>Ga0334898_1002825_pt1 | contig 15077 bp, 12 predicted proteins | sample GraSluR3_MG_10_FD_207228 | JGI IMG/M metagenome (GOLD analysis project Ga0334898, IMG submission 207228) | Sludge microbial communities from methane-producing bioreactor in Wageningen University, Netherlands - Granular Sludge_3_08-R3 | ecosystem: Engineered > Bioreactor > Anaerobic >... | reverse complement strand
AATCATCAGTAATCGGTTTTTTTAAGCTGATCCAAATCGTCAGTTCCCGTAAGTTCAAAAAATTTATATTTCAGCGCTAATGTAAACACAACTATACCCAGACCTATCACAATGGCGGTTAGTACCAGGGCCTGGGGAAGCGGATCGGCCATAACTCCAGATGCGGTTTCTTCTCCTTTCACAAAGGCCGGACTGCCGGGCGTAAGGCCGGCAGAGAGAAATACCAGCAGGTTGGTGGCATTGCTCATAAAAATCAGCCCAATAATAAATTTCAGAATGCTTCTCCGGAGCATCAGGTAAACGCCCACCGTATATAAAACTCCTACTACTATTGCCAGTATTATTTCCATTCCTGTTTTTTTGTTAATGAAAAAACAAACATCAGGGTAACCCCGATAACCACAAAAAACACCCCCACATCAAATAAAAACGGGGTCCCCAGCTTAATTCCCTCTCCTACAGGCATTGGGATTTTAAACCACATGCCCTTCATGAGGGTTTCGCCCCTTAACAGCGAAGGGACAAAACTCAGCAAAATGGCAAACAAACCGCCACCGATATAAAGCTCGGGGCGGTTCTGCATTTGCTCTTTCACCTGAAAAGCATTGTATGCAAAACCTTTGTAAACAATGGCCAGTCCTGCCATCAATCCGCCAATGAAACCGCCTCCCGGGTAATTGTGCCCTCTGAAAAGCGCCATTACAGCAAACACCAGGAGCAACCACCTGAGGTATTTCGCAGCTATTTGAAGTATTACCGAATTCATAGTTTTTTGCTTTTGGTTGACAACAACACATACACGCCGGCTGCAGCAATGGTCAATACGGTAACTTCGCCCAGCGTATCGAGTGCCCTGAAGTCAACCAGAATTACATTCACCACATTTTCGCCAAAAGCCCTGGCATAACTGTTTTCAATAAAGAAATCTGAAATGGAAGGGCTTAAATTCACATTTACAGACTTGAGGGCCAGCACCATCATTACCCCGCCAAAACCGATGGCAATGAGCAAGTCGCGCAGCCGGGTGCCTCGTGGCGACAGCACGGCAAAACGAGGTAGCCGCTGCAAAATGGCCATAAACATTACAATGGTAAGGGTTTCAACCAATATTTGAGTGATGGCCAAATCGATGGCGCTGTAGTACAGAAAAATGAGCGAAATGCCGTAACCGGCCACACCCATGGCAATAATGGTTACAATTCGCGAACGCGATACCGTGCTGGCGATGGCTGCCAGAATAATAACCACTGCCAGCCCCGACATATAGAACGGTTTCAGTGTAAACGGAATTCCAAAGTCCCACGACCGGGTAACAAACACCTGAAACCACAGCAAAATGCTGGTGGCTATAAAAATGGTTAAAATGTAATATCGGTGATAACCGTGCTGAACGGCTTTGGTTTTCATTTTCGATACGGTCACAAATGTATCCATTACCCAGGCAAAAACCTGGTCAAGCTCAATGGAGAAAATTACATTATTTACTTTTCGCCAGGTTTCGAGCAGCTTTTTCCGTTTCAGCATGCCCCAGAACAAAAGCACTCCAAGCACAATGGTAAGCAGGCTCAAAAAGAAAACCTGGTTGAACCCGTGCCAGAGAACGAGTTTTACATCCACAGCTTCGGCATAAACCACACTCAATGCAGGTTTAATGATGGCGTTCCCCAGGTTTCCGGGAAACAATCCCAAAACCAGACTGAGCAATGCCAGAATTCCCGGCCCGATTAAAAACGCAAGTCCTTTTTCATTGGGTGTTTTATCGAATGTATTGGGTTTTCCAAGAAAAACTTTTCGGGCAAAAAACAGCGAAACAGCCACCATAAATATGTTGGAAGTGACACCCAGTACCAGAACCAGCGAAGCAATTCCGGGCGACTGAACTTTAGCTTCGTAAATAAGTTCTTTACCCAAAAAGCCAAGCAACGGAGGCAAACCGGCCATGGAAAGCAGGGCCAGCAAGGAAATAATGAAGGTAACAGGCATGTATTTGATTAAACCGCCCAGCCGCGACAGTTCCCGTGTGCCGGTTTTCTTTTCGATGAGGCCGGCCACCATAAATAGTGTGGCCTTATAAAAGGCATGTATGAACAAAAACAGCATGGCTGCCTTTATTGACTCTTTGGTGTCGATGCCGAGCAGCAATACCAGAACACCCAGTGCGTTGATGGTGGTGTAAGCAAGAATTCCCTTCAAATCGGTTTGGGTAACGGCGAAGTAGGAACCCGTCAGCATGGTAAGCACGCCGATAAGCGAAATAATATAAACCCACTCGGGTGTTCCTCCCAACACGGGGCTCAGCCGGGCCAGCAAAAAAACGCCGGCTTTTACCATAGTGGCCGAATGCAGGTAAGAACTCACCGGCGCCGGCGCCTGCATGGCGCCCGGAAGCCAGAAATGAAACGGAAACTGTGCCGATTTGGTAAAAACCCCAACCAGAATAAGCAACAATCCGGGTAAATACAAATGGCTTTCCCTGATCATTTCGGCATTGGCAACCCAGTCGGTGAGCGAATAACTGTCAATAACACTTCCCAAAAGCACAATGCCTGCCAGCATGCTTAACCCGCCAAATCCTGTGATGTAAAGCGATTGAAAAGCTGCTTTCCGGGCCGATTCCTTTTCATGAAAAAAGCTGATTAAAAAGAACGACAAAAAGCTGGTAAGTTCCCAGAAAATAAACAATTGAATAAGGTTGGCCGATAAAACCAGGCCCAGCATAGCCCCGCTGAACATCATCAGATAAAAGAAAAACTTGTCGGTTCCCGCATAGCTTTTCATATAATCTCTGGCATACAAAAATACCAGGGTGCCAATGCCCGTTACCAAAAGGGCAAAGACCATACTCAACCCGTCAAGCACAAAGTCAAAATTCAGTCCGAGGGGCGGAATCCACTCGATAAAAAGATGTTGTGAATGAACGCTGGTAATCTCCGGAATACGCACTGCAAACCAAAGAAATGCTCCCAGCTGGACCAGGGCCAGAAACAATGCTTTTTGTTTTTTCAACCCGCCCGGAAGAAAAAATAAACCCAAAGACACAATCAGAAAAACAACAAGTATAATCAGCATCAATATCGGTTTCTTTTCGTTTTTAACTTATTCCTGCTTATTCACAAAAACCCCGATTGGATCGACAATGGCTTTAAAAAACGGAGAAAAATCCAAATTGTTCGATACCGAGGTAATACTAAGCACAGAAATTTTCGACAAATTCATGATGTGGTGGGCAAATGCGCCGATATAATTATCGTATGTATATCCCTCCTGGTGTGTCATCAGCAGAATCATTCCTGCATCCACTTTCTCTGCATACTCCAGCACCCTCCTGAATGGCGGGACATCGGACCGATCGAAAAGTTTCATTTCACACTCCACTCCGTTCTTTTCCAGCGTTTCACGCGCATCATTTAATTTTTTATAAATGCGGCTCTCTTTTTTTGCGATTCCTCCCACCAGTACGCTCACCAAATGTACTTTAGCGCCGTACTCCAGCCCGTAAAACAGGGCCGCTGCCAGCTTTTCGCGGGTTTCCTTGGTCAGGTCGAGCGGAACCACAATGTTGTCTTTCATTCGGCTGGTTTCGCCTTTTACTGTGAGTACCGGAACCCTTGATTTCAGGGTAACGTGGTAAACCGTTGTACCCAGCTCGTCTTCGGGGTTGCCGCACTGGTGATTTTCCCCGAGCAAAATCAGATTGGCGCCGGTTTCTTTGGCCACTTCCAGAATTTTTTGGTAGGGTTTGCCGCGTTCAACACGGGTTTCGGTTTTTATGCCGGGTATTTCCTTTTTAACCGATTTGGCCAGCTTAAACAACTTCTCTTTGGCTTCGCCGGTAACTTTTACCAGATGATCGCCCGACGAAAAAAACTGCGCAAGAATGCCCGGCGTATCGATAACGTAAAGCAAAACCAGTTGTGATTTCAACCTTTCAGCCATTTTGCCGGCATAACGAACAGCTTTTTCCGAGGGTTCTTTAAAATCCACCGGAATCAGTATTTTCCTTATATTTCTTTCAACCATAATGAATTTCTGAAAAACTGAACAACTTATTTTGCAAATGGTTTATTCCCCGGTTCGGGAAATGTTCCAAAATTATCAATAAATGTATAACAATTCTGGATTCGACCCTCATTTGCCAGAAAATTTTTATGCGTTCAAAAAAGATATGATGCATCGCTAATCGGAGGTTACAATTGTTCCCTCTTCTTTATTTCTTCGCGGTATTTCCCCGGTGTAACTCCCTCCGATTCCCTGAAAACCCGAATAAATGTACCTACCGAACCAAACCCAACCGTTTCGGAAATGTAATTGAGTGAATAGTGCTCGTTTATACTGTAGGCCAGCAACTTTTTAGCTTCAATTATCCGGTAACCATTTACAAACTCGCTAAATGAGCATGAAAATTCGGTATTTATAAGCGACGATACATACGAGCGATTGGTACCCAGAAATTGAGACACTTCAGTAATTTTAAGCTCGGGTTGCCGGTAAATATGCTGCCTGGCAAACAACTCTACCAATTTTTCGTGCAACTGTTCGCTGTTGTATTTTTTATGCCCCTCGGAATGACTTCCGCCTTCGTCGCGCTCAAGGTCAATCACGGTATGATTTTGCATATAGCCCTGCAACCCTATTAAAAACAAAAGTAAACTGAAAATGAAGGAAGGAATAACCAAAAGCAGAGATGATTCGATAAAAACACCTCTGCCAATGAGATTAAAAACCATACTCATGGCAGAAGTAGCAACAAAGGAGTACAACAGAAATTTCACCCACACAATGGTTTTACTCTCAAGATTGGAGTAAAAGTTGGCAATCCGTTTATTGTACCGCATAACCAGATTTCGTCCATGAACCAAAAAGAAAACTACCTGTATGGCAAAAACCAACCTTGAGGTTAAAATTACCCACTTTTGAATTTGCATAACCCCTCCATCAGGCATTTTCAAATCACCGTGAATTAAAAAGCGGTCAATAAAAAGAATCCTTTCTTCCTGGGCCATCAACCGGTAAAGCACAAAAGAGCTAAAAGCCAATATGAAAGCGGGCAAAAGCATTCTCAGGTTATAGCGTCGAATTTCCGTTTCAATGGTAAGCAGTTTAATGTACCAGAAATACAGTGGGTAAACCGAGAGCATGGCAAAAATGTAAATGGAGTCAATATACTGGTAGGTTGAAATTTCTTTTTTGAAAAATACAGCATGAGACATATAAACCAGAAATGCAACCGACATGAATACGCCCAGAAAAAACCTGGCCCGGTTCTTTTCCCTTTTCGACAGCAGTAAAACTACTGCCCAGAAAAAGGTAACATACATCGGCGTATAAGCAATCAGGTCTTCTGCCATTGTCTAAATCCATTAATTATCATTTTCTGTTACTGAAAACACTTCAAACGGCAACAAGTTCTTACGTTTATAAACTCAACTTTTTACAATTTGAACATTGAATTTACAGTTTGGTAATTCAACCACCGGAAGAACCTGTACTTTTGTTTATCAGAAAGGCAAAAATAAAAAATGACTGACATTGCAGAAAATAATTTCTGAAAATATCAGAAAAGGTCCTTAAGTAAATCCTTAACAATTCCGGGGGGAAAGGAAAATCAATCCTTTTCCCTCTTTTTATTACTGTTTTTAAAAGAACAAGAGAGCTGAAAAAAGAAGGTTACACAAAAATCAGAGGAAAATTTTAAAATCAATACCTTATAAAAAGTGGTCGTTCCGTTTTTATAGAACGACCACCTTTTGCATGGCTACACTTCAAAAGAATCCACTTCGCGATAGGCTTTTATCAATGCTTTTTCACCTTCAGCTCCAGGCATTGCGTTTCCGTGTTCCATGCCCACAACTCCTTTAAAACCTTTGTTGTAAAGGTGTTTAAACACATTTTTGTAGTTAATTTCCCCGGTTGTGGGCTCTTTTCGTCCAGGATTATCCCCCACCTGGAAATAGGCAATTTCATCCCATGTGAGATCGATGTTGTGAATCAGATGCCCTTCTGTTTTTTGCAGGTGATAAACATCGTATAGGATTTTGCAGGCAGGACTATTTACTGCTTTGCAAATCATGTAGGTTTGATCTGATGTTTGCAAATACAAATCCGGCGAATCCGAAAGTGGTTCAAGCACCATGGTAAGTCCGTGTGGTTCAAGAATTTCGGCGCCCCGACGCAATGCTTCAATCACATTGGCATCCTGAATTCCGATGGGCAATCTGCGCTCAAATGCACCCGGAACAACAGTCATCCACTTGGCATTCACCCGTTTTGCAGCTTCAACCGACTGGCGGCAACCATCCAGAAAAATATCGATATGCTCCTTTTTACCTGCAGCGAGTGTATTGGCCATATTCCCTCCTTTAGGAACAACAAAAACGCCCATGGTCATCCCAAGCTTTTCCAGCGTTTCGCCAATTTTTGTCTGGGTTGCCACATCTCGTCCCAGCAACCCGTTATCCTCAAAAGCAGTGAATCCCTGATCGGCCATAAACTTTAACTGATCGATCAGGTCATCACCTGCACTGTTTCTAAACATGCCGAAATGCGGGGCATACTTTAACTTAAATTTGGCTTCGTTCGACATAACCGATTCTGAGGCAGCTGCGCCCATAACATTGCCCAGGCCTGCTACTGCAATCCCGCCTGCAGCGGCGTTTCTTATGAAATTTCTTCGTTTCATGATGTATAGATTATAATTGAATTTAAACTTGAAATGGCTAAAATAGTGAATTGTTGTCAATCTGCTTTGCAGTTTATGTGAAATAAAAGTGCCCACCGGAAAATGAACACAATCATTACCAGCCAGCCACCAGCTTAAAGGTTTTCACTGATGTATTTCATGACCTCCAGAAATGTACCGGAAAAAAATTCATCGCGGTGCTTATCCAGAAATTTCAGCAATGCATAGTGCTCCTCAGCGCCCACATTCAAATACCCGCCGCCCACACTGTGAAACATGAAAACCGCAATGGTGCCTTTGGCTTTGGCTTCCTCCACAAAAGCAATCAGCTCTTCGGCGCTGTTCCCGTCCACCATTTGGCTGGTGGCCTGAAAAATGTCGTATCCTTCCATTCTTTCGGGAACCGGACCGTCGCGCCGTGCCGCCGTAAAAAGCGATGGCATCCGGCCGGTAAAGTCTTCGCCGCTAGCCGTAATATCGCTGCAGGTGTAGGCAAAGGTGCGCTGCTCCTTTCCGTCTATGGCTTTCAGCAAAGTGTTGGCGGCTTTCAACTCCTCCAGCAGTTGATCGATAGTGTAATTGTTCAAATCGTATTCCGGTTTTACCCAGCTGGCTTTGCCTGCATCGCATGGGTGAAAAAGAGTGTGGTTTCCCAGTTCGTGGCCGTTTCGGGCAATTTTGCGCCAGTCGTCGGTACGGTTGTACAAACTCTGCGAATTGCCGGTGCAGTAAAACGTTCCCTTAAATCCGAATTCATCCAGTTGCGGAACAGCAATGTCCAGATGGCAGTCCAGTCCGTCGTCGTAAGTAAAAACGACAGCGGCTTTGGCGTTGTTGGGCCAGAAGAACTGGGCCTGGACAGAAACAGATAAAGAAATAGAAATCATTATCACAAAAAATAATCTTACAAATGCCCTCATAATGTTTTGTTTATAATGCCTCAAAAAAGTAATACTTGGTAATAAAATGCTAATTTAGAATAATATGAGTCACAAATTTCATAAATGTTTTTAAAATAGTTGAAAAAATAATTAGTTTTAAAACTTAGTTCTTCAACTAAAGAATAATTTGTTCATATTATGGAAATTACCAAATTCGGATTAAAAAATTTCAGGATTTTTAAAGAGCATTACGATTTTGAACTTGCTCCAATAATGTTATTAACCGGCCCCAACAATTCAGGAAAAAGCTCGCTAACCAAAGCGCTTTTATTAATGAAAGAAAATGGTGAAGATATAACAGACGCATGGTTACTCGCAAGAACTTTAAACTATTATAAAGGATCGCATGATTTAGGAAGTCATAAACTGATTCTTTCAACTGAAGAAGAAAACACAATATTTTCTTTTTCAACATTTAACAACTACAAATTTCAAATTGAGATTGATTACAACAGGGTATATGAGTGGGACTATATTATTGCAAATGATAAAAATGAAATTGTTATATCCCAAAAATTAGAGCGAATTTATATTGATGTTGGTAATTTTTATACATACTTAATCCATTGGGCAGTAAATTATGGAAAAACAAAAGATTACATCCCAAAGAATTACAAAATTGATGCATATAAATTTTCAGATTTATTTGAAAACTTCACAGAATATGTAACAAAAAATAAGATCGGAATAGTTGATGTTAGAATGTTGGATCATGATCTTTTTTCAGAAGAGGAGATTAATGCAAATTTAAAAAAAGGAATCGTAGCAAATTTTTCGTATGATTTTAATACTGAAATTGATCCGGCAGCATTAGGATTTCAGGAAATGCTTATATTACTTTTGAAAAAAATTACAAATGTTGAACTTACAAAAGAAGAAATGACGGTGTTAATTCCACCATCGGATTTATACAATTCAAACAGTAACTTTTTTCAATTCCCAAAACTCATTTATGTAAATTCACTCAAAGAACCTTTAAAAAGATCTTATTCTGTAAATGATTCTTCTGTATTTCAGTCATTTATTGCTAATGAAATGAATTTTATAAAACCAGATATATTTAATGCTCCCAAAAACAAATTTTTTATAGACGAAAAGAGTGGCTATGACAACGATATAAAAAACAGAGATGTTTTTGTTGATTTTATTAATAAGTGGTTAGCTGAGTTTGAAATTGGTAAAAAATTGAGTTATGGGTACAATGAAGATAATGATACTTTTTTCATAAAAATTGATAATAGATCACTTCCTGATTATGGATTTGGATATAGCTCTATACTCCACATCCTTTTGGCGTTAAGCAATGAAGCAATTGAGCAAAATGAAGAATTTACTAAACACACAGAAATTGAAAATTTCAAACTGACCTTTCCACCAACATATATCATTGAAGAACCTGAAACCGGACTTCATCCGGCATTTCAATCAAAGATAGCCGAAATGCTGGTTGACATTCAAAAAACATTTAAAGTAAACCTTATTGTTGAAACGCATAGTGAGTACCTGATTAGAAAGTTGCAGTTTTTGACTGCAACTGAAAAATTGAAACCGGGAGAAGCCATAATTTACTATTTTAATAATCCGAAAAAAATACCCGAAGGAGAAGAACAAATCAAAAAAATTACCATTGAAAAGGATGGAAGTCTGACAGATAATTTTGGCCCGGGATTTATTGACGAAGGCACAAACCTGAAATTTGAATTGCTTCGTTTAAACCAAAATCAAAACAACTGAGGATGGATTTATTTGTTGAAAAAGAATTTATCGAAGAATTTGAACTGGACTATGATTGTTCAGACCATAAGACTGAAATTCAACGTATTCTGCATTCCGTTTTTACTGAATTTCCCGGTATTAGACTATTTTTAAATACTCCAATTTCATTTATAAACGATAGTAGAATATTGTCTGTATTCAGCGATATTAACCTGAACATTACTTTTGAATTTGACTTTGAAAGTTATTTTAATTCAAACCCTGATCCGTCTTTTCAGACATTGGTTTTTACAAAAGATGAAAAAAGCTGGTTTCCGAAGTTGAGAGAGAAAGGGGCGCTTTGTTTTAGTTATAATGATTATGAACGTGAAATTGAAAAATTCATTAATGATACCACCTTTAAAGTTGACCTGGCCGATGAGGAAAACATTCCGATTAACTGGAATATATTTCAATTCCTGAAACAAAATTCCAGTTTAATAATTATTTCCGATTCTTACATATTGTGCGACGGGGACGGACAAAAAATAAAAAACAACCTAGTTCCGCTATTTACCAAAAACCTCAATAAAAAAACTCCTTATACCATTTTTGTATTTACCGAAGCGAGAAAAGAGGATATTGAAAGTAAAGTAGGTTTTTTAAACAGCGCATTAAATGGGTATCAGGTAAAATTATTCGTTTTCAATATTCTGCCGCAGTTTGAAAATATTGATTTGCATGACCGGATTTTGTATTCAAACTACACAATAACAGATGCCGGGAAAGGATTCAATTTGTATTCGAGAAAACCTAAAAATTCTCAAATTGTCAGCGCTTCAATTTTTGAAAAATATACGTACAAACGTTTTAACAACCATTTAAAAGAATTGGGTAAGTACATTGGTAAACTTGAGAAATCTGATCATGCAGCTAAACCATACAAAACGAACACTAAAACTGCCTTTGAAGAATTTCGAAAAATTTCATTTTCACAAACTACTTTACAATGAAATAGTTAACTCCGAGCCATATTTGATACCCCTAACTTCACAAGCCATCATAATAATTTTCTCAATACTGGTTTTGTTGTAATTTAATCCAAGCCACCAACCAGGCAAAAACTCAATAGTATAGCTTTGATTATCAACTAAATCACGTCTGTTTGGATATAGATCGTATTTGCTTTTTGAAAGATATCTTCGTTTTTTACCATGCTCAGGCAATGAAGCAAATTTTTCTAAAAAGGTATTATCCTCATTAGCAAACGTTTTAAAAATATTGATCATTACATCACGGGCGTTTCTTGCGTTATAATTTTGGGTTTTATAAACATAGCCAGTTTGAGACGGTTGTTTTAAAACATTATTTACAATTCTTCTATTTGGACTTACAGATTTTTTTTGCTCAACCTCTATATTTCCGTTTTTTTCCGTTTTATAAATCTGATTATCAAATAAGATCTCAAATCCATTGCTGTTGTTATAATTTATTAAAAAACTAAAATCGTTCTGAAAAAAAAATTTCTCTTTTAACTCCCAAAGGAAATTTTGAAGATGGGGTATAATCTTTCCCGTAATCTCAATATTCTCATAATTTCTTTTGAGTTTATCAAGCTCCTTTTGAAGTGTTAACGGTACTTCTCTCTCATATTTCTTAAAAACGTTTATCTCTTGTTCCAATTCTTTAATTCTTTCAATCACATTAACTGTTTCCATATCAATATTTTTTTGAACTAAAATTGTTTTTCGTATTTTATTATTCTCCCAGAAAAGTTCATTGGGTTCTTCTTGTTCTTGCTTTGAATCGTAAAGTAATTCAACCTCCTCCATGCCTTCTTTAATCGGTTTTATTATAAGTGAAGTATTTGCTTCATCCGAATGATTAAACTCAATACCTTTATGTTTCCCTTCAAAATAAAATTTCCATTGTCTGTTTGCAGAAGGTAATCCAAAACGATTAAACAGACCAACATTATCAAGAAAAACTACTTTGTCCTTTTCCTCATGAATTCTAAAGCCTCTACCTACTTGTTGTAAGTACATTGCCAAAGAAAGAGTTGGTCTTGCCAATTGAATAAATTCAACATCGGGACAATCAAAACCCTCACTAAAAATGTTAACATTACAAAGAATCGAAATACTTCCTGATTTAAATCGTTGAACAATTTCTTTTCTTTCTTCTGCCGGAGTATCACTGTCAATTAATGCGGTGGCATATCCATTTTCTTTAAAAGTTTCATAAACATGAAAATTGTGAACCTTATTAATTGTATAAACAATTCCTTTTTTTCCTTTGGCATATTTTTCATATGTTTCAAGAATGTTTGCACGTACTCTTTTATTATCCAGTATTTTCAACATTTCATTTTCATCATAATCTCCCGAAAAATCCACAGAAATGTTATTAATCATTTGCTGTGTTGATGATTGTGGTTTGATTGAATAATATTCATATTCACATAAATGACCTTCTTTGATAAACTGATATATTGACATTGACTGGACCAAAATGTCGAACATTGGAGGGAATGGTTCTGCATTTAGCCGATAAGGTGTTGCAGTAACACCAAGCAATTTAGCTTTAGGAAATTTGTTACAGATGTATCTATACGTTTTTGCTAATACATGATGTGCTTCATCAATAATGATTAAATCAAAATCTTTTCTAATCCATTTTTCTATTCTTCTATATAAAGTTTGAACTGAAGCTATTTGTGTAGGATAATAATGCTCTTCATCGTGCCGGGCTTTAATTTTACCGTGTGCAATCCCATATTTCTTTCCAATACTTTCGCTTATTTGAGAAATTAATTCTTCTCGATGAGCTAAAATTAGAATTTTTATTGGTTTTCTCCTTTTTTTTCCATATTCGTGCAAATCTTTTATTATCGAACTAAACATTCTTGTTTTGCCAGTCCCCGTTGGCATTTGAAACATTACCGAACGAAATATTTTAAAGGCTTTGTAAATATCTTCCTTTGCAGTAATTTGATACTGCCGTAGGTCTTTATTTAAAGGTGTTATTTTATCAAAGATGATATTCATTCAATCTCAATGTTTATATTTTTAAATGTTTACTCAATCTTCATTATGCATAATATTTGTTTTGCAGAGCACTATTTTGGGGAGTTAGTTTGATTGATTTATACATAGCTGATTATTTATTGGTTTTTATAAAGTTTTAAAAGTAAATAACTTTTGCAAAATTTGCAAAGTTGATATGGAATCATCCCGCGCTAACAGGGGAGTAGTTATAATGCTGTTGAAAAATATTTAGAATCAAAAGTTTGCTTTAAAACCTGATAATTCTTATTTTTAACAGTCTGAAAATGAAGACTGTTATTAATCACGGCAAAGTACAAAAATGAGATTTGACCAATATAATATTCCCCCTTTAAAATCTTGGAAACAATTCCAAAAAATGGTTTGTGAATTGTTTAGGGAAATTTGGCAAGACCCATACGCTCATGAATTTGGACGACAAGGACAAACTCAAAGCGGAATTGATATTATTGGACAGAGGAAAAATAACAAAAATCATGAAGCTGTTCAAGCAACAACGGAGTCACCATTAACTAAGAAAAAAATAAAAGAAGATTACGATGCGTCTCAAAACCTTGATATAGAGTTAGATTGTTTTATTATTGCTTCAACAAAAGAAAGAGATGTAGAACTTCAGAAATATACAGCAAAATTATCAAAAACAGGTCCATACAAATGCATAATTTGGTTTTGGGAAGATATTGTAGAAAAATTAGCCGACTATGATCAAATTCGCAGGAAATATTATCCTGAATATTATTTTATAAAATCGCTTGGCAATTCTTCGGGACAACTAATTGAGATCAATGACGAAACGACTCGATATGTTTTGCTAATAACTATACTTTCTTCAGAACATCCACATTATAGAGGTGTATTGCTGATATCCGATCTATTAAATCATGTATGTCAAACCTATAGATTGGGTGACCACTGGAGTCGCCTTGTTCTTGATAATTATATTAAAGCAGAATATCAAAAATGTATAGGTGGAAATAAGTACGGTGCATTTCTTCTTTCTAATTGGCTGAACAGTTTTGATTCAGTTAAAGAAATTTTTAAAATTGGAAACAAATTCTCATTTATATATCAATTAACTGATAAACAAAAAAAAGAATTCAATCAAATTTTGAAAGATAGTGAAGACTAGTACCGAACTAAGTGTTCCTCCCGCCTGTGCCAATTTATAATCGGTGACAAAAAATAACCCGGATAGACCGTTAAGTCGAATTAGTCCGAATTCCAAAACCGAACGAGCAAGGGGGATTTGGGAATTGCCACACCCGTAGTAAAAGAAAAGTTTACCCAACATTTATTTGGTTTCTGCGAAACTCATCGCTGAACGAATTCCGTCAGCCGCGCTTGAAATTATTCCCCCGGCATAACCGCTTCCTTCGCCCACCATAAAAAGGTTTTCAAATCCTTCACAGCGCCCGTTTGGCTGGCGCAACACCTGCACCGGAGAGGAAGTTTTGCTTTCCAATCCCAGCAGGTTACCGGTTTCAAATCCTTTTATTTTTCGGATAAAATCAGCCAGACCAACCTGCATCGATTTCACAACGGTTGCCGGCAGCAGTTCCCACAGCGGCGCTGCCACCAAACCCAACGGGTAACTACTTTCAAACGACGATTGCCGGTTTTGGTTTTTCAAAAAGCCGGCAATGCTGCAAGCCGGGGCGCGGTAATTTCCGGTGTGCCGGTAAAATGCTTTTTCCATCTTTTCCACTAATTCCAGCGCTTCCAATGGCGAAACCGTTTTTCCGGCCAGTTCATCGGGATGGATGCCTGCAACACAGGCGGCGTTGGCAAATTGCCCGTTGCGGCGGTAGTAGCTCATGCCGTTTACAATGTTGGTTTCGGGGTAGGCAGCAGCCGGTACCACCGTTCCGCCGGGGCACATGCAAAAGGAGAAAACCGGATGACTGCCGTCGGCGGGCGAGGTTAACCGGTATTCAGCCGCTTTTAAACCCGGCAGTTTTTCGCGTCCCCACTGGGCCCGGTTGATGATTTCCTGCCGGTGTTCCATACGGCTGCCAATGGCAAAATTTTTAGTTCGGAAGGGAACACCGCGCCGCATCAGCATCCGGTAGGTTTCGAAAGCCGAATGACCGGGGGCCATAAACAGCGCGCCCACCGGCAAAATGCCCCGTGAAGTAACTACTGCCGTTACTTTTGCGTTTTTCACGGTGATGTCTTCCATCATCGTCTCGAACAGCACCTGCCCGCCAAGGTCTTCAAAGTGCAGGCGCAGGTTTTTTACAATCTTTCGCAGGTTGTCGGTTCCCAGGTGCGGGTGTGCCAGGTACGCAATTTCCTCCGGCGCCCCGGCTTTAATGTAATTTGAAATAATGAACTGTTTCTCTACCGAAATGTGTTTGGAACGCGAAGTGAGTTTTCCGTCGGAAAACGTGCCGGCGCCCCCTTCGCCAAAGGAATAGTTGTTTTTCGGGTCGAAAAAACCGGTGCGCTCGAAATGCGAAACCGCCCGGCTGCGGGTTTTCACTTCCGAGCCCCGTTCGATTAAAGTAACCTGAAACCCGGCTTTTTGCAACACCAGCGCTGCAAAAAAACCAGCCGGTCCGCTCCCCACAACAGCCACCGGAAACGACCGCTTTTTAAACGGAATTTCCAATGTTTTTTGCTGCGACGGTTCTCCTCCTTTAATTTCAGACGAGCTCACTCCCACCCTTATTTGCCACGAAACCTTCGGCTTGTTTC
>Ga0334898_1002824_pt1 | contig 15080 bp, 21 predicted proteins | sample GraSluR3_MG_10_FD_207228 | JGI IMG/M metagenome (GOLD analysis project Ga0334898, IMG submission 207228) | Sludge microbial communities from methane-producing bioreactor in Wageningen University, Netherlands - Granular Sludge_3_08-R3 | ecosystem: Engineered > Bioreactor > Anaerobic >... | reverse complement strand
AGCGGTGAAGCATCTCGGTTTTGCAGTCGAATCAGGGCGGGGGTTGCCAAGTGGCCAAAGGCGCGGGACTTAAGATCCCGTCTCGCAGGAGTTCGCGGGTTCGAATCCCGTTCCCCGCACTTTATTACTAGTAAGGCTTAAATAGTATTGGGTCCACTTATTTATTTGGTGGATGCCTTGGTTAAGCCTGACAAGTCTCGTTATGTCTACGTCTATCTTCCTTCTGCAGAGGATAAAGCGCGCTGGGATAAGCTAGCATCAGAGGCTGGTGTACCTCTTTCAAAGTTCGTGATCGAGATCGTAGAGAATGCCCTGGCCGAAGAGTCGGATATCAAGCCTCGTGCGGAGCTTGTCAAAGAGCTGGGTTTTCTGAAGGACGAGATCCGAAAGCTCCAGGATGAGCTGAGACTCAAGAACGTTGTTCTCGACAAGTACGAGAATGAGCTCAAAAGATATCGTAGTGCTACCTTTTTAGACGACGACTTCAAAGGCACCAGAGAGTACAGCAAGGGACTCATCAACATCCTGAAGCGAGGCAATGTTATCGATAGCTACAAGATTCTTGAAGAGCTTGGCATTGATCCTCGTGATGCTGATCAGGTAAAGGCTGTATCGGTGGAGCTTGATAATCTTGAGGCATACGGTCTGATCACATCCACACCACGGGGCTGGAGGTGGGTTGAATGATGAGAGCTTCAGATATGGAATTTGAGACTGGTCTTCGATCTTCAAGAGAGAGCCTCCCAGATATCAAATACCTGATCGAAGAGTACAAAGACGACTGCGAGAGAAGAGGTCTCACAAGAGAAACCATCCGAAGATACCTCTCATCAATCGGAATTTTCGTCCAGTATCTTGAAGAGAATGAGCTTGACCTATTCTCGTCCGACAGGGATATTCTCAGGAGATTTCTGGATTACCTCAGAAGGGATCGCAAGATAAAGCAGAGGACCGTCGAGAATTACTTTGCTGCCCTATCAAGCTTTTACGAGTTTCTTGAGTATGAGAAGTATATCGATAAGAATTCGGTTCAATCAATAAGAAAGCGGTACATACGGCGCTTCAAGGATAACGACGAAGGCCAGATGCGCAAGCTAATCTCGGTGGAGGAGATGACCCATCTCATAAACTCGACCATGGACGTAAGAGATAAGGCGGTTATCACTCTTCTAGCGAAAACTGGCATCAGGAGGCGAGAGCTCATCACCCTCGACGTCGATGACATAGACTGGGTCGAGCAGAGCATAAGGCTGAAGCCAACGCCCAAGAGGACCAACAGGATAGTTTTCTTCGATGATGAGACCGCCTTCATCCTCAAGAGGTGGCTTCGATCCAGGGAATCTCGAAATTGTGGCAAGTCGAAAGCCCTTTTTATTAACAGCATTGGCGGGCGGCTAAACCGCAACGGCGTCTATACCGCCGTCACAAAGGCTGCGGAGCATGTCGGCTTAAATGATCCAAACTCCGATCGAATGGAGGACCGTTTCTCGCCTCACTGTTGCCGCCACTGGTTCACCACCCACCTCCGACGGGCCGGGATGCCCCGCGAATTCATCCAGGAGCTGAGGGGCGACGTGCGTAAAGAGGCCATAGATATCTACGATCACATAGACCGCAAAGAGCTTCGCGAGAGCTATTTGGCTCACATACCTCAGTTGGGGATATAGTCAATCTCATACCTTCTCTATTAGTTATATGACCCAATCTTGAGTAATAAGCTAGATAGTCATAAAACTAAAGCCGAAACATTTTTAATCATATCAAGATAACGTTTTATCACGGTGAATTATATTGAAAATTGGTATCAGGAAACCTTCAATTAAAAAAAGGGTGGCAGCGCGCACCTCACCAAAACGTATGTTACGGTCAAAGGTTAGAGCCCCCAAAGGTGCTGGCTTTATAACAAATCCCAAAAAGGCGACCTACAACCGCATATATAATCGAACAAGCAAAAAAGCGTGTTATATAGCAACCACGGTGTACGGAGATCCCGATGCATGGCAAGTTGAAAAGCTTCGCAAATATCGAGATTGCGTGCTCATGAAGTCTTTGCTTGGACGTATTTTTATATTATTTTATTATTCAATATCTCCGTTTCTAATTGGTTTATTTAAGCATATTAAACCCGTGAATTATGCTGCTAGAACTTTTTTGGACTACCTCGTCCTAAAACTCAAATAATATCAAAAAGAGGGAGACAACGATGAGACTTAAAGAAGTACTGTGCGTGTTGATGCTGGCAGCTCTTTTGCTAATCCTGGCGTCGGCGGCCCCCGACGAGGTGAGCGGGATAGTTACCAACGTCGTAGACGGCGACACCTTCGACTTCAGAATCGATAAGAACGACCCCCGGATCATCTACGAGATCGAGCGGGTGAGGCTGGCGGATGTGGACTCCCCGGAGATGAGCACGCCGGAGGGGGAGCCTGCAAAGGTCTTTGCCACAGAGATCTTGTTGGGCCAAAGGGTCTGGCTGGATATTGATGACAAGTCGAAGGACGGGCGAGACCCTTATGGTCGTCTTATCGCTGTGGTCTACTTGGGGGATCCTAGTCCTCTCCAGGGCCTCCAGGGCCTCGGACTCCAGCTCAACGGGACGATCAACACCACCCACCCCTTCAACCGGCTTCTGGTGGATGCCGGCCACGCTCAGATCAAGGACTTCACCAATAACGAATTCGACCCGGCGACGTGGTGGTCTTCCCCATCTACGACAGCTGGAAGATCAACGCCCAACGTGATCTCAACTACAACAACGAGCCAAAGTGTGATATCGACTTCTCGGCCTTCTACGGTTGCAACCACTACTCAAAAGAAGTTCATGGGCTCGAAGAAGTCCGATAAGTACCATTATCCCTCTTGTCGATGGGCGGAAAAGATTCTTCCTCAAAATGAGATCTGGTTCTCCAGCTCCGAGGAGGCCAGGGCCGCGGGATACGTTCCCTGTGGGGTGTGTCATCCTCCATAATAAGACTAATTGAGGTGGGTAAAATGAGGTTAAAATTGGTCTTAATTTCAGTGCTACTTATCGCTTTGCTGATTAGTACAGCATCGGGTGAGGAGTATTCAGCAGATTATTGGTTTGATAAGGCGAATGATTCTTATTCGAATAAATTTTTTGACATTGCGTTACAGCAGATCGACCTATCTTTGGATTTGAATCAAACTAATGATAGGGCTTGGAATATGAAAGGGCGCATCCTAAACGCATTACAAGACTACGATAACGCGATATTATGCTATGATAAAGCATTTGAACTAAATTCCTCGTATTCAATGCCCTTAAACAACATAGGAGTTGCCCTTTCCAATTTAGGCAGAGAAGACGAAGCCATCGAGTACTATGATAAAGCTATTGAAATCGATCCATCAAATGAGTTGGCCTGGAATAACAAAGGAACGTACTTACAAGATTTGGGCAAGTATAACGAATCTATGTATTGCTATGATAAAGCAATCGAAGTAAATCCGAAGTATGCAACATCATATAGCAACAAAGGGGGGCTTTTTTGCGAACTTGGCCAATATTACGAAGCTATCAATTGGTATGATAAAGCAATTGAATTAAATCCAGAGAATTCATATGCTTGGTTCAATAAAGGTGGTGCATTTCACGCCCTAGGGAGATATGGTGAAGCTATTGGATACTTTGACAAAGCTCTTGAGATTGATTTTAATAACAAATATGCATGGAATAGCAAAGGTGCAGCACTTCACAAATTAGTAAGATATGATGAATCTCTTGCATGTTATGAACAGGCTCTCATCATTGACCCTAATGACTCAAAAGCATGGCTCAACAAAGGTAATGTTCTTAATGATTTGGGGAGGTACTCGGAAGCCATCCAGTGTTACGATAAATCCATTGAACTAAATCCTCAGTATGCAGACGCTTGGTACAATAAAGGAAATGCTTTATTAAAGCTGAATAATTACGCTGATGCTATTGAGTGTTACAATGAAGTCATAGATATCGATCCTCTTTATGTTAGTGCATGGATCAACAAAGGCAATTCGTATTATTGGTTAAATAATTACTACGAAGCTATTAATTGCTACGATAGGGCTTTAGAAATCGATCCCACATCACAACATGCCCGCGAAAATAGGAACACTGCGCTTCAGTGCCTTAATGAAGACATCTTTGGTTCAACTTCATCTGGGGCCTCCTCGTCAATTGGAGGGGGTAAATATCTGGGGAATACAAACACAAAAATCTATCACTATACATCCTGTACATGGGCGAAGAAGATCGCGGCAGAACATCAAATATGGTTCCAAAGTGCTGAAGAAGCTAATGCTTATGGATATAGACCATGCCAAAAATGTAATCCACCATGAAGATCCGTATCGTCAACTCCAGGGAGGAGATATCCAGGCTGAATCCGAAAGAGCGGGTGGTCCAAGTGTCTTTCCCCCTCACTACCTCCGCCCTCCTGGAGCTGACAAAAAAATGCCCCAAATTGCAGGGTATCCAGGTTCCACCATCACGGTTTGAGAAGATGTGGGGGCGTTCCTTGATCCTTCTGGAGGTCCTGGGGGTTCGGATTTTCGAGGGCTCTATCCAGGGTTATAGGACGGATCGGGCCGAATACATCACCGTCGAAGACGGCTTGATCCTCCAGAGGGCGGGGGAGCTCCAAGCTGAAGGGCTGGACTCCGGGGAGATCGTCGCGAGGGTGGCGGGGGAGAGGGGGGTCTCGCTGGGGGTTGTGGGGTTCATTTTGGGGCGATAGCACCGATACATTTTTCGTGGGTTAAGACATTAATCTCAAAGAAGGTGAGGAGATGAGATTGAAATCGATTTTGTGCGCCCTGGCGTTGTCAGTGCTGGTTATATCAGCTGTAGCAGACGAGGTGGACGATCATATATTGGATCTTAAGAATAGCGACCCAGAGGTTAGGAAAATGGCCGCCGAGGCCCTTGGCGATATTGGCGATCCGAGAGCAGTAGATCCTTTGATCGGCGTTCTCAGGGGTGATGTATGGGGTGTCCGAATGTACGCTATCGGTGCTCTTGGCGATATTGGCGACACTCGGGCGGCTGATCCTCTCATCGAAGCCCTCAAGGATGATGATATGTCGATCAGAGCCAGCGCCGCTAGTGCTCTTGGCAATATAGGCGATGCCAGAGCCGTTGAACCTCTCATTCAAGCCTTAGAAGATGAGCATTGGATGGTCAGAGGGGACGCGGCCCTTGCGTTAGGCCAAATAGGCGACGAAAGGGCTGCTGATCCGCTCAAAAAGGCAACGAAGGACGAAGAACAATATGTTAGAGATCGTGCTGCATGGGCCCTAGAAGAGATCGGAGTTCCTGTGGATATTGAGAAGACTGAAAGCAGCACCGAAAAGAGCCCTATTCCCATATCGATAAGTGTTTTCTCTCTTATGCTGGCGTTGGTGCTAAAGAGGCGAGGTGGATCACGATGAAAGAAACCCCCACCACTGCCCTATGTGCGGCGCTGATATACGGGGATGAAGTCATCCTAAATCCGTAGGAGGTAAAGGAATGGGATCAAGAGAGAATTTTATACCCGTCCTGGCGGTGGTTTGCGCCGCGGTGCTGGTATGCGGGTGTACTGGTGGGGATTCGGAGATACCCACGTTGACTGCCGAGGAAAAAGAGTTGGCAATTATTCCCATGGAGGGATATGCAGGTGTTCAGGATGCTGACCTAGGCCAAGACGGTAAACAACTATCGTTAGCAATCATCGTTGATTATGGAACAAGCGAGGAGTACGCCAAGGAGCTTGGCGACAGTTTCGTTAGACTTGTTAAGTCATTTGGGCCGGAGGAGCGGCCGGGTAAAGAGATCGGGCCCGGGATCTATGATTATCTCGTCGGTGTGTATTATCCGAACGGGGATCTTGTCGCAATAGGCGCGAAGGTCGCCGGGGCGCGGGGTCTGACCTGGTAACATTGCGACGGGATGAAGGGCGGGAGACAGATTAAGCCCTCCATGCTATTTTTATTCGACCTCGATTTAAAAAGCTCTACGTGGCTTCTGGAGGGTCTCTCTACGGAGGTCCTTGACTATCTCCGGGCCGGTGATCCTTCGCAGGCGGGGCTCTGGTGGCCCGTTCCCGTCATCCAGGCGGCTAACTTCTCCGACTCTATCGCCCGTCCGGGTGGTTCTGTGGTGGGTGGTCTTCTGGCTGAGTACTTCGAGCTGTTAATCTTGGGAATGGACTCCGAGGAGATCGTGGCGAAGGCGGCGGAGGGGGCAGAGGTGGCGCCGGGGTCTGGGGATAATACCGAAACATTTTTCGTGGGTTGTGACAGTCTCTATCCAAGAGGGCGAGGAGATGAGACTGAAACTGATTTTGTGCGCGCTGGTGCTGGCGACGCTGGCGATGCCGGCTGTAGCGGACGAGGTAGATGATCTCATATTGGACTTAAAGTACGGGGGACAAGATGCTCGCGAGAATGCTGTCTTGGCCCTCGGAGAGTCTGGCGATCCAAGGGCAATCGACCCTCTCATCGAAGCTCTAAAAGACAAGGATGTCCAAGTTCGGTTGTGGGCGGCAAGTGACCTAGGGGATTTCGGAGATCCCAAGGCGGTCGCTCCTCTAATCGAGGCGCTAAAAGATGAGAGACCCGTAGTTCAATTATGGGCCGCAAGTTCGTTAGTGAAACTTGGAAAAGCAGAATACTTCAACCGGATAACAGCAATGCTAGATAATGGGGACCCATACCTATACTCGGAGGTTATAATGGCCCTCGGAGAGACTGGCGATCCGAGAGCGATCGATCCTCTCATCGAGGCGTTCAATTACGCCGACACCGGAGATTGCCGGGCGGAATTACCTGACTTCGAGTGTCGGTTGGTCTATATGTATGCTGTTTTTGGTCTTGTCGGGTTTGATGATCCGCGGGTAGTTGCCCCTCTTACCGACGTGCTCAGGGATGGTGCCTCAGAACTTCGAGTTTCAGCTGCCCAGGCTCTCGGCAATATCGGAGATCCCCAGGCGATTGGCGCCCTGACTTACGTGGCTCAAAAAGACGGGGACCCAAAGGTACGGGAGGCTGCCAAAGAAGCATTGGAGAAGATCGGCGATCCCAGAACCGTCGATCAGCTTATTGAGGCTCTCAAGGATGAGGACGGGTTGGCCAGAGAGGGGGCTGTCACGGCTCTCGGAGAGACTGGTGATCCGAGAGCGATCGATCCTCTCATCGAGGCTCTCAAAGATGAGGACTGGCTTGTCCGATCGTCAGCTGCCAGGGCTCTCGGCGAGATCGGTGATGCCAGGGCAGTTGCGCCTCTCATCGGAGCTCTCAAGGACGAATACGCGAGGGTCCGATCGTCAGCTGCCAGGGCTCTCGGCGAGATCGGTGATGCCAGGGCAGTTGCGCCTCTCACCGAGGCACTCAAGGACGAATCTGTTATGTACATGGCTTCAAGTGGCACGTATGAGACGGTCCGAGAAGCAGCGGCCGAAGCGTTGGAGAAGATCCAAGCTGAGTAGCATTGGCGAGCCGAGGGAGGGGCAGTGATCCTCGCCCTTTCTTGCTATTTTTATTCGACCTCGATTTAAAAAGCTCTACGTGGCTTTTTGGAGGTCCTGTCCTGGACTATCTCCTGGACTATCTCCTGGCCGGTGATCCTCCACAGGCAGGGCGCTGGCGGGTCCGGTCCTGGTGGTGGCGATCTTCTCGCCGGGGGTCTCCTCCTCCATCGGTTCTGTGATATCGTCTCGATGTCTGGAGATAATATCACAGAACTATTGATTAGTGCAACCTTTCGACTCCCCCCTCTAGCGGCGAGGGAGGTGGAGATATCGAGGATATGACAAAAATCGATATATAGCGGCGGGGTGGATGGAAAATGCGAGATGCTAGGCTTTCCGAATCAATGTTTTCTTATGTAACCGAAGGCGGCTTGATGGGTGGCCGAGTTACATAAGAAGTGTACAAAATGAACCTATTAAAAAGAGGGTGTCACTCCTCCGAGGGCGTGGGAATCTCTTCTTTCCTAAACTTCGGGTCTCTGATTGAACGTAGGATTTCCGCTACTTTGTCCATTGCATCGAAATCCTCAGGTGTGTAGGCAGGGAACTCTACTCCTCTATCCCTCATATTTGCCGTGTGCGCCATCATCACGGCGGGATCGTAATCCTGAGTTGCATAATAATATTTCTTAAGTGTTTCCCATTCACCAGATGCTTTATCGAATGCAATTATTTTATCTCCGGTCCGGTGTCTTTTGAGTACTAACGCGTGATCTCCCATAATCAAGCTCTGCTTAATGTCCTTCTCGGTTGCGGGTCTTGGATCTTTTGCGGCTATAGGGAACCCACGCTCATCAAAACCGGCCCGTGTCACCACCCACGCTCTCGGATCGTCTTCAGACCATTCGATTCCATAATATCCCAAGACATCCATGAGTTTCTCTGATAACTTAAAAAGTACGATCACATGTTCATCTTTTAGCGACGGGGTGATGTTCCGCCACTGATCAGAGGGCATGTGCTTCAGGATTAGGGATATATCTTCAAGACTATCCAACCAGGCAGTCAGTTTCTTTTTCACTCGCACATCGTTGGTATTGCGGGTATGCGGATCTAATGAGTTCCTCGTCTCTAGCCGTTCACGCTCTAAGTCGCTCAAGAGTCTATTTCGTTTCACGCTCGGCATAACTCTTATAGTGGGGGACAATCTATTTAAGTTTAGCGATTGGATTAACTCCATAAATTTAAGATAGGTGACTCTTACTATGAGAGTAAAAAGAAAGCGATCCGAGAGGCTAATGGATGCAGTGAGCTTCAGAGTGTCACCATCACAGCGTGCGTTTCTGGAAAAGATCGCCGAAGAGAATAAGATCGGACTTTGTGAAGCTGCACGCTCAATACTTGATGAAGCGATGGAGAAACGCGAAAAATTGAGGGGCGAGGCGTGAAATGATCGCGAAAACGCACCAAATCCTATCCCCATGGGAAGAGGCGGTCGGCGAATTTCACAATCTGGTTTCCGACGGAGGAAGCCTCCTCGCCGAGATCGGGCCGTTGACGGTCTATTTGCCCCTGGAACTCGAAGCCGAGCTTCGACCGAACGTTGGCAAAAGAATCGCTATCCTCAGAACCGATGATTCGGCTAGTCCATACCGATTTAGACTGATCGGTGGGTGATGCCAGAGGGATTGCAAGATGACCTCCTCCCTCCCAGTTGTTATCCCTGATCAACTGAAGGGCCGGGGCCTCCGATTTACTCGGCTGAGGCCTCCGATCCTGGGCGACAAAAACAGCGGGAAAGGTCCTGTGGATCCCGGCTTTTACGACGACGGGGCTCTTGCTGAGGACGACACCTCCCTCCTCTCCTATATCAAGGCCGGCGGCGGGTTCGGGCTGGTGGGGACCTACGGGGACTTTATCGGCTTCGATGCAGACGAGGGCGAGGAGCTGGAGGCGCTGGGGATCATGGCCAGACTCCCTCGGACTCTGACCGACCGGGCCCCCCACAAGCCGGAAAGCCTGCATCTCTATTACATCTGTCCGGGTCTCCCTAAAACTTTTCATTTCTACCATCCGACTAAGACGGTAGAGAAGGCAGAGAAGGGCGAGGAAGGCGGCGAGGTTAAGCAACTGGTGAGGCTGGAGCTAGGCCAAATATGCGCGGGCCGGGGCCATATCACGGGGCCAGGGGCTCCCCACTGGAGCGGGGGGAGGAGGGAGATCATAGACGACTCCCCTCTTGCAGAGATCACCGTTGATGACCTCCGGGCGATCCTCCGGGGGCTGGCGTTCTCCGATGACCCCACCAAAAACCCGACCTTCGAGACGGCGGCGGGCCTGGAGGAGAAGGCGGGGCGATGGGATGCCCTGGAGGAGATCACCAGGAAAGCCAGGCGGGGGCGTCGGGGAGACGGTCCCTCCCTTTCGGAGCGGATCGGGGATATCCGGCGGGTCCTGGACACCTACGGATGGAGCCCGACGACGAAGAGCGGGGACAACTGGAAGGGGGATATCCCCGGCGAGGTGTCGAAGAGCAAGACGGCGCTGGCGGTCGATATCAAAAAGGGAGTCTGGTACTGTCATCACCATGCAGATAGCGGGGGAGACGCGGCGGCCCTCGTCGCCCTCTTCGAGGGATTGATCGACTGTCGGGGAAAGGATCATCTCCGGGATCGCGTCGTATTTCAGGCGGTCATCAAGGCCTGCGAGGAGAAGGGGCTGATTGATCCCGACGAGGACCGGGGACGGGGGGAGATCTCCGCCGCCGAGGCGCGGGACCTTTTGGAGACCCTGGAGGAGAAGCTTTCGGAGGATCCCGACGGGTGGGCACAAGATCCTGACGTTAAGCGGGTTCTGGCGTCATATCGGCGGCGTGATGCTGTCGGGGCCGAGGCCCTATTGAAGCGGGCCGGTGTCAGGGGCGACCTCAAAAAGGCTCTTCTGACCGACTTAAAAAGGATCGACGACGAGGACGGCGACGACGAGAAGGGGGACCGGGGGCCTTCAATGGCTACTCGGATTGTAGACCTCGCCCTCTCCTCCGGGGCGGCGTTCTGGAAGAGCTCCGAGGGCGAGCCCTTTGCCACCATCCCGAACGTGGGAGGACACATCGAGAACCACCCCCTCCGGTCGAAGGCGGCCAAAACCTGGCTGTCGGGCCTCCTCTACGAAGCGGAGGGGCGGGCCCCCAAAGGCTCAGCGGTGATGGATGCCCTCGCCGTCCTGGAGGGGCGGGCGATCTTCGAGGGCGAGACGTTCCCGGTATTCGTCCGGTTGGCGGAGTCTGGCGGTAAGTTCTACCTCGATTTGGGGGGCGAGGACTGGCGAGCGGTGGAGATCGACTCCAGGGGGTGGAGGGTGATCTCCTCCGAGGCCGTCCCGGTGAAGTTCCGGCGGTCGAAGGGGTTCATGGAATTGCCCGAACCGAAGAGAGGTGGTGATCTGGAAGACCTCCGGCGGGTTCTGAATGTTCCGGAGGGGGCGCCGTGGGTGTTGGTCCGGGCGTGGCTGGTTCAAGCGTTCAAGCCGGCGGGGCCTTATCCTCCTCTGATCGTTGACGGGGAGCAAGGGTCCGGGAAGTCCTGGCTTGGAAGGATCCTCCGGGCTGTGGTTGATCCTAATAAGTCACCTCTTCGAAGACCACCACGAAATGAGCACGAAATGATGATCGCGGGGGCCAATTCGTGGTTACAGAACTACGATAACTTAAGCGGGCTCCCTCCCTGGCTTGGTGATGCGATTTGTGTTATGAGTACCGGCGGCGGGATGTCCATCAGAGCGCTCTATACCGACGGCGAGGAGGCCCTTTTTGATATCCAAAGGCCGGTGATCCTTAACGGTATCGATGCGTTGACGACGAGGGGCGACCTCCTAGACCGGGCGATCCTCCTCCACCTCCCCCGTATCGAGGACAAAGACCGGATGACTGAAAAAGAGATTTTGGCCGAGGTGGAGCGGATCCGGCCGGGGGTCCTGGGAGCTATTCTCGATGTGATCTCTCACGGGCTGAAGGAGCTCCCCCACGTAAAGCTTGATTCTATGCCGAGGATGGCGGATTTTGCTGAGTGGGTGGTTGCATGTGAGCAGGCCCCAGGATGGAAGCCGGGGGAGTTTCTGGAGGCTTTCGCTGAGAATCAGAGGGAGTCGAAGGTGGCCCTCATCGAGAATGATATGTTCGCCGTCTCCCTGGTGAAGTTCATCAACGGTCCCGAAGAGCCCGCCGTCTTCGAGAATACGGCTGGGTTCCTTCTGTCAGTTCTCGAAGAGCGATCCGGGATAACTTCCAGTAACCGGCCCGACGGGTGGCCGAAGACGGCAAAGGGGGCGGCCAATAAGATAAGGCGACTGGTTCCGGCGTTGCGGTCGGTCGGTATCGAGGTGGCGTTTAAGACGGGCCACGGCCACGTAAGACTAATTCGCATAGAACGACATACCGCCACCAAAAAGGATGTACCGCCACCAACCGCCACCAAAAAAACAGCATCGTGGGGCGATGGTGGCGGTGGTGGCGGTTATTCCCTAACTCTTACCCTTAATGAAAAGAAGAGAGAGGGAGAGAGAAAAGAGAGAGAGAAGAGAGAGGGTAAAGATAGGAAATTATCGCCACCACGGCCACCACAGCCACAGCATAACGGTTTTTGTGGTGGCGATGGTGGCGATGGTGGCGATAGGGGGGCGGTGGTCGGTGAGAGCGAGAGGACGAAGACACCACCGCCGAAGGGCGACGGGGGCCGGGCCCCCACCGCCGAGGAGGCCGAAGCGCTGGAGGGGGCGAGGGCCATCATAGCGGATGGAAAGCGTGTTACCTTCGGGAACGTCGAGGCCTACCTGGAGAAGCGGGCCGGGCGGTACGTCGAGCCGAAGGTGGTTAAGCGGTTCTTGAACGCCCTGGCGTCTCAGGGGTGGACGACGGATAAAGAGGGGGCTCTCTCCGAGGGGGTGGTGGGGTGAGCCGTTTTCTCCTTCTCGCCGGGGTGTTCTTCGCTGTCGGGGTGGTCATCCTGGCGACGGCGGCGTTGGTCCTGGGGGTGATCTTCTGAGGCAGGTCGATCTCTCCTCTTTTGCTGAGGGGCCAAATCCTCGACCTCTCGCCGGCGACGACGACGAGGGAGAGGACCTGGGAGGCGTCGTCCCTGGGGACCGGTGTAGCCGGTGCGGAAAGCCTCTCAGGGGTGGGGGCTTGAAGGTCATAGGTTGGCCGGGCCGGGTCTGCTGGGATTGCTACCATAAGCCGATGGGCCGGCGGGACGGGCGGCGGGATCTCTCCAGCGATGCGAGCGGAGAGCGGAACGTCGGCTACAACTGGAGGCGATGAGATGCCGTCAAAGGCTGAAGACTTAGGGCGCGAGCTGGAAGACCTCTTCCATCGAGCCGACTGCCTACATGAAGAGCTTTGCAACGTCCTGGAGCGGGCGCGGGCGATCTGCGATGAACTGGCGGAGGTGGAGCGGTGACAATCCGACGACCCCTAGGGGGGGCGGGGACTATTTCGATAAGAGGGGGCTTATAAACGACTGAGAATAATAAGCCTAAACAGACACGTGGCGTAACTCTGAGAGAACCAAAAGACGTTCGTAGGGTTTGCCAGCGGATCACATCGAAGGCGTTCCAGGAGGGAGCCGAGCTTGAGTACTCAGGCCGTATCGCTCAACTAATGGGCGTCTGGCTGAAAGCTTTCGAGCTGGAGAAGCTCGCAGATATCGAGCGGCGGCTTTCGGCGCTGGAAGAGGCGAAGAATCAGAGATGAGATTCGAGGGCATGGAAAGGCGCGTCGAAAAGCTGGAGGCGGTGGCCATCGCGGGGAAAATCGCCACCACCGACGATGAGGGGCGGCCGGCGTGGGTGGAAGGTTCCGGGCTTCGGGTGGCGTTCAACATTATGTGGTTACAGGATGACCTAGGGCGAGATGAGCTAAAGCCCGACGATCTCCCCGACGACCTGAGGCGAGAGGTCTCTCTATGGTCAAGGGCCGCGGCGGAATCACAAGCGGAACGGATGACCAAGCAACTTTGCGAAGGAATCATGGGGAGGTTTGAACTTTGAGGTACGCCCCATTGATGAAGAGGCTGGACCGGCTTACACCTAGACCCGAGCGCCCTGATAACGACGATGACGGATTTTTAACGGCGGTGGGTGCACTCCCTGGCGAGAGCGCTATGGAGGCGCTGGAAAGGCAGGCTGCGATGGTTTGGGCTGACTATGAAGCGGAACTTTGAGGGGCGGCTTGCCCGGCTAGAAGAGATACTGAATCCACCACCGCGACAGATCGCAACGTTGCGAGACTTTGTGGTTTGGGCTGCTGAGAAGCCGTTAGATGAAAATGTCGAGTTTGCTCCTCGGATAAACGAGCTGATCAACGGGCGGCTGGGATTCGGTGAGGATGAAGAACGACCTTAAGAGGCGGCTGGAAGCCCTGGAGTCGGAGCATCCGCCACGATGCCCCCACTGTGATTATCTTGCGGAGCGCATGGAGACGTTCTCCAGAGGGCAATTATACGCGTTGAGATCCATCCTGATGGGCGAGCGCGACGCATCCTTAATAGCGACCAAATACGAGATATCGCCAGAGGAGGAGGCGGAGCTTGTGGATTTTTTCGAGAATTTGCCGGAACCAAACCCCGCGTGTCCTAAATGTCGGCGGGTGATGGAGGAGGAGGATGAACCAGAGGCTTGAGCGGCGGCTTGAAGCTTTGGAGCGGGCGAGGTCTCCAGTAAATACGTTCTGCTTTGGGCTGATGAAGAGGGGGGCGACGAGTTCAGGGGAGATCGCATCCAGCTACGTTGGGCGGATGATCTACTTTAACCAACATCTGATTTTTATACGAATCCATTATTTTATGTTTTACGGCTGTTTGTCTCAAGAAGAGGTATTCTAAGCCCTTCTCAAGTGAAAGATAACGTCTCTCTATCCTTGAGACGAAGATGAAGCTCAATAGAATCGAGACCGTTATTCCTCTCCCAGCCCACATGACCGCTCATCTAGTTCTGTGATATTATCGAAAGCTATAAGTACTAATATCACAGAACTATATACCATGCACAAGACAGAGACGGGCGAGAAGATTAAGGCGATGAAGGCGGAAGCGGCGAGAGCGACGAGGGAGGCAGCAACCCTGGCGAAGGTCCGAGGACTGGAGGATGGGGCGGCGGGGAGGGAAGAGGAAGCCCGACAGCTGAGGGGCGAGGCCGAGGACTTGAAGCCCAAGGCGCGACTGGAGGATCTGGGCATCTACACGGTGGAGAAGGTTAAGCCCACGGCGAAGGGCGAGGCGAGGACCTACACATACTGGTATGCGAGCTGGTGGGAGGGCGACCGAGCCCGGAACGTCTACCTGGGGAGCACGGCGAAGCTCTCGGAGGCGGCGGCCCTGGAGAAGGCTCGGAAGATGAAAGCCGAAGCGTTGGGGATAGATCTGTGATATTCTTTCCTTTTGAATTATGAATATCACAGAACCACCTCACCGGAGATAACTCGGACCTCGATATTACTAGTAAATACGTGCGAAAATCCCGTTCCCCGCACTTTATTAAGCCTTCTGTTGTTGATTAGGAGAGACTTTCTTTGCCGCTTGATCTATGTTTACGTGAAGGCTAAGATAGGTAATTTCCCGACTCCTTAATATAATATTGTCT
>Ga0334898_1002823_pt1 | contig 15086 bp, 10 predicted proteins | sample GraSluR3_MG_10_FD_207228 | JGI IMG/M metagenome (GOLD analysis project Ga0334898, IMG submission 207228) | Sludge microbial communities from methane-producing bioreactor in Wageningen University, Netherlands - Granular Sludge_3_08-R3 | ecosystem: Engineered > Bioreactor > Anaerobic >... | reverse complement strand
TTTCTACAAAGCCAAAATCCGAAGGATTTTTATCAATAGCTAATTTTCAGGCACTTATATATCAACAATGTAAAGAACTTTTCAACTCTTTTATAAATTATTATCGCTAGCAACTTGAATTAATTATTCGTTTTTAACATACAGTTAATCAACAACTGTTTCTTTCATGCTCAAAAGTAAGCCCCTTGCATTTCAGGGAATAGCGAATTTTGATATTTTATTTTATTTTATTTTCTTTTATTATTTCTCTCCAACTTCCTTCCGGGTCTTCAAGAAAGCCATAAATATTGATGTAATTCATCAATTGTTGCCGTATTATTGACACCAGGTTTGAAAAAGCCCAGCTGCGCTTTACACGACTTCTCACCAGGGTTATCAAAAGGTTGGCAAGCATGGCTGTCCATATCTGAATTTGAATGGCCTTTTCGTTATCGCCTAGAAAGTACTTCAATGGAAAATTTTGCTTTACCTGTTTAAACAGTAGCGCTATTTGCCAACGCTGCTTATAAACCAAAGCAATTTTTTCTGCTGACAGTTCAAAATTGTTGGTTATAAACTCAAGCAACCGCTTGTTTTCATCATCCCAGTAAGCGACACGTCTTGCCCGGTGTTCTTGCTTTTTATTATCGCCATAATACAGGATGATTTCTTCATCTTTCAGGACACCGGAATCGGCATCGTCCGGTATATCATATTCCTTCCTGGCCTGATAAAGGGCATTGTCTTTTAAACGTGTTACATACCAACTATGGCTTTTGTAAATGCCTCGTATTGGGCATAATCGACATACCCTTTGTCGAAAGTGATTATCGAACCCGCAGCCAGGTTGTGCACCTCCTCCAAAAACATGTGGTCATACCGGACTGCCTCGCTGTAGCGGATAAGACAGGGTACATGCTCACTAGCCTTAATGATGGTGTGGGCCTTTACTCCTCCTTTCTTTTTGCCTTCCTTTGGACTACGGCCTACTCCCCGTAAAATGTCTTTAAACAGCGATATGGTGGTCGAGTCCATAATATAAAGCCTTCTCATGTCTGCATCGCTCAACCGGCTGTCGCTAAAAATCGCGCATGCCTACGGGAAGTACTCATATAAAATCTCCAAACACATTACGGCTTCGTCTACTATTTGCCTCGGAAAACGTGCTCCTGCGGACTAAATGGGACAACCCTAAATGAGATAGCTTACGTGCATTGGCTAACAATCCGAGTATGGTTTCCCGTAGTGAATGATAACCTTCAATGGCAACAAACAGCATGACTACAACATGATGATAAGTCGCAAACTTCTTTACATACCGCTCCGCGCCATGCTGTTTCGCTATTTTTCTAATCTCACTCTTGTCAATGAACTTTAGTAGCTGATTGAAAATCGGCTGTCCGCTAAAATTTGTACTTTTACCCATGTCTAACTTTTTTGTGTCGTAACTCAAAAGGAGACATTCCGGGTGGTACTATAAAATGTACTGCCCGGTTAAAAATTTTTACCGGACACTAATGCAAATTGAAGTAAACTAAACCACTATGGATTGGAAATCCATAGGTTTCTTGAGTGAATGAAATTCACAAGAGAAAGACAATGCAGAAGAAGACCAATTCACAAAATGATTAAAATTTATAGAGACTGAAAGTAACTGCAATAGAATTGCAGGGTTTCAACCAAAATTTAAGATAATGAAGATTGAAGACGAAGTGAAATAAAGGGTAGATTTCGGAATGAATATAATGCCAACCTAAAGGTCAATCCTTGGAAATCGTCACTGATAATTAGCTTTGCTGCCTAAGAAAGAGGCGATGCAACAGCTTACAGCGCAGCTAGATGACCACATAAACTGCTCCTATTCGAGTTTTGTGCTCCTATTCGAGTTATGACAGGGTATTACTCCTCGGGTATCCACCGGGAGTATTTGTTGAGGGCAGCGTAATAAGATTGTTGCGCAATCTAGGATTCACAGGCCACAGCAACGGGGTTATGCGAACCCTGACCGACCAGCTAAATGATCACATAAGCACTATAGCCCTCGCTTTATATAGTGAGATACGCTGGTGGAGTGAAGCTGAAAAGAGAATGCTTGACAAGCATCAGCAAACGGTTGTCACGGGAAGCGGCCAAAGAATCCCTGCGCCAGATTAAAGGAAACAACATCAGCTGGAGCTCATGGCTATTGGGCTAAGCTCCAACTCCCATGCATTAGGGTTGCGCAACAAGGATTTACGGGCTAAATGGGGGGGTTCTAAAACTGCGAAAATTGCCTATGAACTACGAAGGCTCAGGAGCAGGGGAGCAATTAAAAAGATAAAAAACACTCATAACTACCAGCTTGCAGAGGAAGGGTATGAATGGATGTCCTGTATGCTCTTTAGCTCCTCGTATTTTGTATCGCCCTTGCTATCAAAGTATTGCAAGAGGGCCGTAGAACAGGATGTGGAGAACCCATCAACGATTGAAGAAGCATATTCTCAAATCAACAAGGGCTCTACCCCTTATTTATTACATCGGAGCTGAGGCTGATTGCATAACAATAAAAAAACGTGAAAAAAATTCACGTTTATAAAAAGTTAAAACATAGGGAGGAGGTACGAGATGCATAGTTCGGAATGGTCGCTACTATTTTTCACACTACTTGGGCAATTCTCGGCGGGGTTAGCAACCGCTTTGCTAGCTTACGCTACCATCAATCGCCAGCACGATGACGAGGAACAGGCAAGATTTTTTAAAATCGGGCTGCTTATTGCCACAGTAACCATAGGCTTTGCGCTACTCATATCGTTTTTGCATCTATCGGCACCATTATCATCGGTATTTTCGCTAACCAACCTTACATCGTCATGGGTTAGCCGCGAGATATTGATGGTATCGGCCTACGCCGCATCAATTATCGTAACCACTATGTACTGGCTATTCTATAAGGGAAAAAGGAGTTTACTTATCCCTCTTCTAGCCATTTCAAGTGTGCTGGGTTTAACCATGGTGCTCACCATGGCCAAGCTATACATGATTGAGGCTATCCCCTTACGGAACACACCAGGAACTCTAATTGCTTTTTACATAAACACTTTTCTACTTGGCTCGTCATTTGCTTTACTCCTACTCTACCATAGCCATAAGGGCAATTTCGAGAGGAACGTAGAGATAGTTTTTGTGTTTACAATAATTGGTGTTCTTGCAGTAAAATTTGTTTCAGGGCTAGTTGGCTGGGACGCATCAACCAGCCAAAACGTTGCTTATACAGGTGGTGTGTATCATCCCATTTGGGACGCTCTATCGTGGGCCTGGTTGCTAGGGCTTGGAATGCTTATCCGACGGATTTTCCCGAATCCACGCGATGCCGATACCGGCATACGGCTTTACCTGCTTGCATTTGTATTTTTTGTGGTTGCAGAATTTGCGGCACGGGTCATTTTTTACTCATCGAACTTTAGGGTTGGGGTTTAGGCAAACCAGACATAAAGCATAAAATCATTAGATCAGCTCATCGTTTTTGCATTGCAATTCGGGCAATTTTTCATAGTTTTGCACATCACTTAACAACATCAACCATGAAATTTATTGCAGAAATAAACGTGATGCCCCTTAAAGCGCTACTCGATCCACAGGGCAAGGCCGTAGGAATGGTTATGCAAAACACCGGCTACACCGAGGTGTCGAACGTTCGTATTGGCAAGCATATTACCCTGGAGATTGAAGCTGCAACCAAAGAAGCTGCCATGGAACGGGTAAACGAAGTCTGCTCGAAAGTACTCTCAAACCCCATTATGGAAGGTTACGAGTACAAGATAACAGAAGCATAAAGCTATTCAGCAACCTCATCAGGAGATATCATATCGGCCTGCTTGCGCACTGATTCTTTGTGAACCAGCCGGAGCAGGTCTTTTACATACTTGGCCGATAGGCCTAACCTCTCGCCCACCTCCACTCGCATTTTTATCATCTGCTCCCATCGACGTAGCTGCATGATAGCCACGTTATTTCTTAACTTATACTCCCCTATCTGCTCAACTATCACCATTCGTTGCGAGAGGAGCTCCAGCAGCTGTAAATCCAAGGAGTCAATCTTTTCGCGCATCGACTCAAGAATATCTATTGACTCTGGCGACAAGGGCGTGATCCTTTTGTAGGATAGCGATGCTAAAATATTATCAAGAGCTTTGGGCGTTACCTGCTGCTTGGCATCGCTAAGGGCTTTTGATGGATTTACGTGCGTCTCAATCATGAGCCCATCCATCGAAAGGTTTAGGGCTTTCTGCGCCACATCGGGGATAAGCTCTGGCCTACCTGAGATATGGCTAGGATCGCAAATAATGGGCAAGTCGGGCATTATCGACCTTAGATCGATGGCAACCTCCCACTTGGGAACATTTCTGTACATCGATTTTTGAAAAGGTGAGAATCCTCTATGAATACCACCCAGCTTGGTAACGCCCACCTTGGCAAAACGTTCAATAACACCGATCCACATCTCCAAATCGGGGTGAATAGGGTTCTTCACAAGCACAGGTACGTTAACGCCAGCCATAGCAGTGGCCAGCTCATCAACGGAGAAAGGGTTTGATGAGGTACGCGCCCCTACCCAGAACATATCAACACCATACCTAAGAGCCGCCTCAACATGCTGTGGGGTTGCCACCTCAACAGCAAGCAGCAAGCCCGTTTCTAGCTTTGCCTCGGCAAGCCACTCCAGCGCTGGTTCGCCAGCCCCCTGAAAAGTTCCAGGCCGTGAACGGGGTTTCCAAACCCCCGCCCTAAAAACATCAACCTTGCCCAAGGCGGCTACACCCTTAGCAGTTTGCAACACTTGCTCTCGGCTCTCGGCGCTGCATGGCCCAGCAATAATAAGGGGTCCTTTTAAGGTTTTACTAAACCATTGGGCTATGGGTTGGATGCTCATTGTTGATTCTGTTTTTGCAAAGTTAGCTAATTGAGCAGTAAACGCAAGGTAGGAGTAATTGTTGAGCCAATGATAATAATTGAAACACCATAAGCTAGTATATTCATGGCAAAATAGACTGCAAACCCGCGATGAACTCTCAAATTTTAAATGTTGTTGAAATTATTAAAGACCACCTGAGAACCTCATGGGCTGTTCTTTTGGGCGTTATAATCATCGCCCTATTTCTCTGCATCAGCAAACCCAGTATTAACAACCCAACCAGCACGGTTCTGCTGGCAAAAGATGGCTCGCTGCTTGCTGCATCAATTGCAGCCGACCAGCAGTACCGATTCCCCCACAACGACTCTATCCCCGTAAAATTTGCAAAATGCATTATTGAGTTTGAGGATCGATATTTCTACCACCACCCGGGAATAAACCCTGCGTCAATAGTCCGCGCTGCATACAACAACATCAAGGCAAAACGGATCATTCAGGGTGGTAGCACCATCACCCAACAAGCCGTTAGGCTATCTCGCAACAACAGGCCTAGAACGCTTTGGGAAAAAGTGATTGAGGCGACCCTGGCCATGAGGCTTGAGCTGGGAACGAGTAAAAACGAGATTCTAGCAATGTATACCTCCAATGCCCCTTTTGGGGGCAACGTGGTAGGCCTCGATGCGGCTGCTTGGCGATACTTTGGTAGGTCGGCCAGTGAGCTAAGCTGGGCCGAGTCGGCTGCGCTGGCCGTGCTGCCTAATGCCCCCGCCTTGGTGCACCCCGGGCGCAACCCCGATGTGCTTATAGCAAAAAGGAATCTGCTACTCAATAAACTTTTCCGCAGGGGAACCATCGACAGCTTAACGTACAGGCTATCGATGCTTGAGCCACCTCCAAGCGAACCAATGCCACTGCCCCAGCTAGCGCCACATCTGCTATCCCGAGCCATAAGGGATGGGTTTCAAGGGAAGACAATAAGCACAACCATCGACCCAAGGCTACAGGAAAGAGCCAATGAAATTATTAAGCACCATCACGAACACCTATCGGCCAACCAGATACACAATGCAGCCGTACTGATAATTGATGTCGACACCAACAGCCCCGTGGCTTACGTTGGCAACGTATCGAGCAGCGTATCGGGCAATCATGTCGATATCATTACTTCGCCCCGAAGCACAGGTAGCATACTCAAACCCTTTCTTTACGCCGCCATGCTGCACGATGGGATGATTCTTCCCCGTACGCTTATTGCCGATATACCAACACAAATTGGTGGCTACTCGCCAAAAAACTTTAATCCAGGGTACGATGGGGCAGTTCCTGCATCGCGAGCTATTGCCCGATCGTTGAACGTTCCAGCAGTTCGAATGCTACAGCAATACGGCGTGGAGCGTTTTCAGCATATCCTTCAGAAGCTGGGACTCACCACGCTTTCCCGATCGCCCAGCGAATATGGACTTTCGCTAATACTTGGCGGTGCAGAAGCTTCGCTTTGGGATTTAGCGGGAGTTTACGCCGGTATGGCCAGAGAGCTAAAGAACTTTAGGTCATATCAAAGCAGGTATAAAACCAACAATTACATCTCGCCACAATACCATAGCAGAGACCAAGATGAAGACTATACGAATTTAGCGGAACATTCATTACTTAGCGCTTCGGCAATTCACTTCACCTTTGAGGCGATGAAAGAGGTTGCCCGCCCCGATGAGCAGGCGGGTTGGCAATACTTCTCGTCGTCGCGATCGGTAGCTTGGAAAACCGGCACCAGCTTTGGGCACCGAGACGCATGGGCCATAGGGCTTAACCCCAGGTATGTAGTTGCCGTGTGGGTTGGCAATGCCTCGGGTGAAGGCAGGCCCAACCTAACTGGGGTAAAGGCAGCCGCCCCCATACTGTTCGATGTGTTTGGACTCCTCCCCGCCTCGGGTTGGTTCGATAGCCCTACTGACGATATGGTTCGCGTGCCCATTTGCCGCCATAGCGGACATAGAGCCTCATCCATTTGCTCGCCTGTTGATACGGTTTGGATCCCAGCCAAAGGGGTGGAAACAGGCGCTTGCCCATACCATAGGCTGGTTCACCTAAATCCACAGAAAACACATAGGGTAACCGACAGGTGCATTAGCACCAACGATATGATTAGCGAATCATGGTTTGTGCTTCCGCCCGCCATGGAGTGGTACTACAAAAGCAAGAATTCGTTTTACAAACCCCTGCCACCCTACATTGCCAACTGTGGTCCCGAGGAGGAGCAAAACACCATGTCGTTGCTGTACCCGCGGATTGAAAATGCCAAAATATTTATCCCTCGGGATATTGATGGCAAGCGTACCGAAGCAATTTTTGAAGTTGCCCATAGCCGACAGGATGCCACCATCTTTTGGCATCTAAACGAAGAGTATGTGGGATCGACCCAACGTTTTCACAAATTGGCCCTAAACCCATCGCCGGGAGTATACACCCTTACGCTGGTTGATGATGCAGGAAATTCGCACAGCGTTAGCTTTAGCATTGAATAAGGTTACGGATTGGGGCTTTGCAAGGTGACAAATTCAAAATGTACATATTGGGGTTGGTTAATATATACAAAATTCACTAACTTTAGGACTAAACGAATTGATGCGCCATGGACAAGCACACTATACCCAAAAGCGTTCGCGAGCTCAATATCCTTATCAAAATTAATCAGGATATTATAAGCACCTTGGTGTTCGAAGATGTTCTGCAGGCAATAAGCAATGGGATGTCGGAGTTGCTCAATATCGAGACCGCAGCGATATATACCATCCAAAACGAAAAAGAGCTTCTGCTGGGCGCCACTACACCTCCACTACCCCCAGGCGTACCAGTCGAAGTAAGGCTTGCCTCCATCGATGATCATCCACATATAAAAAGGGCTATACAGGATCACCAACCCGCTATTGTTGACGACACCAAATCGGCTAAGCTTTCGGCAGCAGAACAAAGCATTGTCGAACTACGCAACTTAAAAAGTATGCTTTACCTCCCCTTTGTGCTTAAGGGCGATGTACTTGGCGTGCTAATCCTGGGCACGTGTAATAAGGCTAGGAAATACACCGAGCATGAAGTAAACTTAGGTCAAACCATTGCCAACCACCTTGCGGTGGCGATTCAGAATGCCAAACTGCATGAGGATATAAAGATCCACAGGGACAATTTGGAGAAGATGGTTCACGAGAAGACCCAAGACCTGAAGACGGCCATTGAGGAACTCCAAGCTGCCAACGATGAGCTGTATGCCAAGAATGAGATTATTATTGACCAAAACTCCGAACTAAAAGATACGCTTCAGCATCTTAAGGAAACGCAAGCGCAGCTGTTACAATCGGAGAAAATGGCCTCGCTGGGAACGCTAACCGCTGGAGTAGCGCATGAAATTAACAACCCGCTCAATTTTATCATGGGGGCATACCTTAGATTTGACAACTACTTTAGAAACAAACCCGACCCCAATTTCAAAGAATCCGAATTGCTGCTAGATAGCATAAAGGAAGGTGTAGATAGAATATCAACGATAGTAAAAAGCCTGAACCATTTTAGCCACAACAACAACAAAATGGATGAGAGTTGCAACATTAACCACATCCTCGATAATTGCCTGATCATTTTAAACAACGAGATATTCGACAGGATAAATGTTGAACAGAATTATACTGATGACCACATTCTTGTGAAGGGTAATGCAGCCGACCTGCACCACGCGCTGCTAAATATCCTTACCAACTCAATACAGGCAATTGAAGGAGAGGGAAGGATTAGCATTACCTCAACTACCAATCCAAAGACCAAGAGGGTTAAAATCGAAATTGAAGATACGGGGAAGGGTATAAAGCCAGAGGACATCGACAAGGTAATGGAACCATTCTTCACCACCAAAGATCCTGGGAAAGGTGCCGGTTTAGGGCTCTCCATTTCGTACCGAATTATTGAAGAGCATCAGGGGGAAATTGTAATTTCTTCGAAAGCTGGTAAGGGAACGCTTGTACGCATCGAATTACCATCGGCAAGCTAAAAAATCAGCATTTGTACCAAACAACTGTTAATGTTGAATCCCTAGGGTTTTTTGCCTAAGGGATTCAACATTACAATCAATCTAAACCGTTAATTCCAAACGGGTATTCGTCCGGGGGTATAGGGTGCTTCCTTCGCATCCATCATTGTACGAGCTTCAACAATCTTATCCTCAGCAATTATCCTTATACGCTGAAGAACCGGCGGAAACTCATCCTTCAGTATATCAAACTGCATACGAGATGTTCCGGTAATATCGGAAGTGCTGTTGAGCTGTGTGTAGATAACATCGCGCAATCTTTGGTTAAGCGGCACGGCAGCAGGAGGTAACTCCTCGCGGCTAGCTTTTGGCGAGTAGCCATTGAAAATATGCTCAATCTCACTCAGCTCCCTCTCTATTTCGGCAAGGAATGGCATTAGCTCGCCATGCGATGATGGAAGGGTAAGGGCTGTTTGCCTCATGGCAGTTACTTCCGATTGCAAATCGCCAACAAGGCGTTCGGCGCCAACCATTGCCTTCGATAGTTTTGAAACCTCGCGCTGGAACGCAACCATTTCCTCACGATTTTTTGCAGGAAGCGTTGTGTTGTTTAACGGGTTAACATTGAATGTGGCCGGTTGGGCCAGTTGCTTCACCTCTCCGTTGTGGACCATAGCAACCTCAACAGAATACTCGCCGGGCATTACGTATATGCTACCCCGGCTAGGGGCAAGCGGATTAAACTTATTGGGTTTCTGTGGCCAAGTATTATCGTACGACAAATCCCAATTAAACCGTTGAATGCCTTTAGATGGCTTCTGTGTAAATGTTCTCACCACATCGCCCTCAAAATCGCGGATTGTAACCAAAAGGTAAGGTGGAATTTCACGCTTTTCGGCTTCCAATTCATCCAAACTAGGTTGTGGAATTGGTTTCCCCTCCTTAAATAGTTCCTTCTCCATTTCGTGGCGTTTAGCCTTCTTCATTTTGGGAACCTCCTTAAGATATAGGGTAAATGTGGCTCCAAATTCGGGGTTAGGTGCTGTGTAGAAGGTCGATCCTTGTCCGTATTTTTTTGATGTTTGTATGTATAGCAATGCATCCTTTATGCCGAACAGGTGGCTATCGGCGTTGGGCAAATCGGCAGTGAGCTCGCGCAGCGGTGCGTAGTTATCAAGGATATAAAATCCACGGCCAAAGGTTGCCAACACCAAATCGCTCTCGCGCTGCTGAATTGCCAAATCGTATACAGCAATAGATGGTAGCCCCGATTTTAATTCAACCCAGCTCTCACCTCCATTGATTGTGAAAAATGCACCAAATTCGGTACCTACAAAAAGTAAATCCTCCTTAATAAAGTCCTGCTCAATGGTATGCACCGAACCGTTCTCAGGCAAATTCGATGCTATGGATTTCCAAGTTTTACCCTTGTCGGAACTCTTAAGCACATAGGGTTTAAAGTTATCGCGTTTAAGGTTACGGAAGGTGGCAAATACCACATTCTCGTCGAACCTTGATGCAAAAACATCGCTCACATAGGTATAATCGGGCACACCGGGGAACGACGAAACCTTCCGCCAAGTTTTACCCGCATCCTCAGTAATCTGGATAACGCCATCATCAGTTCCTACATAAACTAGATCCTCCTTAACGGGCGACTCGTCGAGCGAAACGATGGTGCCAAAAAGCGATGTGGAAACATCCTTTACCACGGCATCGGCACTCCAATATTTGCCCATAACTGGCCAGGTGTTACGATCAATCTGCGCCGTAAGATCGTCGGAAATAACTTGCCAGGTGTTGCCTCTGTCGTCGCTACGGAAAACCTTGTTGGCAGCAAAGTACAAACGGGTTGGCGAATGAGGGCTAATAATTAGCGGCGAGTCCCAGTTCCAACGGTAAGTATCTTCGCCTTTGCGAGGTTGGGGCTTAATACGGATTCGCTCACCGCTTTTCTTATCGTATCTAACCAGGTTACCATACTGCGACTCGGAGTAAACAATATCGGGGTTATTAGGCTCAACCCGTGCCCAAAAGCCATCGCCACCCACAGTAATAAACCACTCCTCGCTGGTTACACCTCCGCTCGATGTGTTTTGCGATGGGCCACCCTGCGTGTTGTTATCCTGCGTGCCACCATAAATGTTGTAAAATGGCTCAGCATCATCAGTAGTTACACGATAAAATTGGGTTACTGGAAGATTTGTAACGAAACTCCAGTCGCCCTCATCAATATTATGAGTAATGTAAACGCCACCATCGCCACCAATCATGACGTGCTTATTGTCGTTGGGGTCAATCCATAGCGCATGGTCGTCGACGTGACGCTCCTTGTGGCTAACTCTCGACCAAGTTTTACCACCATCGGTGGTTACGTGCGAGTATGTCTCTACAGAATAAACCTTATCAAACTCCACTGGGTCGCAGAAAATCTCGTTGTAATACTGACCACTGGAAACATGATCGCTCATCTTAACCCACGATTCGCCTCGATTTGACGAACGGAAAAAACCACCAGCATCGTTGGCTGCTTCAATAATGGCGTAAAGCACATCGGGGTTTTGAGGCGATATGGCAATACCCATTCCACCCATGTGCTCCCGGGGCAAACCATCGGTAAGCTTGCGCCAGGTTTTACCTGCATCTTCCGATTTGTATAAAGCCGTTTCGGGGCCACCACCAATTTTTGTAAAATGATGCCTGCGGCGCTGTTCCGATGATGCGTAAAGAATATCGGGATTGCGTGGATCGCAAATAATATTGTTGATACCTGTATTCTCGCTTACGTTAAGCACTTTTTCCCATGATTCGCCACCATCGGTAGTTTTGTAAAGGCCGCGATCGCCACCAGGGCCCCAAGCAGAACCCTCAGCAGCAACGTAAACCACATTGGAGTTACGTGGATCAATAAGAATCATACCAATCTGTCGGCTATCTTTTAGCCCCATATTCTTCCACGATTTTCCGCCATTTACCGTTTTATAAACTCCATTTCCATAGCCTAAGGCTCTTTGGTGATTATTCTCCCCTGTTCCTGCCCAAACAACGTTCGAGTTGTTAGGATCCATAGCAAGGCAACCTATGGAGTACGCTCCATAATTGTCGAAAACTGGGGTAAAGGTTATCCCCTTGTTGGTAGTTTTCCAGATATGGCCACTGGCCACTGCTACATAAAACTCCGAATGATTATTCGGATTCACTGCAAAGTCGCCAATGCGACCCGAGGTAAAGGCTGGACCTATGCTCCTGAACTTAAGACCAGAAACCAGCCTGCTGTTCACCAGGGTATCTTTCGCTTCCTCCTTAGAACTTTTCACATTTCGCCTTTGTGCTTCGGTTACATTTGCCGAGAGCGCAATAAGGGCTAGCACCATAAATATGCACACCCCTAGCTTGACTTTTAATTGCTTCATAAGCATTTGGGTTAGGGTTAGTAATGATATTAACTAGATAATTAGACACTGTGTTGTTATATAGTTTAGCTTAGCAAGAAAATTCGGCTGGCACCTTAGGCCCCCTAAAACGATACCCGCACAGCACCCACTACATTTAGCCCAGCCGCTACCAATCCCGAGCTGTATGGGCGATATCGTCTATCGGTAATATTCTCAATTTTGATATTAAATGATATTGTTTCACTATGCCTGTAGTTCCCTCCTAGATTAATTGTATGCCAAGCCGGTGAGTATGGATTTCCGTCTTCATCCTGAGCGTAAATATGGGGTTTGCCACGTTCCTCTAGCGCTAGGTTTTCGTAGGAGACCTCCCCGCTGTAGTGGGCATAAAGCGATAGCCTGAGCTTTTTGTGTCGATAGCTCAATTGCGAAACACCAAACCAGGGTGCAGCGTGCCTTAGGGGGCTAATAGAGCCATCGTCTAGCTCCTCGGTACCCTTTTGGTAGCTATATCGCGATGTAAGCATAAGCCCATACGGAAGCATCAACTCAAAATCGGCCTGAAAACCCCAAACCTTTGCAAAAGCAGCGTTTTGAATTGATTGAACCTGGCTAAGCACTCCACCGTACATGATGCTATCTTGCCCGTTTAAAGTGGCGTTGCGCCTAACCATAGCATGGTTGAGTAGGGTGTAAAAGGTGATAAAATCGACCTCAAGGATATTGTTGAACTTACGGGTTAGCCCAAGCTCGACATTGTAGGCATACTCGGCGTTAAGGTCGGGGTTAGGCACAACCACCGAACCTGGCGCCGAGTCGAATATCTTGCCCATATCATCTACATTGGGTGCACGAAAACCTGTTGATAGCACGCCCTTAAACCGCCATTGCTCACTGGGATTGTAGGACAACCCCAGCGATCCTGTTACTGCATCCTTGCTTACCTTAGCCTCATTGAGCGGAAGTGGGTAAAAAGTATCGTCGAACTGAGCATCGATAAAAAACTGGGAATACCTAACACCGGCATCCAAATCGAGGATTTCCGATAGTTTAAGCTGATAGGTTAGGTATGTGGCAAACGATGACCAATGAGCCTGCGGATAACGAGCGGGGGCATTCCACTCCACTCCCGATAATATATCCTTATCGACCCCAGTTGAGTTTACCAGGTTGCCTATGGCCTCGGCACCATAAAATATTTTTTGCTTTGTCCCAATATTCTTTCTTAAATCGACATTTAAAGATAGTGCATTCACTTCCTCTGTTCGACTAGTTAGGGTTGTGGCGTTAAAGGCTCTATCGTTACGACTTTCCTGAAAATACTGATGTGCAAGCTGAAGCGTAAGTTGGTTGTATAAAGCCGTGCTGGCTATGCTCCTTACCCTAAAATTATTCATCATCCAAACCTGTGGGCCATAGTACCACTGGGCACTACGAGGCAATCCGTTTCGATATTGAATCAATCGGTCGTACCTGTCGACATTGGATGTGGCAGAATAATGAAATCCATAATCGAAATTCCATCGCGTGCTGGGCTTAAACGATATCTTTTGCGTTACGTTGGTCTGAGAGTATCCGGTACTGAGCTGAACTTTGGGGTTGGGGTTTGGTTTAACCACATCGGTAATGCCTTGGCGAACAACATACTCTGGGCGCAGATACTCGTTGGGACCAAACGAACCCATACGTAAATTGCCAAAGTTGGTATAGGAGAAGCTGGTTGCAAAAGCCCACTTTTCCCAGCCATAATTAATATCTATATGACCGGTTTTCTCAGCATTTGCCGTTGAGTAGCGGGCCGTTGCGTTGCCACCAAAAACCATGCTGTCGGTACTTGAGTGCTTGGGTGTGAGCGTGTAGAAACTCATCACACCACCAATGGCATCGCTTCCGTAGATAACCGAGCCGGGGCCAAAAAGCACCTCTACCCTATCGACAGCAAATGGATCGATAGAAATAACGTTTTGCAGGTTGCCCCCACGAAAAATGGCGTTGTTCATCCGCACCCCGTCAACAGCAATGAGCAGGCGATTGGTTGCAAAACCACGAATCATTGGGCTACCGCCACCCTGCTGGCTTTTCTGCACAAACACATCGCCCGAAATGGCCAGCAGGTCGGCAGCAGTTTGCGGGTTGTAAAAATCAATTTGCGCTTTTGATATGGGGGTAATTTTTAGCGGAATTTCACGGGCAACTTGGCTCCATTTTGATGCAGACACGACAACCTGATCGATTGAGAAAAACGAGGTTGACATGGGTACTCGGAAATCTATCGCCTCAAGTTCATGAAAGCTAAAATATTGCGTGGTGTAGCCAATAATCCTAATTTCGATAAGTGCAGCACCCTTTAGCGCAGAAATATTGGCCTGCCCGTTTGAGTTGGTTGTAACCAAAAACCGCGGGTTATTGCTGGTTATGGTAACCATGCTTAGCGGCTTGGTTGTCTCCTTGTCAACTATAGTAAGGGTTTGCGCTGTGACGCTAGAAAATATTAGCGCCAGCATGAATGATAAAACTATACGCATTGAAATAAAACTACATGATTATCCGCTTTAGCGCCTATATCATTTTTGCGTCATTGCGATCCCGACGTTATTTGTCGAGAGAAGCAATCTTTAGCTCTGATTTACATCAAATTGCTTCTTCGGCAAAAGTACTCCCTGCCTGCCGCCTGCCTTTGCCATAGCCGTCAAGCTAAGCAATTTTCAATACCCTCGTAGAGCCTGCCTGGCTGGCAGACAGGGGTTGATAGCGATTGGGTTTAAATAGCAAAACCTAAAGCACCCCTGCCTTACTGCCGAAGGCA
>Ga0334898_1002818_pt1 | contig 15110 bp, 16 predicted proteins | sample GraSluR3_MG_10_FD_207228 | JGI IMG/M metagenome (GOLD analysis project Ga0334898, IMG submission 207228) | Sludge microbial communities from methane-producing bioreactor in Wageningen University, Netherlands - Granular Sludge_3_08-R3 | ecosystem: Engineered > Bioreactor > Anaerobic >... | reverse complement strand
TATTCGCTCTGTATATATATTTTTTGGTGCGGGTAATACCTTGGAAAAGAACCTTTTAATACTGTTGTTTCCCCTGCTGCTTTTCTCGTGTACCCCCTATCGGACCCATTGGCAGGTCCTGAAAGGAAACTATGAATATATAAACGGGCGCTATCAGTCTGCTGCGGTCTCGTATCTGGGTATTCTGGAAAATCAGATAAACGAAGAGGAGGTCATCCATTACAACCTGGGGAATGTTTTCTATGCTCTGGGAGAAACCACCGCATCCGAAGACGAATGGAACAAGGCTCTGGAAGGGGAGGATTCGGAACTGAAATTCAGGACCTTGTTTAATATGGGTAATCTTTATTATGAGCTCAGCCACTACCGTTCCGCCTTTGAAAGTTTCAAACAGGCTCTTCTTCTGCGTCCCGACAGCAGGGAGGCAAAGAGGAATATGGAATTGACCCTGTTGAGGCTTGGCAGCCAAACGGACGAAGAGCGGGCTATCCCTGCCGGCGGCTCGGTCAGCGGCGGGGATACATCATCCGAAGAGGTCGACAGAATTTTACAGTATATTAAACGCAAGGAGGAGTCCCAGTGGGTATCCCAGCATGGCGGGGACCAGGAAAGCGACGGACCTTTCTGGTAGGTCTTTTCCTTGTTGCTCTCTTTTCAGAATCCATATTCGGGGAAGACAGTCCGGCTCTCTCATTTTTACCGAATCCCGTCGGACTGAACGACCGTTTTACCCTCTCCTTTGAAATTGATGTTCCATCGGCTTCAATGGTCAGCGTAGAAGACTGGGAGTTCCCGGAGGGGATACGTTTATACGCGGGGCCGAATATCCGTGGAATTGTAAAGGTAAAAGAGGACGGCAGCAGTCATCCCGCTGTTTCCGTCAGCTACATTCTGCTGTCCAACCGGACCGGAAGGGTGCTCTTTCCCGAGCTGCCTTTTGTTGTGGGTTCTGAAAGACATACAACGGAAGTGGGCATTCAGCGTGTTGGGACCTACCGCGACAACCGGCTCTCTATTCCGCTTGAGCTGGAGTGGGAAATCCCTGAGGGGCCCTTCTATGAGGGACAGACAATTCCGGCGGTTCTGGTAATGCGAAACCAGGAGGAGATCCTGCTGCCTGAGAGGGTTTCTGTCCCGGCGTCAGGGGGAGGACTCTTTGAGGAGGCCCCTGAACTTGGAGAAATCCGCCGACGGCTTTACGGGGATACCGTTCTCTACACGGTACCGGTAACGGGATACCTCTTTACGCCCACCGGAGCCGGTCGCTTCTTTTTGAACAAGGCCTCTGTTACAGCGGAAGGCATCCCGGGAACATCCGACGCGCTGGCAGTCAATGTTGAATCCCTGCCCGAAGATGTGGCTGCCTCTGGAGGAGTTGGGCGTTTTGAAATGGATGTTTCTCCACTTCCGGAAACCTCCAGGGTGGGGGATACCATTCAGTTGACTGTACGCATAACGGGAGAAGGCAACCTTGCCTATCTGACCCCCCCGGAGCCCGATTTTGATGGTCTTGTTCTTGTTCGCAGCGAAGAAACGCACGACTATCGGGCTTCCCAGGGCGGATACCAGGGATATCGGGAGACCCGGTATCTGATTCAAACTGAGGAGGAGGGGAATTTTGAAATCAGTGTTCCCGCCTTTTCCTTTTTCGATCCCTGGGATACCAGGGTTTTTACCCTTCCGGGTCGGGAATTGGCATTCCAGGTAATATCCGGCGGTCTCATTTCCATTGAGGAGGAGACCTTCAGTTTATCGGATCTGCGTTATACTCCGGCTGAGATAATTAGCGCCCAGTCGATTGAACTCTTCAGGCTCCGCTATGTCTATCTTGCTTTCGTGCCCGGCCCCCTGCTCCTTTTTCTGTTTCGGGTCCATCGAAAACGGCTGCTTCAGTTTTTACTGCTGCTTCTTGCGCCCTGGGTTCTCTTTATACTCTCCGTTTCTGGAGAACATATTGATTTTGATCGGCTCAAGGAGGCCGGGGAACTGCTTCAGCAGCAGGAATATGAAGCTGCATCCCTTCTCTACAGGGATCTGGCTTCTGAACATCCACGGAATGGAAGGCTCCTGTTTAACTGGGCGCTGTGCCTTGAGGGGACGGAAAAGCGTGCGGAAGCAGTGAATACCCTTATTGCCTCAGCCCGACATGCAGTGCCTGACCCCAGGGTCCGCTCCTTTTGGGACAGTCTGACTGATTCCGATCAGTATATCCGTCAGTTCCAGTTACCCGCCTATTTCCCGCCGGATGTCTCCTTTATCCTTCTGCTCATTTTTTATAATCTCTTTTTCCTGGCCGCTGTTCTCGCCATGTTCTTCAAACGTTCCTATCTGCTGCTTGTTTCGCTGCTCTTCGGCACCTTGAGTTTCGCTGCGGCGGGACTCTTCGGTCATGCCGTGTATGTACGCAGCTCTCCAATTGCAGTTGTTGCTTCCGATGTTGTCAGCCGCCGTATTCCAAGAGATTCGGCCGAAGCATGGCTTGAACTACCCGAGGGGCTGACGGTCAAGGTTACGCAGCGGTCTGGTGATTTTCTTCTTCTTTCCACCGCATACGGGGTAGAAGGCTGGGTAGGCAGCGGAGATATTCTTCGTTCCGATAACTTGTTTCAGGATAGAAGGGAGCAGGAATGAATTTTGGAGATATTCTGGAGCAATGGGAAAAGCAGAACTCACGGGGCAGGGATGCAAAGAGACAGCAGGAAACCTGCGAGGATCTCATGAACCGCTGGCTTGAAGAGAATCCCTATCCATTGAAGGATGCCGACCGGCCATTTCGCGGTAAAAAGAGTCCGTCCCGTAAAACCATCCGTCGCATGGCTCCACAGGATACCCTGGATCTTCACGGATACACAGTGGAAGAAGCCTTGAAGGAGCTCAACGGATTTCTGCTTCGCAGCAAAAGGCGGGGCCTTAAAAAGGTGCTGGTAATTCACGGAAAAGGAAACCATTCCGATACCGGAGAATCAATCCTGCGGAAAAAGGTGCGCCGCTATATTGCGGAGTCCCCTGTCTGCGGTGAACACGGCGTACCGCAGTCCGGAATGGGAGGAGAGGGGGCTGTCTGGATTATTCTGCGTTAAAAAATATGGTCTAGCGTTCCCGGTAAATAATACGGCCCCGGGTAAGATCGTAGGGAGACAGGGCAACCCGAACTTTGTCTCCAGGGACAATCCGGATGTAGTGTTTTCTCATTTTGCCGGAGAGATGGGTGAGAATGACATGTCCGTTCTGCAGTTCCACCCTGAACATGGTGTTCGGAAGAGATTCCTTTACAATACCTTCGACTTCAATAGCTTCCTCTTTGGCCACAATTCCTCCTGAAAATATAACGAAATAGTAGGACATAGCCGCTTTCTTTGTCAAGGCAACAGGAATTCCCCTGTTTTCGCGCCTTGACATTTTTAAGCATTTCCTTCATATTCTCTTGCCATATTGCCTAGGGCATACGTTTAGCGAAGGTAGGATTATGGATAAAGCGTTCGTGGACCAGATGAAGGAAAAGCTCATCACCCTCAAGGAAGAGATTGTTAACAATCTTATGAGTGAGAGCGAGGATTTCGAAAACCTCGTGCGTGACATGGATCCTAAGGATTTAGTAGATGTCGCGGCTGATGATATCGACCGAAAAACCCTCGAAACCTTGAGTACCAACGATGTAAAAAGGCTCCGGCTTATTGATTCCGCCTTGTCGCGAATCAAGAACGAGCGATACGGCGTCTGCATGCGCTGCAACAAAAAAATCCCGAAAGAACGGCTCGAGGCGATCCCTTATGCGCTGATGTGCATCGACTGTAAAAGCTCCGAAGAAAGACGTAACCGATAGTTTTTTCTAAACCCCTCTTCCGGAATTCCGAAAATAGAAACAGGCCCTGGGGCCGAATATTTCTTGACGGGAGTACCGGGATCTGTGCAGATACAGCATTCCAGTGTAAACAGAACGATACCTTTGAGCAGTCTGGTCCGGGGAAGCACAGGTTCTTCCCGGGTCGGTCTGCCTGTGTCCAGTTCCCAGGCTTTATACGCAAGATTCAAGCATGTATATGGACGGCCCAGTGAAGGCGGTGGTTTTTCCCTTTCAAAGCTCAGAAGCCTGGACAATCTGATCGACAAGCTGGTTAAACTGAAGGACAAGGATGCCGCAGCCCTTCCTAAACAGGAAGAGCTTTCAGGGCTGTCCGAACAGGGACGGGATGCTCTGATCAGGGAGCTTTCAGACAAGCTGCACAGGGCCTATCTTAAAGCAGAGACGAACCCCTTTGTCAGCCCCGGAGTCAGCACAGGTCTGCTGGCGGATTTCAGTCTATAGTGAGTCCTTCAGTATCTAGTGTAGAAAGGGATTGTTCTTGATTTCCCGCTCAATGCTTGTGTTGGGTCCATGCCCGGGAAACACCATGGTCGTATGGGGCAGCACCAGCAGTTTTTCCCGAATACTCTTCAAGAGTGCCTCGCCGTCACCTTCCATAAGATCGGTTCTTCCAATCCCTTCGAAGAAAAGGGTATCTCCGGAAAAAAGAATGCCCTGGGCTTCAGAATAGAGACATATGCTGCCAGGTGTATGCCCGGGGGTATGCAGCACCAGAAGGCTCGAATCCAATACCGAGTCGCCGTCTTCAAGGATTACTTCGGGTTCGGGAAAAAGCAGATCGTAATCCATAAGCACAGATTTCAAGTCTAATCCGATCTGTTCGAAGCTGATTCTGTGGGATTCTGCAGCGTTTTTACCGAGGTAATGGGCATCTGCGCTGTGTATTGCCACCGGTACCTCCAGATCACGGTCGCGGAAATGGCGCTGAAGCTCGTAAGCTCCGGCCACGTGATCGAGATGTCCGTGGGTACAGATAATACCCAGGGGTTTCAGATTCTTTATCGCCATATGGGAAAGGAGTTCTTCCATATCCCCGCCGGGATCGATAAGAAGACATTCCTTTTTCCACTCCGAGTAGATATAGGCGTTTGAGCTGAGGGGACCTACAATAATACGTTCAACCATGGTAAGCTTAAGCATAATTCATTTTTCAGTGGTTGTGCAATAAGTGGAACGATTGGTATTAATCGTCGGGATTGTACTCCTCGGCTACGTTATACTTCCTCTTTTCGGAGGTTTTCGCGTACGCAGGCAGTGGAGAAAATTCCGTGATGCCGTGTATCAAAGTATGGAATATCCCATTATTAATTATCCGACGGTACGCACCGAGGCGATTACCGGAGAGTCATATCGGTTTTTCGGCCAGATCGAGGCGGTTCAGGGCGCGGAGCAGATCTGGCTGACCGACGGTTCCTTGTCTGTGCAGGTAGATTTAAAAGGCGTAGAGGTCTTTACCCTTCCGGCCCTCAACGCCTATGAGGACGAAGATCTGCTTGAAGATAACGAACTGGCCTTCGCTGATGCCTCTCCCACTCATGTTCCGGCGAACCTTATTACCTCCTTTCCCCAGGGGACACGAATCATGGTCTCCGGGGAACTGGTCATGGTCAACTCCCGGCCTGTTTTCAGGTCCCGGGATAAAAAAGGAGGAGAACTCCTTGTTTTGATTTACGACGGCGACCCTGGTACGATCCTTCGCCGGTCGATCTGGTCCGGCCGGCAGCGCAACGAATACTGGAACCAGCTGACGCCGGTTTCCCTTACCCTGGCGTCCTTCAGTCTTTTCATTCTGGCCTATGTGTATCTCAGGACACCGGGGTTGCTTTTTCTCGCCCATATCAGCCTTACCATGAGCCTGGCACCCCTGGCACCTCTGCTGCCTCCGGGCTTGCTGCTCTTCAGCCTCTATCGGCGGATCTGGCGGGCGGGACGATACCTGCGGGCCGAGAGGGACCTTCTGGCCTTGCCGGCCCGGCGTTTCGGCGAGGCAGTGGGCATGCGAAACGGGAGCAGGGCTTTTCTGCCCGACGGAGCAGTATACCGACTGCAGACATTTCAGGGGCTCGATGCCGCCCTCGCAGGCTGTCCTGGAGGAAAAATACGGACCAGCAGAATAATAGTCGGCAACAAGCTGAACAACGCGGTTTTTTACGCTTTCGGCTGTTCTGCCAAAGCTGAGTCGGCCTTTTCCGATCCCTTTGCAGAATGTGTCATGATCCCGGGAGAACCGCGCTCCCTTTCCGAGCGATGCAGCCGGGGGGCCCGGTTCAGGGAACTTCTTGGTGCGGCGATATTTGCTGCCGCCCTGCTTATCAATCTTCTGATGGTGTTTGCGCTCTTATGGTTTATTCTCGTATAAGGACGCCGCTAAAAAAAACCGCCCCTTCAAAAATCTGAAGGGGCGGTGAAGCTTTTTGGAGGGAGTTGGAAATCAGCGGAGGACTTTTTCCTCCTTTTTACGTGCAAAGTTGACAGTAATTTTTCGCCCGTGAAATTCAGTGCCGTCGAGCTTGTCTATGGCAGCCTGGGAAAGATTTGCCGGAATATCAATAAAGGAATAGTTGTCCAGAACCTTGATGCTTCCAACCTCTCCCATATCGATGTTCAGGGTCTGGGTAAAGAGGCGTGAAAGATCCTTGGGAAAAACACGCCGGTTTCGTCCGATGGATACAAAAATCGTTCTGTAGGGTTTGTCGCCTCGAACAGTGTTTCCGAGGGATTCCTTCATGAGATACGCGCTTAAATATCCGCGCATTCCGAAGGGGACCATTTTTCTTATCATCTTTCGGTACTGGTTGAGTTCTTCCGGATCCTCCTGGGAACGTATGGACTGCAGAATACCTTCGACCTTGCCCCGAAAAACCTCGTAGTTGTCGGGGAAGTTCTCTTTTTTCATCTTGTTTTTCTCCTGTAAAAACTGAAGTGTCGCCGACTCCTCCCTGGTAACAAAGGTGATAATCTTTGCGTTCGAATCCTGGATAAGCACCGAACTTATATCCGTATAGGCCTCAGGGGGGGATGGAAGATTAAAAAAGACCGCGCATCCAATTTCTTCGATCTCGGTTAAAACGGAAATTGAGACTGTCAGGATGCAGGGTATGCTTCCGTCCTTGAACAGCTGAAAGATCTCCTCTTTCTTCCGTGGAGAAGTACGGGTGGAAATAATACGGCTGCGGATTCCCTCCTTGGCAAGCTTCTTTTCCAGGGTCTTTAAAGCAGCCATTGTTCGGCAGAAGATTCCGCCCCGGGTGATTCTTCTGCTTAAAAAGAGACTCAAGAGCAGCTCCGCCTTGTGTACGGCATCGGCTGCTTCATATACACTTTGTATCCTGTTGTTCCGGTCCCAGTCCTCGGAGGAGACAACAAGGGGGTGGCGGAGCCGGTTTTCCAGTACCCCGGTCTCTGCCAGGCTGGGGGTAAAAACAATTATCTGACTCTTTTTCGGGATTTTGGAGAGAATGAACAGGACATCCTGCATAAAGTTCTCTCGACTGACAGGATTTTCCAGACTGATTATCACCCTTTGAATTTCCCTGGTGTCCAGAGAGTTACGACGCAGATGGTCAATAATACGGGCAGAGGTGCCGACAATGATACCGGAAGTCCCGGCAAGTCGCTTTGCTTCGCGCTTTATCGGGCTGTCCCAGCCCAGGGTCGTTATGGGAGGCACCTTGCTGTCCCCCCGGGTGAATCGCCGATACTGGAGGGCAGTCTTTTTTACGAGTTCCGCTGAGGGGGTAATGATCAGAGCCTGGGAGCTGGAACTTTCGAGGCCGTGAGAGACAAGGAGGGGCAGAAGATACGCTGCGGTTCTCCCGTCGGCATACAGAGTCTCCGCCATGAGATCCCTTCCGCCGAGTACGGCGGGAACGACCTTGGCCTGGAGGAGAGTAGGACGAGAATATCCCGCGTTGCTCAGTAACGCGAACAACTCTTCTGTCTGGGGCTGGCTTAACTTGTCAAACACATCGGCTTCCTGTGGAATACAATTTGAAGATATAAGCTTGTATATAGATTTGTCAAGGAAGTAGGCGTGAGAATGAAAATGAGAAAGATCAGCTCCTTGCTCCTTTTACTGACCGGATTGATGCTTGGAAACAGTCTGGAGGCGGAAGTTTTTCGTTTCCAGTACGTTTCAGGAGCAAAATTCCGGGCCGTCGCCCAGGTTGATGAGACTGTTATCCAGCGCTATGGCCGGCAGCAGGCTGTTCAGCAGTCGGAACTGCGCTACAAGATAGCCTACACCATCAAGGATGTGCAGGGTGAAACCGGAGAACTGGAAGGGATCTTTCAGATTGCCAATCGCTCCTTCGGGGATGCCGGGGTTTACCAGTGGAGTGAAGAACACCCCACCGCCTACAGCCGTGACGCTTACGGACGCATGAATGTTCCCGACAGATACAGTTTTCCCGTTGTTCGGGGAGTTCCCATGTTCCCTGAACGGGACGTTGCTCCCGGGGAGACCTGGGCGGGGGTCGGGGAGGAGGTCCACGACTTTCGTGAATCAGGCAGCGGCCTGGGGATAGTACGATTTCCAATAAACGTGGCGTATAAGTACCTGGGACAGGAAAATCATAAAGGAAAAATGTTCCACGCCATCGATGCCGCCTATCAGGTGTACCATCGTTTTCCCGTCAGCCGGGGCCTGGCCCCGGAGCAGATATCCGGTTTTTCGGCCCAGCGCCTGTACTGGGACAACGAAAATGGCTATCTCGCAGCCTATACCGAAGAGTTCGAGCTGGTAATGCAGTTGAATGACGGCAGCTCCTGGATTTTTCGCGGAACAGCCTCCGCCGAAGTAATTCAGGTTGAAGCGATGGAAAAAGAGAAGGTTGCCGAGGACATCCGGAAGTCCCTGGAGAAGGATAAGGTAGAAGACTCCGAGGTCCGGGTGGACGAAGCGGGAATTACCATCGCGCTGCATAATATCCGCTTTCTTCCCGATTCATCCCGTTTTGTCCCCGGGGAAGAGGAAAAAATTCGTGCGGTGGCGGATATCCTGAAACGCTACCCGGACCGGGATGTCATGATTACAGGGCATACGGCCCTGGCAGGTACGGAGGCTGGCCGGGAGCGCCTCTCCCTTGAGCGCGCAAGGGTTACCGCCAGAGCCCTTATAGAGCTCGGGGCCCGCAGGGAGGAGCAGATCGTAATACGCGGTATGGGCGCCAGGGAACCTGTGGCAGGAAACGACACCGAGGCAGGGCGCAGACTTAACCGCAGGGTCGAAATTACCCTGCTGGAGAACTGATCATGCCCTTTCGCCGTCTGCAGCGCCTTCTCGAAAAACTTCTTCATTCCCCCTTTATGCAGATGGCTCTATTCTTTTTTGCTGTTTTCCTGATTACCGGCGGACTGGTTTACCTCTTCGAAAGCAGTATAAATACCCAGTTCTCAGATCTTCTGGACGGTTTCTGGTGGGCAGTAATAACCTTTTCCACAACAGGGTATGGGGACAAGGTTCCTGTAAGCTTTCCAGGACGTCTGGTGGCTGTGGTTTCCATATTTCTTGGCATCGCCGCTACCAGTGCCCTGTCCGGATCGCTGGCGTCCGTTTTTGTTGAACGAAATTCCCGCGCAAGGAGGGGATTGATGGATTTTCCCAAACTCAGTGATCATCTAATCGTATGTGGATGGAAGGACCACATGCGTGACATTCTGCTGGATATTCTTGGAAGCAGCGATTTGAACAGCCAGCGGCTGGTTCTCCTTTCGAATATTGAATCCGACAAGGTTGAAGAAATAAAAGAAGAGACAGAACTTAAGGGACTGAAGTTTGTACGGGGAGACTACTTTTCCGAAGCAAGCCTCAAGCGGGCCAATGTCAGGAATGCCCGTAAGGTCCTGGTCCTGGCGGATACCTGGGAAAGCTCCGTCCCTTCGGAGGTGGATTCCAAAACGGTCATGACCGTGCTGACGGTTAAGGCGATAGCCCGGGATGCCTATACCACTGCCGAGCTTCTTGACCGGAAATACGAGAGCTACCTGAAGCATGCCGGTTGTGATGAAATCATCTTTTCCCGGGACCTCTCCAGGCGGATTCTTTCCCGATCATCCGTAACCAACGGCATGTCCCATATTATTCAGGACCTTCTGGCGGGAGAAAACGGCAGTGCCCGCTTGAGCACCGCTGTAATTCCCCGGGAGTATGTCGGGAAAAGCTACAGTCAGTATCGAAGCGGTTTTCAGACCGCGGGAAACACGATTTTACTGGGTATCCTGGAGAATACCGGTACCCCGAACCGCATGAAAATGGAGGCCCTCAGAAACGCCCAGAAAACCTCCGATGTCTCCGCTCTGGTTTCAAACCTGCAGAAAGTAAAGGAGCTGGAGGTTAACCGTCCCTTTTTTGTACCCCCCGATGACTACCAGATTCAGCCCCACTCCATGGCTATTCTTCTTGAAAGCCGGAAGGTTCCCCAATGAACAGCAATCAGGACATACGGGAACGCCTGGAAAAGATCAGTCTCTTTGAAGCGATCAGGTCGTATTCAGAGTACATGGAAGAACTTGAAAAGATATGCCGGATCAGGGGCTACAGTAAAGGTGAGACAATTATCAGGGAAGGGGAGATGGGAGACGAAATGTTCATCGTCTTGAACGGTGGTGTTGAGGTCCTGAAGCGGACCCGGGCGGGGGACAACTATACCGTTGTCGGCCTGAGGGCGGAAGATAATGTCTTTTTTGGAGAACTGGCTCTGATAGATGATGATAAACGCTCGGCTACGGTGGTGGCAGCCATGGATTCAGAGTTTCTGGTTATCTCTAAAAAGGATTTCCTTGAACTTGGCGACAGGAACTCTGCCATCGGGCTTCCGGTTACCCGGTCCATTGCAAAAATCATTGCTTCCCGGCTGCGGAAAACGACGGTGGATATGCTTACCATCTTTGATGCCCTGGTGAGCGAAATCCGGGGGGACTGAGAGTGGATACACCCTTTAACGAGGCCATGCTGCAGGAAATCTATGAGGGGGATGCTGAGCTTTTCATGGAACTTATGGAGATGGTACAGGCGAGGATCTTTGATGATCTGGAAGAGATTCGTGCTTGTTTACTTAAAATTGAACATCGCCGGCTTCGGCATAAAGTCCATCAAACAAAGAGTATGCTTGTTTCGATTGCCGCTGGTCCCTCCGCTTCCGCAGCAGAAAACCTGGAGCAGGCAGTACGGGACGGCCGGGAGGCCGAATATAGTTCACTTTTTTCTGCCCTGGTATTTGAAATACGGACGCTCATCGCATATTATAAAGAAGGGAGTTGGCGCTCCCATTTCTAATACTTCATGCCCCGGGATGAAACATTATCTATGGATCCGCAACGCGAAGCCTTTATGGCCGAGATACTCGATCATCTTGATACTTTGGAACGGGAATTCCTCAATTTCGAAGAACTGCTGGGCAGGGAAACGGGAGATATCGATGCTGCTTCCCGGATCCATTCCATGTTCCGCAGCGCCCACAGTCTTAAGAGTTCACTGGGAATGGCGGGCTTTCCTGTTTCATCGAAAATGCTTCATTCCATGGAGCATATTCTTGATTCTCACAGGAATAGCGGCTCTCTACCTGCTGATTCAGAGCTGGACAGTTTTTTATCCGCCCTGGATGTGGTGCGACTGAATCTTGAGTCGGATGCTGAACAGGAGTTCCGGGTTGATGCCTCTTCGGCGAATCAGACGCAGGATGCTCCTGTGCGCCCTGCGGTGTCTTCCTCTTCTCAGGATAACGGCGGATTGTGGCAGCTCCAGAAAACCGTCAATTCCTCCCTTCAGGAGGAGCGATTCTGGAAGCTTCCCGTGTTCAAAACCCTTGAATCCATTGGAAGTCTCGTGGAAGTAGTACCAAAACCCGGCCAGTGGCCCGAAGATCAGGAGATGATTACTGTCAGCATCATTTTTTCGAGTCCCCTGAAGCTTGAGGAACTCAAGGAACATATCTTTGATCCTCTGCTTCCCTATGCAGCCCCGGCGGGCGGGAAGAAAGAGGGAATTCTTGAGGAAAATCTCCCTGCTGATTCCGGAGAGTTGAAAATCCTCATAGTGGAGGATGATTTTACCACCCGTCATCTCGAGTCTGCCGTGCTTGGCAAGTTCGGTACCTGCGATGTCGCGGTGGACGGGAGGGAAGCTCTGGAGGCCTTCCGGGAGGCCCTGCAGAAGGGCTTGCCCTACGATCTGGTTATCCTGGATCTTCTGCTGCCGGAGATATCGGGTCTCGATGTGCTCTCAGGTATTCGCTCTCTGGAAGATGATCATGGTATCGCAGGCCTTGACAGGTCGCGAATCGCCGTTGTTACCACCGTGGCTGAGCATAAAAGTATTCAGAAAAGCTTTGCCGACCAGGCGGACGCCTACATTCTGAAACCGGTAACCAGAAAAAAGATACGCAAGGAACTGGCCCGGCTGCGTATCCTGAACAGTGCTGATTAGACTTTTTTCCCGAATGGGTGCATACTTGTAGCCAGAATGGTTCATGCGGAAGTTGAAGTTCAGAACTTCGCGGGAATTCATGTCCGGCCGTCGGGTCTCATTATCCAGGCTGCCGGCGGATATCCCGGGAATATCAGGGTGGAAGGCAAGGGAATGGTGACGGACCTCACCAACGTAATGGGTTTGATTGCCATGGGGCTCTGTCAGGGAGACCATGTGCGCATCAGTGTCGACGGCCCGGGAGAGGATGAGATGCTGTCGACCCTTACCGATCTGTTTGGTAAGAACTTTGATTTTCCTCCCCGGGGAGGATGAATATGAACGAGAAGCTGCATATCCTCGTTAACAAGGGGGCGGACCTTCTATCCCTCGGTAATCCTGAAGAGGCGGAACGCTGCTTTGGTCAGGTTCTCGAGTCCGATCCTGACCATCTGCTGGCCCTCTTCAACAGCGCCATCGCCTTGAGCAGGATGGATAAATTCAAACCCGCTGAGGAGCGGCTCGTCAGGTACCTTGAACTCCGGAGTGACGATGCGGAAGCCTGGAATCAGCTGGGATTTATACACTTCCAGTCGGGAAACTACGGAGAAGCCGCCCGGGCATATACCCGGGCAGAGGAGCTCAATCCCAAGGATGCGACTATTCAGAACAATATCGGTGCTCTTCAGTTTATTCAGGGACGATACGAAAAGGCCCTGGCCTGCTTCGAGAAAGCCCTTACTATAGATAAAAACCACAAGGACGCCCTCTTCAATATCGCCGACACCCTCGAGGTTCTGGGGCGTCAGCAGGAAGCCCAGGCCTACAGGCGCAGGTTGAGCGAATTATAGCGGCGGCTGCATCTCTGTGCGATTTGCTGCTCGCGTTTGTCCCTTCGGGCCAATCGCCTGGACTGCGTTCGAGTCCGAGAAGTGAATAAAAAAAGCCGTCTTACGACGACTTTTGATTTACCGGCGGTCGGACTCGAACCGACACGGAGTTGCCCCCACCAGATTTTGAGTCTAGCGCGTCTACCAATTTCGCCACGCCGGCGGGCGTAAAATGTTAACGTGAAGGAGAATACTTCGCGCCCTGTGCTTCTGTCAAGGTGAGGTGATGTTCCTGTTCCACATACCAGTATACCCAGGGAGGCTCTCCGGGTAAAATAGATCCATGGATTACCTGTCTTCAACAGCTTATGCCTCCTGCACATTATGTCCCCGGGATTGCGGTTCCGACAGGACTATCGGACATGCCGGTTTCTGCGGACAGACCTCCCGCATCCGGCTGGCCTGCGCGACCCTGCACCGGGGAGAAGAGCCGCCCCTTGTAACCGGCGCGGGGTCGGGGGCTCTTTTTTTCAGCGGCTGCACCCTGGGCTGCAGAGACTGCCAGAACTGGCAGCTCAGTCGGGAGGGGAGCGGATGTGGTGTTTCGATTGAGGAACTGGCGGAAATTATGCTGCTTCTTCAGACGGAGGGTGCGGCCAATATAAACTTTGTTACCGCCACCCATTTTGCCCCTTCCGTTGTCGAGGCCCTTGAAATCGCCCGATCCAGGGGGCTCGAAATCCCGACGATGTGGAATACCTCGGGCTTCGAATCTCCCGGGACCCTGGAGATGCTGAATCCCTGGATCGATATTTACCTGACGGATATCAAAACCCTCTCTTCTTTTTTGGCAAAAAGGGAAACGGGACGGGAGGACTATCCTGATATTGTTCGTGCTGCACTGCCCCTGATGCTGAGGGATCGGGATATCACCTATGCGGAGGATACCCTTGTCCGCGGGCTTGTGGTGCGCCATCTCGTACTCCCCGAGTATGTGGAGGAGAGTCTGGATGTGATTCGCTGGTACGGACGGAATATTGGTCCCAGAGGGATATTCTCCCTGATGACCCAGTACCTGAACCCCCGGGAGCCTGAACGTGAGCGGGGTGTTTCCGTCTTTGAATACGAGCTTCTTGCCGATGCCCTGGCAGAAGCAGGGGTCGACGAGGGCTTTCTGCAGGAACCGTCGGATACGACTGAATGGTTGCCCGATTTTGCCCGGTCAAATCCTTTTCCGGATGACTACTCCCGGGTTATCTGGCATTACCGGAAGGGATTTATTCGCCGATAAGGGTTCCCTCGAACTGTTCACCCCGTAACAGACGGGAAAGGTTTTCAATGTCTCCTCCGGCGGCGCATATTACCTTGAGGCCGAGTTCCGCCGCTTTTCTGGTTGCCACGGGATCAAAGGGAACATTGCGGCCGGGAACCCACTCGTCGCCGATCATTCTTTGAAAATCCTTCCAGGAGATTGTGTCCAGGGGCTCGGCATCGGGATTCGTTCTGGGGTCATCGGTATAGACCTTGGCTATGTTGGAAAGGTTTATCACCCTGTCCGCGCCAAACTGCTCTGCAAGGTAGACAGCATCGGTATCGGTGGAAAAGCCGGGTTTCCATCCCGCGGCGACCAGCACTCTTCCGGACATTTTCTGAACCGCCGTCGGGTCGGTTACTACCGGGTCCGGGCAGAGGTCGGCAAAGACTCCCCGAATCAGCTGGGCGTTGAGCCGCGTAGCCATGATGCCGATCCAGTCCTGCTCTTCCGAATGGGACCCGCCGCTTATTTCCCGGTATGCCTGCTGATAGGCTCGCGCGGGGCCGCCGCCGCCGACTATGAGAATGATCCTGCGTTCCTCATTCTCGGCAAGGTACTTCCGAACCAGGGCAGAAAACTGCTGAATGAAGGAGACATCCGGCTTATCCGGTGCGACAATGGAGCCTCCCAGTGAAATGATGCTTTGCATGAAATCACTATACCCGCCGCTCTCAAGGATGACAAGCATCCGCTTCC
>Ga0334898_1002816_pt1 | contig 15124 bp, 12 predicted proteins | sample GraSluR3_MG_10_FD_207228 | JGI IMG/M metagenome (GOLD analysis project Ga0334898, IMG submission 207228) | Sludge microbial communities from methane-producing bioreactor in Wageningen University, Netherlands - Granular Sludge_3_08-R3 | ecosystem: Engineered > Bioreactor > Anaerobic >... | reverse complement strand
TCGATGGAACAATATGCTCCTCCCGGAACGACATTCTCAAGTCCCGGACTCACCTTGACACTTCCAATGGTATAAAGCAGTCCTTTCGGTATATAGACTTTTGTCAATGCATTGATTCTTGTGAGAAGCTCACACAAGGCCAAGAAGGCGTCCGAACGCCCTTCCATGGGAAATCCCGCATGGTCGGGTTTTCCCACTATCGAGATACCATACCTATAGTCACCCATGACGGAATCCACGACTCCGATATCATTGCCATGTCGTTCCAGCAACGGTCCTTGTTCAACATGCAATTCAACAAACGCTTTGATGTTCTCCAAGTCGGCTTTACTGTTGACAATGGCAGTCTTTGGATCGAAACCATACTTATCCATACTCTCGGCAAGCGATATGCCATCACTATCGGTCAACAGCTCCATAAGCTTCACATCCAACTCACCTGTATACGCATAACTTCCAAGAAAACTCATGAAGCGTTCTTCCTCGTCGGTAAAAGCGACGATCTCGATGGGGTGTTTGATCTTCAATTCGCGTTCCTTGATCACACGCACGGTCTCAAGTGCCGAGATGATACCGAGAATCCCGTCATACCTACCTCCATTCGGTATGGTGTCGAGATGGGAACCGGTAACCACGGCTTTGCCAATACCGGCCAAGGTTCCCCTTACATTTCCGAAGCCATCGACCACCACGTCCAATCCCAGGTTCGTCATTTTTTCGACCAACCATGCACGTGCTTTTTGATCTTCATCGGTGAAACTACGTCGGGTGATTCCCTCATTGTTTCCATGGTAACCGGTGGTGAATGAATTCACCTCATCAAGGTCATCCATCATCCTTTCCAGATTCACCAGACAACAGTCGTTGGTCTTACTCATATTGGTAGTACGTCCTTTCTAGATAAAGTCTTTGAAGCTTACTCAATTATTGCCCACACCAATCAGATCCATTTATTGAATTGTTTCAACACCAATATACTCTCAGTGGAATTCACTCCTTCCAAAGTACCGATCTTTTCACTGATGAATTCCGCAAGCTCGGATGGAGCGATAAACACTTCAAGCAGCATGTCAAAACGACCGGTCAACAGGCTTACCGACCTGACTTCCGAGAATTCCGCAAGTTTATTGCCGACATCCATCCACCCCTGTCGCAAAGGAACGGAGAGGAGCAGATACACCAACTGTTTTTCAATGAACTTTGAGGGGTTTATCAACCCCTTCACCTTCAGGAAATCATGTTGTACCAACTTGGCTATCCTATTCCTGATGGTTCCTTCCGAAAGGGAAAGACGCGCTGCGATTTCGTTGTTGGGGGTACGCCCATCCTCCTGTAGAATCTCAATGATCTTCAAGTCCGTCTGATCAACCTTTGAAACACTCTTATTCATTTCTTTCATTCCGCAACATCCTAGTAATAAATTTCTTGTCCATCCCATCAATATCATATTGTCAGGAGACGCATGACACACGCCATCCCTACAGTATACCCATCAATGGTTACGATCGAAAGCCTCCACTTGGTAGGCAAGGGAAATTGATCTTTTCATAATAGGATCATACAATTCGGCCTCGAATCGTGTTGGATATACCAGCGATTCCAAGCAACTGATCGTTCCCGAGAATATCACCGCTCCTTCAAGCGAATCTGCAACACGTTCCCGATACAGTTGCAGCAAGGTATTCGGATGCAACAGTACCGACACGCCGGCAAATTGATGCAACCATCGCTTTCCATCCACAGTAACCCATGCCCGCATTTCAAGTGCATCCCAGTGGTCAACAACATCGGAAAATTTCCATAGTTCTTTGGAAAGCACTTTTGGTCCCATCTGCTTCGCCATGGCACCATCAATCCTTTCCAATTCCAAATCTCCATGATCACTGCCGACTCCCACCAGTAGTTCATCTTCGCTTGGCAACCCAATCAATACAAATTCCACCTCACCCGATGTATGGAACCCTTGTACGCGAAAGTTCATGGAGTCTGTCAACAACCACGGAGAAACCTCCATGATCGTAGGAACTTTTTCAGGTGCCGGGATTCCCAAAGGTTCAAGCTGGCGTATATGGGTCTCCACTTCTTCCCTATCTCGACCCGAATACCCAAAACAGATGAGGCGTCTTGCCCCAATGGGAATCGTTTTGGTTCCCTCATTTTCCCCAACATGACAAGTGATATGATAGAATTCACTCATAAGCCCCCCTATGCTCCAAACGAAAGGTTCGGCAAGAACATTGCGATATCGGGAAATATGATGATCAACACATTGACCAAAAGAAGAATAAGAATGAAAGGTGGTGTACTTCTAATGATTTCCAAGTAGGGACGCCTGAATATCAATTGTGCGGTAAAAATATCGGCACCAAACGGAGGTGTCGCTGATCCGATCGCCGCCTGTAGGGTGACCAAAGTTCCAATCAATACCGGATTCACTCCAGCCTGCAACACATAGGGCTGGAATATCGGACTCAGGATGTAGATGGCCACTATCGGATCAACGAACATACAAGCGATGAAATAGGCGATGTTGATGATGATGATGACCTTAAGGGTGGAAGGATTCTCGCCAAAAAGCATTGGCAAATACGTCTGGGGAATTCTCATGAAGCTTATGACCATTGAAAAGGCTTGGCCCGCTCCAACGAGAATGAATACCACTGCGGTAACGATGCCTGTTGAAAGCAAAGCCTTTCGCAACATGCTCCATGAAAGGGTCTTGTAGACGAAACCTTCCAAAATCAAGGCATAGAACACCGTCGCCGCAGAGGCCTCGGTGGGACTCAAAATGCCGAAGTAGATCCCGCCGATCACGATCACGGGAAATCCCATGAGCAGGAACCCTTCCTTCGTAGCGATCCAGCGTTCTTGTAGGGAGGCTTTGGGACTTACACCTATTTTTCTATACTTCGAATAGAAATATGCGTAGATTGAAAAGAGAGTGAATATAAGGATTCCTGGTAAGACTCCCGAAAGGAACAATTTGCCGACCGAAGTACTGGTTGCCACTCCATATACAATGAATCCAATGCTGGGAGGGATGAGGAATGCGATATCGCTGGAATTGATGATCAATGCCAAAGTCCAGGAACTCGGATACCCTGCATCAAGCAACATAGGCCGCATTGTCCCTCCAATGGCGGCAACAGTTGCCTGAGTTGACCCTGATACAGATCCAAATAGCGTACAGCTGGCATTCGTGGTGATGGCCAAGCCTCCGGGAATATGTCCTAGGTAGGATTGGACCAATCGTACCAGTTTTTTGGCAGATTGACCCGATGTGATGATATTCGCCGCAAGGATAAACAACGGGATACAGACAAGGGAGGCCGGTTTGATTCCTCCGACAATTTGTTGCACAATATTTTCCATTGGGAATCTTGGAATGAAGAGGACTATGGATGCAATCAATGGTATCAGTAGTGTTACCATGAATGGGAATCCCAAGAGCAACAATAGAATCATTAAAAATGTCATCAATGGCAGCATAAGAGCCTTCCTTTGTGTGGCAGGTTATTCATCTTCGTATTCACTACGCTGTTCGGATGACAACCAGACGTCCCTTCTCAAAATATTCTGCACAATGGTAAGAAAATATTGGATTCCAGCCATGAAAAACCCAAAAGGTACGATCACGATGGTGATCCAGTAGGGAATATGCAATGCAGGAGTCATTTCCTTGAACTTGACCAGTCGCTGAATATAGGTGATCGACTTGAATGAGAGGAACAACATCAAAACTCCGCTGATGATGCATATGATCCAAATCAAGATTGTTTGAACCTTCGGATTCATCGCATCGAAAATCGCCCCCATCCTGATATGTCTGGCTTTTCTCACCCCATATCCCAAGCCCCCGAAGGTGACGAAAATTACAGTAATTTGGGTCAATTCTTCAATAAAATAGATACTTTCAAAGAAGCTGCGCGCAATTACATTGACAATCATGATCACCGCCATGAACGCAATGCCGAACACCAGTATGGTCTCCTCGATGGTCCTCGTCACATTGTTGATTTTCTCAAAAATCATGGAAATTCTTCGATGGTGTTGCCTTGCCAGCGCACTCATGGCTTTCCTCCTGGATCGGACGTACTTGAAGGATGCCTGCCTCTTCCTTGGAACAGGCAGGCAATTCGTTCTTTCCTACTACTTGACGCCCAACTTCTTCTTGGCGTTCTCAATATCCTGCAACAGAGTATCGAGTACTTTTTGCCCACCCTCACCGGCCATCGCCAGATACTCGGGATAGGTACTCTTCGCACGTTCCCTGAAGGGAAGCGTATCTTCCTCGGTCATTTCATAGAATGTCATCCGAGGATTCTCCGCAGCGATTTTCTTCTGGTACTCATTGTTGAGGTTTTCCGCCCACTCTATGGATGGTTCAAGGAAATCCTTCCACACATCCTTCACCTTCTTCTTGGTAGCTTCATCCAAGGAGTTGTATTCGTCCAAGTTCATCGCAGGTATGGCTACGAACAGGGATTCGAACGGATTGGTCATATGGGTCTGGACTTCAAAAAATTTCATGCTGTAGGCAATCGCCATCGGATTGACTTGCCCATCAATCAACTTCATCTGCAAACCGTTGTAGACCTCTCCAAAATCCAGTGCCACCGGAGCTGCACCATAAGCCTGGTAATTCCTAATCAATATTCTGGACGACATGACCCTGAGTTTGAAATTCCTCATATCATCGATGTTTCTGATTGGCCTGCTGGATGTGATCCACTGCCATCCCTCGATTAGCAGTCCAAGAGGTTCGAGATTCTTCTGACGGAAATACGGCTCCAATACCTTGAGAATTTCACCGTTTCTGGCCACTTCGGCGAATACTTCAAGACCATGATCCTTCGGCCAGAGATACGGCAATGCAAAGACCTGGGCCTGTGGTACAAATCCACCGATCCATCCGTAGTCGGAGAACACCAGCTGCACCGAGTTTGTCTGAGCCAGCTCGTGAATGTCTCGTTCGGCTCCCAAGGTTCCGAATGGAAATACTTCCATCTCGATCGATCCGTTGGAGAACTCTTCAATCTCCTTTGCAAAATTCTCTGCCCATACAGTCATGAAATCGCCTTCGACCTCAGCCGAAGCGAATCTCCATTGCCGAGCCTGCGTTTCTCCCGCTCCAGCGGAAAACAGCAGGGGTGATGAAAGGATCAATACGATCATCACCAATACCAATGTGTACCTGTTGCTCTTCATGTCTTTCCCCCTTTTTATGGACATGAATCCTCTATTGAGAAGGTTCACCCTCTCAAACGTTTTTTGGTTGCACCGAGGAAGTTCATCACCAAGGCGCTTGCCATAATCGAAGTAACTCCAACGGAATCGAGATCGGGCGCAACTTCAAGGACATCCATCCCCCTTGCCTTTGGGTGTTGGCCGATCATCCAGACAGCTTCAAGCGCCTGGTAGGACAACAAACCTCCCGCATTGGGAGCGCACGTACCTGGAGCACATGACAAATCGAGTCCATCGATATCGATGCTCAGGAATATCGCCTCTGTCCCGTCTCCGGCACGTTCCAAAGCCTCCGTCACAGCATCCTCGATTCCCCGTTTATGCACTTCTCGAGCAGGAATCACACGAATGCCCTGTTTGCGACAATAATCCATATAGAATCGGGAGTTCAGCCATCCGTTGATACCCAGCTCCACAAAATTCTTTGGATCGAGTGGACGATCCTTTGGTTCTTCCATCAACCGCCGGAACGGGGTACCGCTTGAGATTTCCCCATGGTGTGCGATTCGGACATCAAGATGACCATCGATATTTATCACACCGACCTTGCCCCCGATATTGTTGATAAGTGCCTTGATGTCAGGATACGCCAGGGAATGGTCTCCTCCGATGATCACTGGAGTCGCACCCGTTTTGAAAATCTCGGAAACCACCAATTCCACCCGCCTATGGGTTTCAAGCACATCGGTCTGCATCACATCCACATTGCCATAGTCGGTCACACTGAAATCTGTGGAGAGATCCATATCGAGACCCGCATCATAGAGGTCGGAGAACACAAGCGCGTCCCTCACTCCTTTCGGTCCAAACTTACATCCACGTCTTCCCATCACGGAAGTGTCGTATGGTATACCGAGCAACGCCGCATCCACTTTCTTGTCGGAGTTCCAGGGAACCATGATGTCCTTCAAGGATACATCGTATTCATCCTTGACCCATTTGCCCGCCGTACCTACCTCAAGCAAGTACTTTTCAGCCTCATTTCCCAATCTCATGTATCTCTACCCCTCCTTGTGTTCCGGTATCCGGAACCAATCTTTTCCATCACGGACAATAAAGTCCCCGTGGAATATTCATAAACCGACTGCAACCATTGCCATTAATCAAAATTGGCTCGCTGGCCTCGAAAACCAGCGGTCCTTCACGTAGGCAAGCTATCAAATGTATGGCCATATTCTCCCTCAAGACTGTGGAGTCACCAGGTCGTAGATTCACCGTATGTTCCCCCCAGTCGGGAACATAGTTCAGTCCGAACGAGTATCCGACCCGAGAGGGAGACAAAGAGAAATTCGGTTTGAGAATCTTGCGCCATTGCTGTTCCACCAACTCGGCTTCAAGTCCCGGCCTGATGAATGAGATCAATGCATCGAAGGCTTCATCCATGACAGAGGCCATACGAGACAATGTGTGTGGAGGTGTTCCCACATACATGGTCCGATACAGAGGCATATGGTATCTTCGACGACAACCGGACAACTCAAGCATGACAATATCACCTTCTTGGTACACTCTGTCGGGATCATAACTCAGGTGTCCGGCAACCGTTCTGGGACCGGCCGGCATGATGGGAAATATCGCAGGTGAATCACCTCCCCCCACGCCTTCGGCACCTTCGATTTGAGAAGCGGCGATTTGTGCTGCGGCCGCATGTTCCTCCACACCTGCTTCTATTGACGAGAAGGCAGTCTGCATGACATTCCCGCAGATTGTTGCGGCCTCTCTCATGTAGTTGAGTTCCGACTCGCTTTTGTAGGTTCGGATCCAGTTCACCAGACGGTCCGCATCCACCAAATCGACCTCGGGGAGCAACTTCCCTAGGATGTGATGGCTTTTGGCCGAATACCAGTAGGTGTCGAACTCAACACCCAAACGACCTTTTTCCCAACCTTTGGAAATGATCCATGAGGCGACAAATTGCATGGTATGCTCGGAGAATGATTGAACGTACCGCTCCGGATAGGTGAAAAGATGATCCTCAGCCAACCATGTCGTCAGTTTGGCTCCGGCCTTATCCTGTTCCCTGCCAAACCAATACGGCATTTCATCATATAGGGAAACCACCAGCCCTTGGTGTGCGTAGAATGACCATCCATCATAACCGGCAAGGTAGTTCATATTGGCCGGATCAACGATCAACAGAGTGTCAATCGCCTGTTGTGCCATGCGTTCATGTACGCGATTTATCCTCTGGAGGTATTCACCGGAATCAAATACCATTTGCCTCTCCATCGCATCCACCAGATTCGAAATGTACCTACATCTGACCGCTGAAGGTCTTCTTCACTACAGCGGAGTGGACATAGTTGATCATTGTGACAAAATCAAATACCGGAAGACCGACCGCATCCTGCACTGCCTTTCCATAGGGCGGCAAGACACTGCACTCAAATAGAATGACGCGGATATCCTTGTCTCTGGCAACTAGACTTTCCGCGGCTTGCACCACCTCTTGTTCAACCAGATCGGAATCAAGAAACCCGCACTCCTCATTGATACCGGAGTTGAAGGCCGGTTTATTCTCCAAACCTTCTATGACCAATCGTTCATCGTACTCGACATCTATCGCATCGAACACAGTTTTATCTAGCGACTTGGAGTTCGCGGTGATAATCCCGATCTTCTTATTCTCGGGGATGAGCAATCGAATGAACGGTATCTGCAAGAGGCTGGACAACATGACCGGTACCCCCAATTCCCTCGCCATTTCTTTTTGAAAAAGTGCCATGAAACCACAATCTCCGGTAATTGCACGTACACCACCCTCTTCCACCAAGGATTTGCCGGCGCGAACCATCTCATCCTTGAGACTCATATCATGGGCGAAAATCCGTTTTACCGTCAGACCTTCCACTAGCTTGAATCTAACGGGAAATTCATACGTAGTCGCATTCGCCGTATCCCCTGGTATAAAGGGAGCATAGTTTTCGAGGAGTAGAATGCCCACTTGTTCGCCGTAGCTTACTTGTTTTCCACGTTGATGATAAATCATGCCAACCTCCAGTCGACCTTTAGAAGCCTTTGTCGATATCAACGATATTCGCAGGACGTTCTCCTCGTGCAAGCATGTCCACATTGCGCAGTCCGGCGAAAATGAAACTATCCTGGAGTCCTCTGGTGTATGAGGCCCGATCATTCGATCCAATCACCATCGGCAATCTGTTCACACCCAACCTCGATGGCAAGCCATAGTGAAAACCAAAATCGAACCACGATTCGCTCTCGTTCTTGCTGAAGCTATTGGCGGTCACCGAGTATGAATACATCCACCAGACATCGGATGCGAAACCCTTAATCCTACCCTCAACCAGAGCATCATATAGAGCTTGTTCGTTGATGATATTCCCTCGTGAAGTATTGATGAGGTAGGCCGATTTCTTCATGGCACCGATCTCTTCCCTACCAATGCTGTTCATCGTCTCACGTGTGAGAGGCAGGGAACAGTGCACGAAGTCAGCCTTCCCAATCACATCCATCAGCTTGTCCGGAGTACCGAGGTAGTCCAGATCCAACTCTTTGGCCCACCGGTTGTTCGGATCTCGATCAATGGCCATCACAGTCATATCGAATGCTTTGGCGTATTTTGCAACCAAGGCTCCGATATGTCCCAATCCAAGTATGAGGAGAGTGCTGTCATTCAACATGTCGCTCTTTGTTTCTTCCGTAAAAGGATACCATTGGTTCTGCGAAGTTGCGTGGTTGCAGGGCACCACTTGCTTGGCACAAGCCATGATGAACGCCATGGCCTGTTCGGCAACCGCCCTTGCATTGCCATGGATATTCCCCATCAATACCCCACGTTGCTTGAGTATGCGTGGATCGAATCCAAGGACCACATCCCCTGGGTATGCGGTGGCAACACCGGCATGCAATATCTGGACCATTTTCACGCTCTTTGCGACTTCAATGACCTCTTCATGGATATAGACACCGATCAGAGCATCGGCATCGACGGCAACCTCCTTCAAGGATTCCAAATCCCCGCTTTTCGGATTCAACAATGAGCAACCGGGAGACAACACTTTACAGTATTCCCTATAGTCCTGCTCATCAGCATGCCACATCATTGCAATTTTGAATGTACCAGCCATAACCATCCTCCTAAGGGTATTTTACATTATCCAAATTCAAAGTCAATAAATTTTACATATTATTTATTTTAGAGGCATATATACTACGAATTATATAATTCAATAATATCTGAGTTACATAATTCGTATTCAATATAAACCTTCTTGGATATGCATCCGCGGAAAATCAGCAAATATCTTCCAAGGATCCCCGTTTTAGTTGTACCAATGAAAATCCATTCGATTCCGAATTCGACGTGCGTACCTCAAGGGAATTCAGCGCACAGAAGGGAAATCATTGCGAAATCACCACGCAAACCATAGAATGGAAGACAGGAGATCTATCATGTCGGAACACCACACACCCCAACTATTGGGATCATTCAGCACTTATCTATCCCAAATGCAAAGAAACAAGCCGCTCTCGTTTTCCAATGAAGCCCATTTGGATCCGGCAAAGTGGAGAGCAAAGGCAAGACAGGCCTTCGATCAAGCGATCGGTGCACCGAAGTTTCCTGCCGTCCAACCTCGCGAGACCGCTTCGGTGATCCATGATGGCCTGGAGATCACCACTCTCGAATGGCAGCTTCCGTTCGGATGGCCAACCGAGGCCTACCTGCTGAGACCGGCAGGCTCGAAGGAGAAGCTTCCCGGAGTACTTGCACTACATGATCATGGAGCGAACAAGGTCCACGGTAAGAGCAAATTGGTCGATACAGGTGAAAATTCATCGGACATCATCAACCGCTACAGGGACACCTATTATGGTGGGAGGGCTTGGGCGAACGAGTTGGCGAAAAGGGGCTATGCCGTGTTGGTTCATGACATCTTTCCTTTCGAGAGTCGTCGCATACGCTTCAACGAGATTCCAGGAAGGGTATTGGACCATATGTTCACTCCCCCGGACAAGATCACCGAACCTGAAGTCGGCGACACCGATCCCAACATGGGTGCGAAGCTCGATTCCACATTGGAAGACTCCTTTTCCCACTACAATACGTTCGCCATCGGCATGGAAAATGTGATAGCCAAGGCTATCTTTGCATCGGGGACCACTTGGCCCGGCATCATGCTTTCCGAGGATCGGATTGCCCTTTCGGTACTCGCATCCCATCCCCTGGTGGATGCGAATCGCCTGGCCTGCTGCGGATTGAGCCTGGGAGGGTTGCGCAGCAATCTCCTTGGAGGAACCAGCGATTCAATCCGTTTCTCCGCCTCGATAGGGTTCATGACCACTTGGAACGATCTCATCATGCACAGTTGTATCGACCATACTTGGATGCTTTTCATTCCACGTTTGCCCGAATCGATGGATTTCCCCGACATCCTGTCCATGCGTGCTCCGATGCCATCGATGGTGATCCAATCGACCGAAGACCCCTTGTTCACCCTTGCGGAGGTGAAGAGAGCGGAAAAGCTGCTGAAGGAGAGCTACAGGAAGGCAGGTGATGAAGAGGCCTTCACCATGTCCTGGTACTCTGGTGGACACCGTTTTGACAGGGAGATGCAAGAGCAGGTGTTCACCCGTTGCGATCGTCTGATGCAATCATGAGGCCTTGATCACGATACCACTGCTCGCGCCTATCGGGCTTCACCGCATACATGTTGCGCACATCGGTCACCACATCCGGATCGATCACACAGATCGCATATGGCCCCTCTTGCCGCAGGGGAGTGACTTGCGCTCCCATTGGATCATGGATTGCCGAACTGTAGATGTGGTCGAGACCCTCGGGGGTAGTGCCGGTGCGGTTCACCCCTACCATGAAGACCTGGTTCTCGATCGCCCTCGCTTGCAACAGGATATTCCAATGCAACACTCTGGAAGCCGGCCAATTGGCGATAGTGATGATCAGATGGCAACGTTTCGAAAGCAGCTGGAAGAGTTCGGGAAAACGCAGATCGTAGCAGATGGCCAATCCCACATCCACACCATTGAAACGGCAGGTTCCCAGTATATCGCCGGGAGCGAAGAAGCTGTCTTCTTTGGTCAGACTGAAGGGATGGACTTTGGTATAGATGCACAAAGGGATTCCTTCGGCACTCACCAATGCACAGCGGTTCAAACCTCTTCCATCGGCGTTCCTTTCCACATAGCCTGCCACAATGGCAAGACCGAACGACTTTGCTTGTGAACAAAACCAATCCAAGGTTGACAGGTTGTCCGAAGGCTCGGCGATCGCATCCACATCCATCGAAAATCCAGTGAGGGTCATTTCGGGAAAGACCACCAGGTCGGCATGATCCTTGGCGGCTTGCTTCAGGAAACGAAGACACTGGAGACGATTCGCCTCCTTGTCTTCCCACTTTTGATCCAAGGATACCGTGGCTATGCGCATCTGTCCAACCTTCCCTCGACAACAGGAGGGAGCATCTGCTCCCTCCCGGTTAAAATTACATACACTGTTAGAGAAGCGACTTGGCCGCTTCGTAGACCTTTTCTCCGGTGATGCCGAACAATTCGTAGAGCTCACCGGCTGGAGCCGATTCACCGAAACTCCTCATGCCGACAATCTTGCCCTGCAAACCCACATACTTGTACCAATAGTCGGCGATCGCAGCCTCCACCGCTACCCGCTTCACCACCGAAGGAGGCAATACCGCTTCCCTGTATTCCTTCGATTGTTTCTCGAATACTTCGCATGAGGGCATCGATACCACACGAACCGCTGTTCCCTCATCGGCCAACTTCTTGCCTGCTTCCATCGCCAAGGCGACTTCACTACCGGTTCCGATAATTATCACTTCAGGCTTCGCACCACTTTCCCAAAGGGTGTAGGCACCATTCTCCACCGCCTTGACCTGAGCAGCACTTCGTTCCTGTGGAACCAGATTCTGACGACTGAGCATGAGTGCAACCGGTCCATCGCTTCTCTTCACCGCACGCTTCCATGCAACCGCAGTCTCAACTGCATCGGCGGGTCTCCAGGATTCGAGGTTCGGAGTCAAACGGAGCATCGCAGGTTGTTCCACCGGCTGGTGGGTCGGTCCATCCTCTCCAAGCCCGATCGAATCGTGGGTATAGACGAACACCACATGCAAACCCATCAGGGAGGCCATTCTCACCGCATTGCGGGCATACTCCATGAAGATCAGGAAGGTTCCGCCATACGGCAGGAAGCCTCCATGAAGTGCCATACCGTTCATGATCGCCGACATTCCGAACTCACGTACTCCGTAGTGGAGGTAGTTGCCGTCGGCATCGTCGCCACCAACCGCTTTCGATCCTTTCCACATGGTGAGGTTCGATGGGGCCAGATCGGCCGAGCCACCAAGAAGCTCGGGAAGATCGGGACCCAACTGGTCGAGCACCATCTGGGATGCTTTGCGTGAAGCGACCTTGACCCCTTCCTCCTGCCATTTGGCGATGAACGCATCGAACTTGGCTTCCCAATCGGAAGGTACTTCACCGGCCAAACGACGGGAGAATTCGGCTGCCTTTTCGGGATGCTGCGCTTTGTAGGCAGCGAACAGTTCATTCCATTGCGTTTCGTAAGCGGCCCCGTCCCCGGAACAATCCCAAGCTTGGTAGAGCTCCTCTGGTATGAAGAAGGGTTCCTCATATTCCCAATCGAGGGCCTTTCTGGTGAGTGCGACCTCGTCCGCTCCAAGAGGAGCACCGTGACAAGACTCCTTACCCTCCTTGTTGGGGGATCCGAAGCCAATTTTCGTACGGCAGCAGATGAGTGAGGGCTTGTCGGAAACACCTTTGGCTTCACCAAGCGCCTTTTGGATCGCATCGGCATCATGTCCATCGACACCACGCACCACATGCCATCCATAGGCTTCGAAACGTGCGGCGGTATCGTCGGTGAACCACTGTTCGACCTCCCCATCGATGGAGATGCCGTTGTCGTCATAGAATGCGATCAATTTGCCGAGCTTCCAAGTTCCAGCCAAGGAGGCAGCCTCATGGGAGATTCCCTCCATCATGCATCCGTCACCCATGAAGGTGTAGGTGTAGTGGTCCACGACTGCATATTCGGGTGTGTTGAACTGGGCTGCAAGAATCTTCTCGGCAGTCGCCATACCCACTGCGTTGGTGAATCCTTGTCCGAGAGGTCCTGTGGTGGTCTCCACTCCTGGAGTCAACTTGTACTCGGGATGGCCTGCGGTCTTGGAGTGCAATTGCCTGAAACGCTTGAGCTCCTCCAAGGGCAAATCGTATCCGGTGAGGTGCAGCAGTGAATACACAAGCATTGAACCGTGTCCATTGGAAAGGACGAAGCGATCCCTGTTGGCCCATTGCGGATTCTTCGGATTGTGCCGCATGTTCCGGCGCCAAAGGACCTGCGCGATATCGGCCATTCCCATCGGGGCTCCGGGGTGTCCGGAGTTCGCTTTCTGCACACCGTCCATACTCAAGATACGTAGTGCGTTAGCCATCTTCCTATTGTCCATGTACTGTCTCCCATTCAGAGTGTGGTATTTCGGAAAGTGTCCCGATATGTCGATCGAAACAGCTTTTCTCCGTGAAAACTTTGTCAAAGTGTATCCCCAAGCACTGTGAAGGTCAACAACTGTTCATTGACTGGAACCTTCCACATTGCACATTTCATGTGGTTGTGGCACTCTTTTACCTTATTGGTCGAACAAACAAGGAGCCTGTCGGAAACCATGAAGCAGTACGGAATACTTCTCACCATCCTCATCCTGTGCCGCTTTCCCCTAGTCCCACTGTGGGCTACCCATGCCCATCCCGCTCCCCTATTGCTTCAGGAACGCTATTTGATGGCGACAATCGATGCGCCGCTACGAAGCGAACCTACATTCGATCTCGACTTTTCGATCTTCAATGGCGATTTCCCCCTGCTGTTCCAAGCCAATGCCAGCGAATTTTCCCTGTATACGGGAAGTCCCTACTATTTCCCGGTATTCCTTTCGATCGGTTCCATCAACCAAGTGGGGTACATGGATCCGTACCGTACCAAGACCCTTCTCTCCACCGCATCACTCGGCTATCGCCACAACCTGTTCGCAGCGGAGGATTTCCACCTCAAAGGGTTCTTCACCACATGGGGCTGGCGGTACAGATGGTTGTCGGGTGGGATCTCGTATCATATCGAAGAGCGTGTGGCCATAGGGTACGTTGGCATCTCATTCGCCAATTTCTCCACTTCACTCATGCTTTCATCGCAATTGTGGGAAGTATCGTTCACCTTGAGAAGTGGAAACACATGGAGCCTTCTCACTTCGTTGACTTTCGACGAAGAAGGCGGACCATCGTTGACCATCGGGGCGGGAATCTCGAGGCGGGACATTCCCGCCGATTCACTACATGAAGCACATTGGGATATGCTCATAGCCCATCGCGGTTCACTGCAGCACGCACCCGAGAACACGCTTTCAGCCTTCAACTGGGCGATCGGACAACCACAGTTCATCGGAATTGAAACCGATGTCAGGCAGACTGCGGATGGGAATTTCGTGCTTGTCCACGATGCATCGCTGGCCAGGTACGAGCATGGATTCATCGATGTCGCCACCATGACCACCGACGAGTTGAAGTCACTCGACATGGGTACATGGTTCGATGATGAATTTTCAGGCGCCCGGGTGATGGATGTACGGGATCTGGCCCAAGTTGCCAACGCAAATCCGGACATCTATTGGCTGCTAGAGATCAAGGACGTCGATTGGACCGAAGAGGATGCCTTCCGTTTCCTCTCCATCATAGACAAGGAGTTTCTCCATCACGACAAGGTCGTATTCTATGTGGTGGATGAACGCATGCTCCCGATCATGAAGTCGATCACCACCAGGCCGGTGGGACTTCAGCTCGATACCGTGAAGAACATGTTGTTCTATAG
>Ga0334898_1002812_pt1 | contig 15141 bp, 38 predicted proteins | sample GraSluR3_MG_10_FD_207228 | JGI IMG/M metagenome (GOLD analysis project Ga0334898, IMG submission 207228) | Sludge microbial communities from methane-producing bioreactor in Wageningen University, Netherlands - Granular Sludge_3_08-R3 | ecosystem: Engineered > Bioreactor > Anaerobic >... | reverse complement strand
AACTAAAAGAGTTTTTAGAAGATTTTCTTGATGCGAAATTTACAATTGAAGAGCGAAACAGAACTGTATACGAAATAGAAGTTGGGGATAAGGTTTATTGGGTAAAAGATGGCAAGCCAGACAAAAGCAGAATCGATATAGTGACAAATATTGTAGAAAATCTATGGGGTGACAAACAATATTTAACTAAAGAAATAAATGGCAACAAAAGAGGATCTGCTTATGAATGTGCCATATGTTTAGCAAATGTAGAATGAATAAAAATATTAATATAAACAAAATGCGAGTTTCGATTAAAATGAAATAATAAAAAGGAGAATGCTATATGAATAAAAACTATAAAAAAATTGAATTTCAATTGGGTGGTACAATTGAAGAAGCAGTAAAAGAATTATTAAAATATAAAGAAAAAGGAATTTTAGCTTGCGGAGAATTTAATGGCACTATCTTGTATTCAGACACCATAACAATGGACGGAGCCTATAAAGAAATAACAGGTAAGACTAAAGCAGAATTTGATAAAATGAAACAAGAATCATATGAAAGATATGACAAAGAAAAGAGAGAACATGAAGAAAATATTCCTTCTTTAACTAGCAAATGGCAACAGAAGGGTAGAGAAATATTAACGGAAGATAAATGGGAGTATTGGGATAGAATTGTGCCGATTAGACTAAATGATTTATATCGTGGAATGGAATTAGGAGCTTGTTTAGATATAATTAAAATACTCAATAACAACGGTACACTTGATGAAGCAAAAGAAATAATAGATAGTCAAGGGCGTTCAGGTACATCGTTTGGATTAGTTTGTGCTATGGTAAGAGAATTTTGTGACAGAGGGCAAGAATTTGTTGAGTATGTAAGATAGATTCTAAAATTTAGAAACCCTTGTATATCAATGCTTTGCGAGGACGAATAATTGAACAAAATGTGAATTTTATATAAAGTGAAAAAATAAAAAGGAGTGAAAAATAATGGCAAAACTTATGAAACCGCTTTTTATTAACGGAATGTATAACAAAGAAGGTAAACGATTTAGAGTAAACTATTTTAAAACGGTTGGGGATTATCCTTTATGGATTGAGGACGGAAAACCAAACAAAGATTATGCCAGAAATCCACAAGATAAATACTATATTTATATTCAAGTTGGAGAATATATCTTTACAAATGGAGAAACAGAATTTGATCTTATTCAACGTGCTGGATATATGAGAGTTGAAAAAGAATGGTATGGTGACTTTGAAGGAAGAAATAAGTTTTTTGATGAGTTGCGTAAAGATAAGACATACGAAGAATATAATTCCTTAACCAGAGAACAGATCAACAAAGAACAGGTTTTTATTGATGAATATGGACAAAAAGAAGATGTGCAAGCTACATATTTAAAAGAAACGTGTATTGACCGCCATATTCAAAACTGGATAGATGCAAGGGATAACGGAGGAAATTTTGCAGATTTTATTGGAGCATTATGTCTTGACGAATTAGATAAATGCCAGGAAGTTGCAAAAGTATTAAAGGCAGAACGGCAAGAAAAGGAAAAAATACGGAAAGCAGAAATTGCAGAACAGAGAACGAAAGAAGCTGAAGAAAAAGCAAAAGCCGAAAGACTACTTATTGAAGAAACGGAAAAGACTTTTATAAATGGTGGTATAATTAAAGACGGTGATATCATCGTTAAACTAGCAGATAAATATAATGTCAATATTCCTATTAGAACTAGAGGATGGATATTGAATAATTTAGCTGAAGCAACAATAGCAGAAGGTGGTAGTGTAAGTTATCGGTATTGGAAGAGAAGTAAAAATGCAACAGGAAGTCAGAAGGTATACGATGTTTTGTTTGAAATTCGTTCAGCGATACAAAATAAAATGAGTGCATAAAAGATGGATTCTGTACAAATATATGCAAATCATGGGAGGGTTGAGCATGTTGGTAGTAGATAAAAACACAATTACTAGAATGTCAATAACAGAAAAATATAACCATCTTATAGATGAGTTACAATGCATCAAAGAGATTGTGGGATATCATAAGAAGGACAATAAATATAGCGATTATAGAAAAAGCGGAAGAGATGCTTGCACATGGATATATGAAGATATATCCGGTTTATTGGAATTATTTGAGAAAGAAGGAGGTAGCACCAATGTATGAAAGGTTGAAGAAAGTCCAGGAAATGTTATGGCGTAGTGATGATTTGATGGATCAAGAAACATTATTTGAATTACAGGATTATGTTGCCGGAGTGATTTTAGATGTAGCTGAACAGGAAGGCAAGACAACAGATTTAGTTAAATCGTTTCCCTGGTTATATAAACAAAAATAAAAGAAGTAAGGAGGTATGACAATGATTAAAATAAAAGAGTATTATTCAGATGTATATAATGAAGAAGAAGATTATGAGGTTAGTTGTCCTCATTGTAACAAAGTATTTTTAACAGGTGAAGTGTTTTTATATATACCAGAGGATAGCGATTGCCCTGAAGAAGAAACACAAGAACGGTGTCCACATTGTGGGGATTTATTACAACATGAATAACAGAATAAAAGAGAGATTCGATTCTGATTAAAGGAGGTATAAAAATGAATAAAGCGGAATTATGGGACGAATTAAAGAAATATCTAATTAAAGAAGTACCGCAATTATATAATATGTCTAGGTTTTCTTCTAGTTGCCAAGAAGAAGCAAGAAGACTAGAAACAAAAGCTACAGGAATGGATTTAGTGCTACAGAAGATGGAAGAATTAGAACGTAGTTTATTAAATGATTAAGTTATAACTAATTTATTCATTGATAACAATATAAAAATAAAAAAGGAGGATATAAAATGTTTTATGAGTGGTTATTTAATAAAATGAGAAGTAAATTATATTACTATGGATACTACAAAATTGAAGACTTGCAAACATGGGGGCATTGCGGTTGCTGTGGCAAGCCAATAAATAGGGAAATATTCCCTAAAGATTGGGCATGGGGAATATGCCAGGATTGTATAAATGGGAAGATAGAAATTACAACATATAAGCCTTCATAATCCATCACATAACACAATAGATAAAAATCTGGAATATTATATAGATTTGTTGTATAATTTAATAAAAAGGAGGCGGGAGAGAATGAGGGTGTTTTGCGAAACATGCCACGATATGCGGGAATACACAACTAAAAAAGTACAAAAACATAAGAATATTAAAGGAACAGATGTATTTTATACTGGCGAAGAAGCATACTGTAAAAAATGTGGAAATGAAGTATTTGTATCCGATATGCGGGACAACAACTTAGCTGCTCTTGAAGATGCTTACAACAAAAGTAAGAAATAAGAGAGGCTTCTCTCTTATTATAAAAATAGTAATATAATAAAAGTGTAAAAACGTACACACATTTTAACAAGTGCGAACAGTTATAACAGGTGGTATAATAAATTGAAGGAAGATTAGGAGTGTTAAAGAATGGTCAAAAAATCAGGGTTAAAGATAGTCTTATAGTAGATAATTTTTATGGCAGTGGAAGGTTTCACAACGGTATGGCAAAATATAAAGGAATGACAGGAGAAGTATTAGTTACTAAACATTATGATAAAACCAAATATGGTATTGGTGTTGAATGTGAAGGGATAGAAAAGTAATTTGATATTAATCTGAGAGGAGAATAAAAATGGAAAAGAGAAAAGTAAGATTTGTAATGATGGCAGAATTGTGCATATAAATTTACAACCAGAGACGAAGAGATTGAGATTAATTCTAAATAAATTACACTTATTTGTTCAAGAAAGGAGAATTAAAAATGAAATTTAAACCAGCAGAAGGAGTATGTTATAGGCCTGATTTATATTTAGATGGATTATGTAAAAAATGTGAATATAAAAATTATGCTAAATGTAGACACAATGGATATACTAAATTTGCAACCGTCTCAAAAGATAAGAATAATAACAGCACATCAAAACCTAAAAAGAAACGTGGGCGAAAAAGAAAAAAATAATAGGAGGTGTGATGATGCAACATATTAACGGTTTTATAAATTATATGGAAACTATCCAAGGTAAATCAAAGAATACAACAAAAGAATATTATTATGATCTACGGACGTTTTTTAGATGGTTAAAGAAGGAACGTGGTATTACTAATGATGATGACTTTAGTAATATAACTATTGACGATGTAAATATAGAATTAATTAAATCTATAACACTAAACGACTTATATAATTTTGTATATTATATTGGACATAACAGAAGTAACAGTAATTCCGCAAAGGCTAGAAAAATATCTACGCTACGTTCCTTCTTTAAATTTTTACACACTAAACTACATGTTATTGATAGCAATCCTACGGTTGAATTAGAAACACCAAAATTGGCTTCAAGACAGCCGGTACATCTATCATTAAAAGAAGCAAAGAAACTCTTAAACGCTGTAGATGGCGAATTTAAAGAGAGAGATTATTGTATATTGACTCTATTTTTAAATTGCGGTATGAGGCTATCAGAGCTTGTGGGGATCGATTTAAAAGACATCAAGGGCGATACTTTAAAAGTTATTGGCAAAGGTGATAAGGAACGAACAGTATATCTTAATGAAGCGTGCATACAAGCAGTAAAAGATTACTTAACAACTCGACCAAGTGTAAAAACAGATGCACTATTTATAAGTAAAAGAAAGCAGCGAATAAGTAATAAAACGGTACAACATATAGTAAAAAAATATGTAGAGAAAGCCGGATTAGATACAGAAAAATATTCAGTCCATAAACTCCGGCATACGGCAGCAACTCTTATGTATCAGCATGGAGATGTTGATATAAGAGCATTACAACAGATATTAGGACACTCAAATATATCTACCACCCAAATATATACTCATGTTGATAACAAGACGTTGAGGGAAGCTGTAAGGCGAAATCCATTAGCAAAGGAGGTAGTATAACAGATGTACGCCTATAACAGTGATATTTCAAATTATAAGCAATGTTCAAATTGTAGGAGGTTATATCCTAAAAATCAAATAGAAACATTGCGGTGTAATGGGCAGAAGAAAAATTATTGCGTATATTGTTTAGAAGATATGCCAGCAGACGATATACCAATAAGATATGTAGCAAATGGACATAGAGCAATTAAAATATACTCATAACAGAGTAAAAAAATAATTGTTGACAGTATATGTTAAATATATTATACTATAACAGACAGGCAAATATTGGGGAGTAGCGTAGTGGTTAACGCACCAGACTTTGACTCTGGTATCGTAGGTTCGATTCCTACCTCCCTAACCAATGGGCATGTAGCAGAATTGGCATATGCACAGGATTTAAAATCCTGCGGAGAAATCCATGAGGGTTCGACTCCCTCCATGCCCACCATATTATTTTTTTAGGAGGTAATAATATGGCACTGTACGAAATTAAACGTCATGGTGGTAATAGTAATCATAAATGGCGTACAGTATATATAACAGATGACCCTGATAAAGCATTAGATAGGTTTCATAAGATAGGTTCAAAAATGCGGAGGGGAACATTAATATTATACGAAAACGGTGTACCTAAATTAAAAGATGATACTTGTAATAGATAATAAAGTTAAGATCAAAGAAGTATTTTATAATGATTTTTAGAGGGTGGGCGGGGTTAATATAAAGTAGTGTTATAGATTAGGGGACTCGTAAATATACCACCCTCTAAAATAGAATTAAGGAGGAATGTGAAGTGAAAACAAGAGCAATATATATACCTGATATAAGGTATGATGAGTGCAAAGTTTTTGAATTAAAAGGAGATAGGTTTATTTGTATTACCAATTCACGCCTTTCATATAATATTGATGTTGTTTTGAGCGATAATAGCTGGATTGTAGTAAGTATTATCGATGATAAAGTAGAAAATGTAAGATAATAAGGAGGGTTATTATGAGAGCAATTATGTTTAGAAAGATGGACGAAGACGGCAAAGCATTGATAGATGTTGCTGGTTATACAACGCCAGACAATAAGCAATGTGCAAGTACTTATTATGAAATGAAACATATTTATGGTGACGAAGAGTACAAAATTGATGTTGGAATGTGGTCTATCGAGTTATTGAATGAAAATGATGAAATATTAGATTGTTTTCCCGTACCAAATTCCGATGGCGAAATATTATTAGCGACATTTAAACAAAAACATAACTTAAAATAAAATTGGCATTTGAAGCAAAGTGGAGGTTTAATATGAACACTATAGATGGATATGTAAAAAAATATATAAAGTTAGGTATTAAGGATCGGGTTTTATATGATGAAATTAAACCAGAAACAGAAATTGAAATGGATAAAATTATAGAAGAGGCTGCAACAAAATTTAGTTATTTAGAAATTGGAGAATATATACATCGTAATTTTGATATTGTGATAAATTAGACATTTTATTTTAAAGATAGGAGGCTTATATGAAATTAGGAGAAATAGTTAAGAACGAAAGAATTGATTGCGGATTTGTTTATCATATTAGTGAAGAAAAAAGTCGTTATTATGCTATACCAGTAAAAGCAGGTTTAAAAATAGAATGTGATGAGGAAGTATTAAATAATATAAAACAAGAAGAATGTATTAAAAATAATTTTTTGCTCAATATTAAAGAGTTAGATGAAAATTATTTTAGCGTGTATTTTGCTGATAAAATGTAGATTCTATTAAAAATTAGAACCACTCCTCACGATTATAAGAAGTGGTTCTAACGGTACACCCAAAATTTTATGGGTGTGAGCCAATGAATATATAAAGTATAACGTAATATTTGTGAAAAAACAATATGTAATTACTGGCAATGTTTTAAAATATATGAATTAGAATAAAACCATCATTCTATAATATTATTGAAGAAAGGAGAAAATAATGATTGGTTATGTAGATAATAATTTTAGAGCTATAATTAAACCTAAGAAAGATATTAATATAGGCGGTTTTTATCTTATACCAGAATTAGAATATCAAATTACAAGACAGGAAGAACCAATTGAAAATTTAAACAATCCACGAAATTTGAAGCGTACTTTTATACAAGGTGCAGGAGGAGTGGCACTTTGGTTTGGAAATCATATAGAAGATCATTTTGATATTATTAGAGTGTTAAGAGAAAGAAAAATAAATCAGGAGGACTTGATTAATGCTTTAAAAGCATGGAGAGAAATCGAAACAAAATCATAAATTGGTAAAGAAATGAGGTATAATATGAATACATTTATAGTAAAAATTAATCCTAAATATAAAGACACGTTGAAAACATATGGCAATATAGTATTTGATTCTAATGTTTTTGGATTAGTGGTAATCGAAACAGGCTTAAAAATGGAACAAATACGCAAACTCCCCCATGTTATTAACGTGGAAGAAGACCGTAATGGATATTTACTTAATAAGGAGGTATAACAGCGTGGCTGAATTTTGCAAAGAATGTTTCTTACAAATGAATGAAGGTGAAGAATGGTTGGATGACAAGCAAATAGTTGTTAGCCAGGAGTTAGACCTATGTGAAGGTTGCGGAGAATGGAAAGAAGTTGTTGTTGAGATAAAATAAAAATGAACCCTTGACAACGTAACAAAATATAAATATAATAGTGAGGTACATAAGATGAGTAAAAAATTAATATTATTTATTTTGTTAGCGGTTTCATTGATTTTGTTGGGAACCAATTATAAAACTGACGAATACATAGTAATAAAAGAAGATAATTACATAGCACAACCCGAAGTAACAGTAGAAAAAATATATTATGATATTGATTTATCGCATGAGTTGCAGGATTTTGTGTTTGTAACATCATATAAATATAATATATCACCAGAATTAATATTTGCTATAATGAAACTAGAGAGTAATTATGATGTTAGTGTAGTATCTATTAATTCTAATAAGAGCAAAGATATAGGATTAATGCAACTTAATAGCCGATATATGTACGATTTTGCTAAAGATGCTGGAGTTGATAATTTTGACCCATTTGACCCCTATCATAATATAGAAGTAGGGGTATTTGTATTAGCAAGACATAGGGAGTATTGGCAATCCCAGGGATATAGTGAAGAAATGATATTTGACTTAATATTAAGCAGCTATAATAAGGGACGACACGGGACTAGAAGTAAGGGTGTAGCTAGAGGATATGTAGATAGGGTGTTAGATTATAAGATACAATTAGAAACATGTGGTGAAATAAAATAGAAAGGAGGAGCATATAATGGCGTATATGGATTATAAGTATCGCAAACATTATAAAAATAAAAACGAAGGTAGAGTTACATCATTAATTTGTGGAGACATGAAACGGGAACGAGATGCGTTACAACAAAAAAGGAAATTGCTATTACATAATTTAGATGTTGATAAAGCTACACAAAAGATATATGAAATAATTAGAGGTTAGGAGGAATAAATGTGAAGTACTTTACCTTTATATTGTGGTGTATTGTATCTGCTGTTATTGTTCTTAATTTTATTCCACAACCAATACACTATTTATTTGGATTCTTTGCAGGAAATGTTGGTTTGATTATTTTGCGATTAAGATAAAATGACCATTTGGTTATGAGGGGAGGAATATTATGAACCAACTTATTAAATCTATTGAAATTGATGAGCAGGAAGCGGGAGTTATAGGTGCTGCATTAAATATTTTAGTCAATAAAATAAATAATAAAAACGGCGATAAGGAGTTAAGAAATCAAGCAGAAGAATTAAAACAAAAATTTAAGTCTATTGCTAAAAAAAATAGATGTGGATAAGTTTAATATGTTTATATAAAATATCAATTTTATAATGAATGAGGAGGTAAATATGTTTAAGGAATTAGAGCAGAAAATTACTGCTAAAAAACAAGAGATTCAAGAAGTAAGAAGCGAGTATGATATTACTTTAAAAACCTTAAATAATGAACTTAATAAGTTAGAAACTGAACTGAAAATGAGATATAAAGGTATTCAGACTGATTATATAAATATTGCAAAAGAAGTATTAAGAGTCGAGGGTATTAATCGTTACGGTGAAGGTGAAACAAAAGAAATGACAGAAAAAGCTATCCAAGATATTCTTGATGGTTTTAAGCGATTAGATCGAGAATATTTTGGTTGCAAAGATTATGATAGGTGGAGTTGTCAAGGAGTTACTTGCAAATATGGATATGCTCCAAGACACGGTAGTATAGTTTTTAGGATTGGACTTACTTCTAAATATGAGCGTAAAGCAGATCAAATTACTGAGAAACAAATTAATGCATGTTTGTATTATCTTAGACATTTAGGGCAGTTAAAGAAAATTGCATAGAAAGTATAATTGATCTTAACTAAAATAAAAAAATAAAAGGAGATATTAATGCAACGTATTTTAGATGCAACAGCAGGAAGTAGGATGATTTGGTTTGACCCGAATAATGAAGATACATTATATTTGGACAACAGACAATTAGCAACTACGTTATGTGACGGTAGAACTCTTAATGTAAATCCAGATATTATAGCGGATTTCAGGAATATGCCTTTTGAGGACAACACGTTTTATTTAGTGGTATTTGATCCTCCTCATCTAAAACAAGCAGGGCAGAATTCATGGTTGGCCAAGAAGTACGGTGTATTAACTGAAAATTGGCGAGAAGATGTTTCGCAAGGCTTTAAAGAATGTATGAGAGTATTAAAACCTAATGGTACGCTAATCTTCAAGTGGAATGAAGAACAAATAAAATTAGGTGAAATTCTAAAGGTATTGGATAAGAAACCTTTGTTTGGAAATAGGAGAGCAAAAACACATTGGTTAGTATTTTTTAAAGATTAATATTACATAATAAAAACAGAATGAAAGGATAGTTTTATACACTCTAGAAGAAAGGAGATATAAATATGGGATTAATGCAGGATGAAGAAATAGAATTTTGTATGGTTTGTGGTGAACCAAACCCACCAGATAGAGAAATCTGCGAATGTGGAGGAAGAAATTTTGTCTATGGAAGAAATTTTACATATTCTAAAGAAGATGGAGTAATTTGTGATTGTGGAAGCAAGGAATTTCAAATGACGTTTCATATGAATTCAAATCCTATTTACACTAAAAATTATAAATGTGTAAAATGCGGTAATCTTATCGGTGTACAGACTTATTATGAAAGTCCATATATGGATTAAGACCAAATAACTCTTTTGTGCAGAAAATATAAAAATAATTAAGGAGATTAATATGTATTTAGTAGAATATGAATGTCCCTGGTGTCATAAGCCTTCGGCATATACTACAAATGAAGATGTGTTGTTAGAGAAGGAAATTACATGTGTTAGATGCGGTAAAGAATTAATTATTGGTGGCTACTATAAGTATATTGTTCAATATGTAATACCAAAAGAATAGAAGTGAATCAATATCTGATTCGGTAAAGATTTTGAAAGGAGGTCAATATGGTACAACGTCAAAATACATATTTAACCAATATACCAACTAATATATGTAATAAATATGGATTAACTAAAACACTATTAACAAGAAGAGAGACTATTTATTTCAAGCATATTATGAAAAATTTATTTATCTATGGGAATGAAGAAGAGTTGAATGAGAAGTTACAAATGCTACAATTTAAATCATTATTTCAGTATATTGGTTTTCTTACAAATAAATTAAGAGCAATATATAAAATACCTAGGGAATATTATTTTGAAGATATTGATAAAATTGTTAAGCAACGTAGAGAAAGTTTCTTTAAGATGTTGGAGTTATATAGAGATTTAAATCCTATAATAATTTTAGATTTTGACAGAACTATAACTAATAAAAAACTACATCCACTTTATAATTATATTATTAACGATTTTAATGTAATCATAAATAGTGCAAATCCGCAAAAAGATATAATTGAAAAGTATCTTGACAGATATAAATTGAAAAGACCCAATGCTATTTACGCCAATAAAGGGAAACAAAAAAAAATAGTACGATTAAAAAGTATAGTAACAAATAACCAAAATAGAATAATATTTTACATAGATGATGAAGAAGAATACTTAGATTATGGTGTATTACTTACTATGTATTGTTATAAATATAGTAGAGATGGAAAAATATATAATTATACTATTTTCAAAAAATAATTGAATCAAACTTATCTTTTGTCATAATATAAATATAATATAGGAGGTAAGCATGGATAAAATATATACAAAAATAAAAGCCAATGTTATTGCTTGTGAATTATCGTGTATAAATTGTCGTGATTGGAAACTACATGGAGAAACGGATAAAAAAACACATTATTTACAAGCAGACTTTGAAAAAATAGTAATGCAAGATTATGTTTGTCCCAAATGTGGGTGTAATGCTTTTGATGTTACTGCTTTTATAAAAACCACAATTGAATAGAAGTTTGATTCGATCTTATTATTGAGAAAGGAGAGATTAAAGTATGAGGAAAATTGGAGATAAAGTAAAAATTAAATCCACATTAGATAGTAGTATGTATGACTATATTTCAGACTTAGAAGAATATGTTGGGCAAGATGGTATTATAAAAAAGATATCTTTTGAAGATGAGAAACGTGGGTTTTATAAATATCTTTTAGAAGATATTCCGTGGACTTGGTACGATGAATATTTTGAATAGAATTCTGCTTTGGTCTTAATGTTAAAATATAAAAAGGAGGAAATTTATTATGAGAGTAATTCGTAGAGGAGTATTTGAAACAAATAGTAGTTCAACTCACAGCATTACAATGTGTTCTAAAGAAGAATATGAAAAATGGGAATCTGGTGAAGTATTGCTTGATGAAAGTTGGTGGCCCGGAAAATTTATTACAAAAGAAGAAGCTATACAAAAATTAAAGGAAAATGAATATTATAATGATTTAGATTTTACCGATGAAGATGCAGTTGATGAAGCATTAAGAGAAGAATATATTTATACTTTTGAACAATATCGGGATAATTGTGATTATGAAACTTTTGAAAGTACATACGTCACTAAAAACGGAGAAGAAATAATTGCTTTTGGTTATTTTGGTTATGATGGTTAATAAGTAGGAGGGTTAAATTATGAGATTGCTTGGTGAGTATCAAAATGGTAATTATACAGTTAAAATATATAACGATGGAACTAAAATTAGGGAAACGAATGACGACGTTTTCGTTGCATCTTTTCCCGAATGTATCGATTTAAAAATAACTAATAACTGTGATATGGGGTGTCCTTATTGTCACGAAGATTCAAAACTAGATGGTAAACATGGGGATATCCTCAATACAAAAATAATAGATACCATACGTCCATTTACTGAATTAGCAATAGGTGGTGGTAATCCTTTAAGTCACCCCGATTTAATATTATTTTTAAAAACTTTAAAATCTAAAAATATTATTGCAAATATGACAGTTAACCAAAACCATTTTGTATCTCACCAAGACTTGATTAGATACTTGGTTAAAAATGATCTAATAAAGGGATTAGGCGTATCTTTAGTTGAAGTAAATAATGAATTTATCAATACTATAACTCAATATCCTAATGCAGTAATTCATATCATCAATGGTATAACTACATTAAACGACTTTAAAAAATTATATAATCACAATCTAAAAATATTAATTCTAGGTTACAAGGAAATCAGAAGAGGTAAAGAATATTATTCTTCTAAAGTAGAAGTTACTAAAAATAATATTTATAAGAATATTAACGAAATAATTAATGGGTTTAAGGTTACTAGCTTTGACAACCTCGCTATTAAACAACTTAATTTAAAAAGATTATTTTCAGAAAAAACCTGGGATAAATTTTACATGGGTGATGATGGACAATTTACAATGTATATTGATTTAGTTGAACAAGAATTTGCTTTAAGTTCTACATCTACCCAAAGATTTAAACTGATGGATAGTGTAGTAGATATGTTTAAAGTAGTGAAATCATTATAGAAGTCCGAATGTTATTAGAATAGTAATATAAAAAAGGGGAGGAGAATAAATCATATTTGATTTTAGTAAAATTGAATTAAAAGAAGTGCCAAATTCTGAAGCTAAACAATTTATGCAAAAACATCATTATACAAAATCGTGTGCAAAATCTACTTATGCTTTAGGATTTTATTATGATAATAAGTTGTGTACTATGATAGTTTATGGTCAACCTAGTGGGAGATATTTAGCTTCGTCAATATGGGATGGTGGTACGGAACTAGAGTGTTTGGAATTATTGAGATTATTTAGTTTTGATTGGTGTCCAAAAAATATTGAAAGTTATTGCATTAGCCAAAGCATTAAATGGCTAAAAAAAAATCATCCAGAGATTAAAATGTTGGTATCATATGCAGATATAAGTGTAGGACATGTAGGATATATATATCAAGCGAGTAACTGGTTATACATAGGTAAGTCTGGAGCAGAAAAAGAAATATACATAGATAATGTTAGACAACACAGAAGAGATTTATATGATAAATATGGTACTTCAAGTATACCAAAATTAAAAGAGCAGTTTGGAGACAGATTAGTTGTAAGTGAAAATAGATTTAAAAAGAATAAATACATATATGTATTAGGTAGCAATAAAAAAGAACATAAAGAATTGTTATTAAAATTAAAAATAAAACCTTTAAATAAATATCCAAAAGGTGATATAAAATATTACGATAATATCAAAAATGTAATATAATAAGTGCATGAAATATGCGATTTATCATGATTGGAGAAAGGATAAAATGAAAAATATTTTTGAGTTAGATGATAATACCAAAATAAACGTATATTGCGATTTATCACAATTTAGCATGGGATTAACAACGGTAAGTAAATTTTTAAGTAGAATGAGAGGTATAAGTACATGGGGAAGTGCTTTTACTATAAGAAATTTAGAAACAGGAGAAAGAGTATACTTTGATGGAACTGCTTGATTTATAATGGATATTTGACAGCTACAGAATATGAAAATAAATATTTCAACAAAATCTAGTTTCGATTCTGTTTTTGAAAGGAGAGTGGAAGATATAATTAAGTGTATGATATGTGGAGAAGACCTTAATATGTATGGTGGTTGTGCATGTAATAATTATACATATGGCAAACCCATAACTACAGAAAGTAAAATAAAAACTATTATTGAAAGATACTATGGTGAAATCTTAACTAATTTAGATGAAGTAGGTATTAATGTAGATGATATTTCATTAGATATAAAAATTTATGGGAAAGATTTTGAATACACGATAAAAAGTTAATATAAATAATCTGTTTTGTAATGAATTGAAAGGAGAAACAAATGTATATATGTCCAGAATGTAATAAAATTAGTTCTACTAAAGAATGGGACAATAAATCATTAGACGTTTTTGAGGAATCCAACTATGGTTATATTGAAAAAGAAAAAGACCAATGTGTTTATATTTGTCCCAAGTGCGGAGAGCAAATTGATGGAATAAACATAAGGAAAACATTATAAATACTGTATTTGGTGCAAATATTGAGAAAGGAGCAATATAATAATTTGCTTGAATTAAGACAATGTAAAAAATCAGATAAGGAATATAATGAAATTCGTAATAGACATTATGTTCCGAATCATGGTACTATAGGTCGGCAATGTCACTATAAAATATATTATAATGATGAGTTAGTAGGGGTTATAGTTGGTGCTTCAGCCGTATTTGCTAGTAAACCTAGAGATGAGTTTTTTAATATACATAAAGAAAATAGGATAGATAAGATTGGCAGTATTATATGTAATACGGTGTTTAGATTAGAAAACAATATAGATAATTTAGGCACACAAATACTTAGTCTTTGGAGAAAACAAGTTACTTTAGATTGGTTTAAAAAATACAATATAATACCAATAGGATTTGAGACGTTTATTTATGGCGAAAATAGATTTGGTAGTATGTATAAAGCCGATAATTGGAGTTATTGTGGAATAACTGCTGGTTCAACTAAATATAGACCAAAAGAACATGGTGGTTATGATAGAGGTGCTAAACATCTTAGAATAGAAACCAATAAAAAGTTTGTGTTCTGCAAAAAAATAGCAAAGACAGATTTAAGTCTTTTAAATCAATATTTACATAATAAAAATATAAATATGAGAGATGAAATACATAAAATATTAAGTGTATAATTAATTGAATGAAATCCATG
>Ga0334898_1002809_pt1 | contig 15149 bp, 11 predicted proteins | sample GraSluR3_MG_10_FD_207228 | JGI IMG/M metagenome (GOLD analysis project Ga0334898, IMG submission 207228) | Sludge microbial communities from methane-producing bioreactor in Wageningen University, Netherlands - Granular Sludge_3_08-R3 | ecosystem: Engineered > Bioreactor > Anaerobic >... | reverse complement strand
ATTTGAGTAGAAACCTGCTCCAAACAATCTATGGCATTGAAGAATTACCCCATCTTAACCATCTAGATCTATCTCATAACCAGTTAACCGATATTACTACCTTAATTGAACTTCACCAAAATGGGGGACTTGCGGCCGGAAGCTACCTTAATCTTGAAGGCAATGATCTGGATTACAGCGAAGGATCTGATGCTTTGAGAGATGTCCGTTATCTCCTGCAACAGGGAGTAAGGGTCCGAGCTGATAAGCAGAAACGATTTGATAGAGTACCGGATGCTACTTCTGAAATCATTATCCATCTCCAAATTGGCAATGCGATAGCACACATTGAAAAAGAGGGAAAAAAAGAGCAGATCAGGATTGATGTTCCCCCGCAGATCATCCAGGAACGCACCATGGTGCCCCTACGCTTTATTGCGGAGTCGTTTGGATCCGAAGTCGAATGGATTGCTACCTCAAAAAGCATTCGTATTGTCCTGCATGATACGACCATCCTGATGCAGATTGGCAATCCCATCGTTCATATCAATGACCGGCAGCAGAGGATTGATGTTCCTCCCACCATCCGAAATGAACGCACCCTAGTACCTCTCCGCTTCATTGCTGAAGCCTTTGGATCAGAAGTGGAATGGTTTCCTCACACCAAAGAAATCAAGATAACGTATCAGAAAAAATGAGGTGAATGTTTTATGAACAAAGAATGCTGCAAAAAAAGAATAAGACAAACCGTTAGCATGCTATTGATGCTTTTGTTATCAACGGTATTTCTTGGATTTTCGCAATCACCTCAAGAAAGCACTGCTCAATTTAATGTTGGGGTTGCCATTGTTATTGATGTATCGGGTAGTATGGATTACCAGTGGAGCGATGGCGTTAAAATTGATTCTGCAAAGGCAGCAGCTCTTGATTTGTTGAATCTTATAAAAATCGAAGATGATCAATCGGAGATAACTTATCAAGCAACTTTAATCGAATTTTCTGGTGAAGCTAGGGTTATTCAACCTTTAACTTCGAATTTCAGCTTGTTGAAGGATAAGGTAAATGAGTTATCTGTTGATGGAGGGACAAATATTGGTGATAGTCTAGAAAAAGCTTATGAACAAATTGATTTAAGTATATTTGATCGTTCTTACATTGTACTTCTTTCTGATGGTGTAACCAATAATGGAAGAACACCTGCTGAGATATTAGATTGGCTGAGGGAAAAACAAGGAGGAGTTGTCCCCAAAGATTTTTTGCCACAAGCATCGGTATATGGATTTGACTATGAGGATGGAGTTGATTTTAAGAATACTGCAAAGCTTACTTCCGATTATTTAAATGTGGTAGGCTATGGTGTCAAACTGCATACAGAATTTAGCGAAGATGATGGAAAAGGTAACGACAGCATGAAAGAAATTGCATTAGACGAGTTGAATAAAGATGTCTTTTTTTCTTTTTATGGTCATGCTAACAAAGAATTGTTAGGTTTTAGAAGATTTAAAAAAGGTATCTTGGAGCGGGACTCGCTTACAAAGGACGATCTAAGTGGTTATCAGTTTAACCAACTAAAACTGGCTGTATTAGGCGGTTGTAAGACCGCATCAATACTAGATGATCGTGAAAACATCGCTACTGTTTTTGTACAAAGGGGTGCCAAAGCTTCTATGGGGTTCAAAGATTATGGGAATACAACTGGAATTTCAAAATGGGTACAGTGTTATTATCGCCACCTTTTTAATACAGAAAACCCCAAAAGCGTATATGAATCTTATAAACTAGCTATACTGGACTATGATTTCAAGATGTATCGTTTACCCAATAGGTATGTTAAACAGTATGGTTATCATTATTATTATGCAATACTTCCTCGAATGTATTATCAGAGTGAAGATCCTGTCTATTTAGTTGAAACTGATACCTATATTGCAGAAATAAAGGAGCCTGATTCTTTCAAGCCCAGAATCTATACTGTAGGATTGGGTGATCGGGATCATTTTGATGAAGATCTATTGAGAAATATCGCACAAATCACTGATGGGAAGTATTTTCATGGTGCGCAGTCATTTGGTCTGACCAACAGTTTTGTGTCCACACAACACCATGGGACAGGGGAAGTTGTATCAGAGTTTGAAGGACAAATATATCCTGATGAAACTATAAATGCTGGAAAGATAAATTTAGACAAAAGACAGGATGATCTCAGGATTTCTCTCAATTGGCCCGGTAGTCAAATTGATCTCCAACTTGTAGATCCAAAGGGGAAAATAGTTGATGAAAACTATAAGGGATTAAAGGTATGGAGAAGTGAACGTCCTGCTTATTTTGTTTTGGATCGACCCCGAGTAGGTGAATGGTCAGTTATGCTTCACGGGAAAGAAGTATCATTGGACGGCACTTCGTACTATGTAGTTGCCTCCGTGGGGGATATAGTTGGCAATGCATATGACGAGACGCTTTTGTTTTTGGTCATTTTTGCTTTCTTGCTTTTGATTGCTTTGCTCTTATCGCCTTTGTTGTTTGGTTCAAAAGATAGGAAGTATAAGGGGTCTAAGGTATGATTATCACATGTAAAAACTGTAATGAAAAACTTCCGCCCATATATAGCAAGTGTCCAAAATGCGGTGCACCTATTGATTATAGCTATAAAAAGAAACCAAGAAATTGGTATCGATTGGTTATATTGTCTTTAACAGTATTTGTGATTTTGGGAGGTATATTGCTGTTGTATGAGCGCCAAGATAGTTTAACTTTATTCTTAAGAAGCCACGATTTTGATTTATTTAGAGTTGAAGACAAAAAAAATGCATTGAATGATGCAATGATTGGTACTATTTACAATGAAGTTAAACTGGGTCAATGGGAAGAAGGCAGCATTGTAGAGTATGAAGCATATGATGAAAACAACAATTTGATAAGAATCTATCGTGATGAAGGTACAGGTAGAACAATTGGATTTGTAGTATTGGCCCCTATTGCCAAAAAAGTCATATTGTCTGAAAGTGATGCATACAAGATTGCTTTGGAGTTAGCTTCAAAAGTTCCATTTATAGATTTTTCTTCTTTAAGCTTGATTCAAAAGGAGTTGATTCAAGATCCTGTTGTTTTAAACAATCCTGATGCAGGGAATTACTATTCATTTATTTGGAAAACTTTAGATCCAATAAGCAGAGCAGAACTTTTTCAGACGATAAAAATAGATGTGAATGCAGAAACAGGGCAGATCGTATTCTTTTCTTCACATGATCTAGGTAAAGTTACCATTTCAACCACACCTCAGGTCAATGAGAGTAGTGCAAAAAACATAGTAATGAATGCGACAAAAAACCAAACAGATAAAGTCGATATATATAGTACTAGATTATTTGTCCATAAGATAACGGACAATCAACAGCAATTGCTTTGGGAGATTGTGGTGAAAAGTTTAGATAGTTCTTTAGAAGAAAAAGTAGCATGGGTCTACATTGATGCATTAACAGGTGAAACTATTGATGTGAAGTACTAAGGAGAGCATTTGTATGAGGTGGATTATGGTAAAGAAGAACGTGATTTTTGGGATGATTTTAGTTTTTCTTGGGTCAATTTTGATTCCTAGCAATTTAATTTTGGGAGCAGTATTGTCATCAAATGGTGAGAATATATCTATTTCTTCGATTAACGAAAAACTTAGTTCAACAGGTTATTTTGTTGAAAATAAAGGTCAATGGGAAAAGGACATTCTTTTCGTTGGGGATACGGATTTTGGAAGAGTCATTTTCCGAAATGATCTAGTCCAATATCAGCTAATACAATATGGTTGTAATAAAGAACTGTCTTCAATTCAACACAATCCAGTTACCAAATCAACCAAGAATTCTTCCTCTCTTGGTTCTAGCTATCAGTCTTATACTGTCAATCTGAGATATCCTGAATCGTCTCCCGTCACTATAGAAGGAGATGATCCAATGAGTACCCTCTTTAATTACTTTCATGGTGATGATCCTTCTCAATGGGCAATTCAGTGTCAAGCTTTTCAGCAAATAACGTACCAAAACCTTTGGGACGGGATAGATCTGACTTATTTTTTTAGTGATGAAGGCTTGAAGTATGAATTTATTCTTTATCCCGATGCGGATTCCTCTCAGCTGAATATTTATCTTGAGGGTGCTGATCTCCTTCTAAGAGAAGACAACGCCCATTTACAACTGCAAACACCATTGGGGACCTTGGTGGAAGCTCCACTTTATACTTACGGAGCCAGTTCTAAAAAAGCATATCCTGTGAGTTTTATTGATGTTACTCCTATCAGACATTCACATGAAGAGGCATTAGTTCCTACCTCTGACTTCCGACATCCAGGGCATTCATTCTTGAAGTCCCAAAAGCATACTGAGTACTCTTTCTTGTCCAAGACAATCCTGAGCTTTACCGGTATTCCTCCCGCCCCACGAAAAGAAACTCTTGTCATTGATCCTTTGATCCGAAGCACGTATGTGGGTGGTTCGACTGCTGGTGCTATTGTTACATCATTATCAATAGGTCCTAAAGAGACTGTATATGTTGCTGGTGATACAATGTGTCCCCATTTTCCAAAAACTGCAGGTGGAGCAGAGCAAAACAAACCATCATGGGAAGCTGGTTTTGTTGCGCATTTTTCATCTGATTTATCGGAGCTTTATCAGGCTACTTACATTGGAGGCGACAGAGAATCGTACACCTGGGTTCTTTCTTTGGCAGTTCATGAAAAAGATGGATCGGTATATGCTGCTGGATTAACAAATAGTTTCAGTTTTCCAAATACATCTGGTGGGGCTCAGTCAAGTAAGGGAGCAACAAAGAGATATAAAGGTATGGCTGATTATGATGGTTTTATAGCTAAGCTTTCACCAGATCTTACAACCCTTCATCAATCAACCTATTTAGGTGGTTCAGAGGGAAGCGGTATTAACAGTATTGCCATTTCAGCAGAAGGAATGGTATATGTTGTAGGATCTACAAGCAGTAAGGATTTTCCAAAAACAGCTGAAGGTGCCAATCCAAGAAGTGACTTTAATGATTATTATGGAAGGGGTGGTTTTATTAGTCAGTTATCTGGAGATTTGACTATGCTTCATCAATCCACATATGCTAGTAATCTTGAAAACTCACTTTATGGACCTGAGTGGAGTACAATAAAATGCTCTCCCGATGACTCTGTTTTTGTTAATGACAGAAATAGTATTAGAAAGTATTCTTCTGATCTAAAAAACCGTATTGAAGTGTTTAAGACGGATAATTTTGGTCAAATCCAAGCATTCGACATTGCTCCAGACAATACAGTATATATTGTTGGATCAACAACAAGAAATGATTTACAGAAGACAAACATGGCAGCTCAGGAAACAAAAAACGGAAAGGAGGACGGTTTTGTTGTTAAGCTTTCATCAAATTTAAGATCTATTATTCGATCGACGTATATTGGTGGAAGTGGAATAGATGTTGTATACTCCATTGCAATTTCTGATGCATTTGACCTATATATTGCTGGAAAGACTGACAGCTACGATTTACCAGAAATATCAGGAGGGGCTTTATCAAAAAAAAGTACTAGGCCAGCTTATTATTTTATAACAAGGATTTCGTCAGATTTAAGTTTATTTCACCAGTCAACATATGTTGGAGAGTCGGTGATTGGTAGAAAGTTTGATGTACCTAACCTAGCTGTTACAAATTCAAGATTTGCTTTTATCTCATGTGAAACAAGCTGTAAAACTTTACCTGGACTCGCCTACGGTTTTCAAAAAACAATGCCTTATAGCGGCTACTATGGGAGAAGTGAACCCTTAGGAAATTCTTTCATCTCAAGAGTTTATTTTCCTACTTTGGAGGAAGTTATCGTCTATCTTCAAATCGGTAGCACCGACGCAGATTTAGTTAAAGAAGGGAAGAAGCATTCGATCAAGATAGACGTAGCTCCCCAAACAATTCAGGCACGCACTATGGTCCCTCTCCGCTTTATTGCTGAAGCTTTTAATGTTGACGTAGAATGGATCGCCAACATCAAAAGCATTCGACTGGTTAGAGGGGATACCATGATCGTCATGCAAATTGATAGCACGGTAGTCTATATTAATGAGCGCAAAGTTACTATAGATGCACCACCTGTGATTCGTAACGGCCGAACACTAGTCCCTGTGCGCTTTATTGCTGAAAATATTGGATATGATGTAGAATGGTTCGCATACACAAAAGTAATAAAAGTTTCACAATGATTTGTCATTTAGATTAAGCGCACGAATAGTGTCTTGACCTATCATAAGGAAATGAGGTAAACCCACAATGATGATTAATGAAAAGGTTTTTTAGCCTACCAGAATTTTGAATCCGGTTTTAAAATATTTCTTCTAAAAGAGATGGATTAATTTGAAGATGGAAACCGTGATGAGGGCAGTAATGGACATGATTTTAATGAGAATATCCAAGGAAGGCCCTACGGTATCTTTGAGAGAATCACCTACTGTATCCCCTATAACCGCTGCTTTGTGAGCTTCTGATCCTTTGTACTCACCTTCTACTTCACCGGCTTCTATTCTTTTTTTCGCATTGTCCCAGGCTCCTCCGGAATTTGCACAAAATATTGCCAACATGATACCGCTTAATGTGGTGCCAAATAGAATGCCTCCTACGAAATTGGGGCCAAGCAAAAACCCAGCTGTAACAGGAACACCTGCTGCGATAAGGATAGGAATTTGCATTTTCTGTAGAGCTCCTTGGGTGCTAATTTCAACACATCTTTTGGAATCTCCTCTTTGCGTATCCTCCATGAGTCCGGGAATTTCTGCAAATTGTCTTCGCACTTCCTGTACCATTTTGTTTGCAGAGTTTACTACTGCATCGATCAGATAGGCACTAAAGAAAAATGGAAGAGCTGCTCCAAAAATGGCTCCTGCAATGGTGCGAGGTTCCATAATGTTTAAGACGAGAATAGTTCCCATGTGCCCGATTCCAACATCGGCTGGGCCTAATTGAGCATAGATATAGGAGGCAAAGAGTGCTAAAGCTGCCAATGCTGCAGACCCAATCGCAAACCCTTTTCCTACTGCTGCAGTTGTATTCCCAATGGAGTCGAGGGTGTCGGTCATGGCGCGAACTTCTGGAGACAAGTTGGCCATTTGGGCAATTCCCCCTGCATTGTCGACAATCGGACCAAAGGAGTCTACGGTGACTGTAGTAGCAATAAAGGAGAGCATTCCCAGTGCTGACATTGCTACCCCCGTACAATCCTGCCAATGTATATGATGCAAGAATTCCTATAGACAAAAGTGTAACTGTTATTAATACGCTTTTCATTCCTAATGCCAAGCCTTTAGTGATTAGAATAGAAACACCACCCTTGCTAAAATTAGAAAGCTCTTTGGTGGGGGCTAATTTTTCGCTGGTATAGTATTCTGCGGTCGCTCCAATCAGGATGCCTACAACGATACCAACGGCGGATGCTACCCAGGGAGAGACAATTCCTAACGAAAAAGAAAGATGTTGGAGTTCTGATGCAGGAATGGTAGATAGATATCCCCAGGTAAATAGAAACGTAAAAACAAGTGTAAAGCCAGCAGAAATGTATATACTGTTGTTTAATTCTTTCTGCGGGTTGGATATGGTTTTTTTCGCAGAATATAGAGAATGCCCATAAAAGAGGAAACAAGCCCAATCGATACAAAGATAAGGGGATAGTAGGTTAGATGAAGGGCAGTCGTGCTAGATATTTTTTGGGCACCTAACAGCACAAATGTATGAAGGATTAAAACGATAGACGAGATGATAGCTCCGACATAGCTCTCCAAAAGGTCCGATCCCAATCCTGCGATATCACCTACATTGTCTCCGACGTTATCTGCAATGGTAGCTGGATTTCTGGCATCATCTTCTGCAAGGGCTAGTTCGGTTTTTCCAACAAGGTCGGCTCCCATATCCGCTGCTTTTGTATAGATGCCTCCTCCTACCCTATTAAAAAGTGCTACTAGAGAGCATCCCAGTGCATAGCCAGATACTGTCATGGGGAAGGGGATAAAATGAATCAGACCTCCATTTGAATGAATGTTGATTTGAGCGGGGTCTAGCTGCCCCATTCCAAGACCGAAAATGAGGACTACCAATAGCAAGCCCAGGGATGCAAGGCTTGCAACAGAAAGCCCCATAATGCTTCCCCCTAAAAAAGCAGTCAAAAATGCGCTCCCTATATTCTTTGTAACTCGGGCCTTGTTGGTAACTCGAACATTTGCTTTTGTGGCAGCTTTCATTCCGATCCATCCCGCAAGAGAACTGACGAATAAGCCCATCAGAAAAGCTATACTAACATACCATCCCAGAAAAACAGCTACTACAATGACGATGCCCAAAGCATATGTGGATAAGTGTTTGTACTCAAGAAATAAAAATGCATCCGCTCCTTGTCGAATATCTTCTGCAATTTGACTCATTAAAGGTGTGCCTTCTGGTAAGGCAATTAATCGTTTGTACTGAAACATAGTAAAACACAACACAACAACCGGTATCAGACAACTAACCCATAGAATCATACCCCCCACCTCATTTCTACTTCTACTGTACTATTATTTGCTTGCAAAAAAGCTTCAAAAGTAACAAATGCTGTATCCATTGTTTTACAGCAACAAGGAAATGATATAGAATGGTAGATGAGAAGAAAATACTACAACCAAATGGGTGAAGAATGAGTTATTTTGGCGGAATTATTCAATTAGTTTTCGTGGTGATTGTCATATTTGTTGGCATTCGTAAAGCTAAAGAGAAAGCAGAAAAGAACTCATGGGGAGGAGAGCCTGAGTCTTTTTTTGAAATTATAAAAACCAAAGTAAAACCCTCGCATTACCCACGAGTAAAAATTGAACTGCATGCACAAGATCATTATATCTATGTTAGAAATGTTGGAGATGAAGCTGCAAAGAATGTGATTCTTCATTCGAAGTACATTGAACCTATGGATAGTGGCGACGATGAAAATGGCCTATACATCCGTCCAGGAGAAGAGATCACCTTTTTCGCAACGAGTTTTGATACCAAAAAAATCAGCAGAGTCACCATTTCATGGAGAGACCATACAGGCCTGCGCAAACAAACCTTCCCCGTGAAGCGTACAAGTGGCATGAATTAAATAGAAGCCTCTCCTTCTGTAGATTATCGGACCAAACTGACCATCGTTACGGACCAAATTGACCGGGCAGAACAGACCAATACGACAGTTTGTGGACTATTTTTTTGGGGTAGACTTACCACCAATACGTATATATTTTGTGTAATGGATTGTTTTGTGGGATTTTCTAATCAACTCGTAAGTAGCCTACTCGTGAGTTGGTAAATTGTGAACACGTTAATGATTTGTCAAGAATTGGGATGCGAGTAATTTTGCCTGCAGTCAAAAAAACTCGCGAGTTTTTTTGCTTCAACTGCTCATTATCTTCCTTAGACAAGGGTTGTTAGGAATTGTATGGCTGGGGCAATACGAATACCCTCTTTTGTAGTGACATTTTTGGTTCCGTCCAGTGTAACTTGCCAGGCTTTGCAAGAAGGAAATTTTTCAAGGAAATAGAGCAAGTGTTTTGAAGGATTCTCATCTTTTACTTTACACTCGACACAAACCATAGGCTTGTTGTCTTCAACAATCACGAAATCTACTTCTCGTCCATCAATGTCGCGAAAATACTGAATAGACATATCTCTTCCCAAACCGTCTTGATTCCAGAGAACCCATTTTAGGAGATGTACAGCCACCATATTCTCAAATCTTGTTCCTTTTTCTTTGACCACTGTCCAATCAAAATGGTAATGCTTTTGTTCCTTTTTTACCGCTCTAAGAAGATTTTTGTGAAAAGGTGGAATTCGAAAAATGGCGTATAACCGCTCCATAATTTCTATCCAATTGCTTATGGCTTTGTGACTTACGTTTAAATCTTCTCTAAGTGAATTCAATGACAGTGGTGAACCGACTAAATCAGGAAGCCGTAGCATCATGAATTCAATCTTCTGCAAAGAAGTTGTATTCTCGAGATTCACAATGTCTTCTTGGATAAGTCTTTGCCTATATTCTCTAGACCATCGTTTTGCTTGTACTTCTGAACCAGAAAAAAAGGGTTCTGGAAAACCACCCAGTGTAAGTAATTGATCGAGATCTTTTTGTGTAGATAATTGAAGCTCTGCGACTGACAACGGAAGCATTCTTAGATAATGATATCTTCCTTGCAGAGAGTCTCCTCCGTGACGGTAATAATCCAATCGAGCGCTTCCTGTAACGAGGATTCTTTTATTGCTTCCATACAGGTCGTAAATTCCTTTCAAGTATTGTCGCCACTGTTTGTATTTGTGTAATTCGTCAAGTACAATCATGGATGCTTCAGGAATTTCTTGTCGCAAGATTTGTTCTCGATGCTCTGTAAAATCCCAATTTAGGTACACTCCATTGTTTTCTTTTGAAAGGATCATTTTTGCTAATGTTGTTTTACCAACTTGCCTTGGGCCACCTAAGAAGACCATCTTTCTATCTAAATCTTGATCAATTTGGTTTAATAAGTACCGATGAATCATTTGTGCTCCTAGAGAATTTCCTCTATTGTACGAGTAATTTTGCCCGTAGTCAAAAAAACTCGCGAGTTTTTTTGCTTTTGGAGTGAAACTACCTTCCGCAAAAAAGGGCGTAAATAGGAATTAGGGATATGCCTTCAATTTCTTGGTATTCTTCACCTAGGTAGAAAATGTATCCCCTTACTTTTTGCGGTGATTGTTTTATGAATTCTTTAAGATTTGTTATATCTTTTCTGGAGGGGGATGTAACGGATTTGATTTCGATGGCATACAACCATTCCTCTTCTTCGAACAATAGGTTGATTTCTCGACCAGAAGAGCTTTTGTAATAGTACAACTGGTCTGCTTTGATCCATCCCAGCTTTCGTCTTTTTTCCAATTCTGCAATCACGAAGTTTTCCACCAACTGACCTTCGCTAATTCGGATACCAAACGATTCGATGATACCTGTATCAGCAAAATAGGTTTTGGCAGCTTTAATATATCGTTTTGCTGGGCCATATTGGTATCCATAGAGTTTAAAGGTAAGTTCAGATTTTTCTAGTGTGTGTAAGTATTTTTTTGTAGTAGGTACGCTAAGCTGGGATTCTCGAGCAAAACTACTCACTTCTAAATGCGATGAGATTGACCTGCATATGTTGGCATATATCGCATATAATCCGTTTGCATTTTCGATATTCCCCATTTGCATCAGATCTTTTGTGAAATATGTGTCTCGATAGTTTTGTAAAATCTTTTTCTTTGATTCTTCTGATGAAGAAGTGATAACCTCAGGAAACAAGCCATATGTTAGTACTTCTTGAAAGGATCTTATTCCCTCTTTGGTCGTAAGCGGAGAAGCTTTTTCATGAAAGATAGAATGCAAGGGAGGTGAAACCGATTCTCCCCAGCAGGCAGTAGTCATAGAATATCGATTGATTCTTCCTGCTAAAGTATCTGCAGATGCATCCAGGAGCCCAATCGAGCTGGATCCTGTCATGATGATGTGGGCATTTTCATTGTCGATTGCATATTTTACAGCAACTGTTACCATGGGTACTCGCTGGATTTCATCTATAATGCAATGTTTGCCAAGGCTGGAGACCAATCCTTTCGGATCTTTTTCTGCCCATTCCATTACATCAAAATCATCGAATGTTGTATATGTATAATTTGGAAATGTATACTTTAAAAATGTAGTTTTCCCACTTCTTCTAGGCCCAATAATCAAAGCACTTTTGTTCGTATCTAGTTCAATCCATCGATGAAACATTGTGTTCCTCTACTTGTTCAGATAGTTTCATAATATCATGGTTAAAATGAAAGTCAAGTTATCGTTTAACGTGGTTAGAATAAAACTCTTTGTGAATTTGTTTTGCATAAAGTAGCAGAACATCGTGAGATGATATAAAATGTAGATGAAAGATGCTTTTTAAAAAGGGTCAACAAAAATTGGAATTACTTTCTTTAAAGATTGATTTGCTCATGGTCACCTTTTTTTATTCGATCCTACATTATTTCGGTTAAACTGACTACTCTGTGGAATCGGGACAAACTGATTAGATTGTCTTTAAAATGAGACAAAGGAAAATGATAGTTGTCTCTATACAATTGATTCATGTCGTTCCCCCTCCTCCTTGTCCAAACTTATTTCTAGAAACCGCTCTCAACAAACCCAATTATTACTACAGAGATCTGGTATATCTCAATATGACCTTGCGCAACCTAGGCGGACAAGCTACCGGTGTACAACTAGAACTAGATTTACCTCCTTCTTTAACCTATGCAGGCTGTGATACCTATCGAGCCACTGGACAAGGCCAACATCAAACCTTTACCATTGGTACCATAGACGCTGATTCTACTCTGCGCTTTGTCATCTATGCGAAAGTAACCACTGATGTCAAAGTAGTAAAAAGTACCCCCATTCTCCTCAACCACAAATGCACTGCCAAAGGCACCATGCACCTAAAAATCACCATACAAGCCAATGGCAGAGAAAAAACCTCCACCATGTATGTATGGGTGAAGTAGGCATTGCATGACTGGTACTACCAGATAAAGCAAACTTTCATCCTTTACTGTAGGTGAAACAATTTTGTACGTAAAGGCGAAATAACACATACACAAACTAGAGGTGGCTGGTTTGCCACCTCTAGTTTATTGATATCTCGACACTCGTATGGAATCGAATACTCTTGATTTCAATCTGATTTTCTACCATAATAGACCCATCGTAACCCGAGTATTAGCTTTTTTGCGTATGGATTAGCGATTTGTTGTTTTATTTGTAGGAAGGGGCTTGCTTTGAATATGTGGTCATTAAAAAAACTACCGCCAGAAGTAGACTTAGAAACAAAAAAGATTTTAAGGAAGTGTTCACAAGCAAATCGATATTTGGCTGAATTGAAAGGTATATCCAGTACGATTCCGAACCAAAATATCTTAATCAATACTCTTTCTATTCAAGAAGCTAAAGATAGTTCAGAAGTTGAAAATATTGTTACAACCCATTATCAATTTGAAAGCATACATCCTTTTTACGATGGAAACGGCAGAACTGGTAGGATTCTCAATATTCTCTATCTTGTACAGAAAAAGCTTCTGGATATCCCTGTATTGTACTTAAGTCGGTACATTATTGAACACAAAAATGACTATTATCGTCTCTTACAAGAGATTCGTGATCATGACAGGTGGGAAGAGTGGATTCTATATATTCTGGATGGTATTGAAAAGACATCCATTGAAACCATTGCCGTCATCCGAGATATTCACCACCTGATGTTGGATTATAAGAGGAGAATACGAGCAAATTATAAGTTTTACAGCCAGGATCTTCTTAATAATCTTTTCTGTCATCCCTATACAAAAATTGACTTTATCCAGCGTGATTTAGGTGTAACACGGAAAACAGCTGCTAAATATTTAGATGATTTAGTACTGGGTGGATTTCTACAAAAAGAGAAATATGGAGTCCATCACTATTTTGTCAATCGACCATTGTTTGAAATATTTGCAAAAAGAAGAGTGTGTGAGTAAAAAAACGGGAAATTTACCCCTATGGATTTCGATATGGGTAAAAAATGAAGAAATTTACCCATATGCATGGTAGAGCGCACGCAAAAGTCACTTGCATAGAATACTGTGCGATTGTAATCGCACTATTATATAAATTAGGTTGACTAGAATCGCATAAATCGTAAAATAATAAGAAGGTTGTATGCAACATAAAGGACAAAAATGACCATAACAGATACGCTTTCAAAAATTAATCAATGGTGGACTACCGATGCAGTTCCTTTATCGTTTTTGTATCCTGCAACTCGAAAAGAACTTTCAGAAATTGTTTCATTGCTCCCTGAAGACAGAATTACCGCTATTATTGGTCCTAGGAGAACAGGGAAATCCATTCTTTTGTACCAAGTTGTGCAACACCTTCTTTCTGAAAATACAGAAAACAAGCGCATTCTTTTTTTTAGCGGGGATGATCCTGCGCTTTTCTTTCCCTCTGTTACCCTATCAGATATCCTTAACTCGTACTGCTTAGACCTTTTACATGAACCGCTAGAACAACTCTCCAAGACAATTTATATACTTATTGATGAAGTTCATACCCTTGAAAACTGGCAACAATGGATAAAAAAGTATTATGATCAGAGATTGAACATCAAGTTCATTATTAGCGGCTCCTCTTCAACTCACCTGTTTCATGGATCAAGGGAATCTTTGTTAGGTAGGATTGACTATATTCCTATACTGCCGTTTGATTTTTCTCAGTTTTGTTATTTTTGGAGCGTATATGAAGAATCTAAAAACCTATCTGATTTTTTTCTTTTGCTCCCTTCATTTTCTTTTCTAGATTCTCCACACGAATACTTTGAACACCTCCAATCGGATAGGTGGAGGTTTTCTGCATATACCCCTCTCTTGCACAAAGTGTTACAGGAATACCTATTGGTAGGGGGTTACCCAGAATATTTCTCAAACAAGGATATTTTGATGTGGCAAAAACGGCTTTCAACTGATATTGTTAACCAAGGGCTCTACCGAGATGTCGTTTATCTGTATCAAATTAAAAATCCTGAAAGGTTAGAACAACTCCTCTATTTCATTGCGGCCAATAATGGACAAGATTTTAACTTTAAAACAATTGCCGATACTCTTCATTGCGACAATGAAACAGTATCGAAGTATCTCACATACTTGGAACAAGCGTATCTAATTTTGATTCAACATCACTTTTCACGAAATGCCGGGAAGGGAATTCGAAAGAACAAAAAGTTATACATTCACGATAATGGGCTTGCAAACGCCCTTCTTCATTACAATGAAATTGATTCTACAAGAGAAGGTTTCTTAATCGAGAATAGTTGTGTTCAATTTGTTCAGAATTACGCAAACGCTCATGGGTGGAAAACTGGTTATTATAGGGGTGAGAATACTGAAATCGATATCATTGTTGACAAACACACCCGCGTTCAGCCTATGGAAGTTAAATTTCGGAATCGCACCTGACTTTTACACTTCTACAAGCCCAAAAAATCTTACAACATTGAATTGATCCATGTTTTTGGCTCTATCTCCAGTATAAAATTCTGTTATGCTCTACGCAAACTTTTCAAAAATTGGTTGAATTG
>Ga0334898_1002805_pt1 | contig 15170 bp, 11 predicted proteins | sample GraSluR3_MG_10_FD_207228 | JGI IMG/M metagenome (GOLD analysis project Ga0334898, IMG submission 207228) | Sludge microbial communities from methane-producing bioreactor in Wageningen University, Netherlands - Granular Sludge_3_08-R3 | ecosystem: Engineered > Bioreactor > Anaerobic >... | reverse complement strand
TTTACATTGGGTACACCTCTAATCTAGAACAGCGATTGCTGTCACACAACCATTTGGCCAAAAAAGGTTATACCGTTCGGTTTCGCCCGTGGACGCTAGTGATTTCTGAGAATTTTGCAACCAAGACAGAGGCACTGAAGCGTGAGCGCTCGCTAAAGTCTGCGGGAGGGAGGCGTTACATTTGGGAGGTAATTAAGGGGTAGGTTTTAATGGGCAGTGAGCTCGTTGGGCTCTTATCCGCCGGCTGGCGGACGTAGGTTCGAGTTCCGCCAGAAGCGGACACGGCCTACCCCCGCTACTAAATCAAGGCTCTGTGTAACACAGGGCCTTTTTTGTTTTAAACCATGTACACCGTTTACGTACTCTACTCGGAGTCTTACGATAAGATTTACATTGGGTACACCTCTAATCTAGAACAGCGATTGCTGTCGCACAACCATTCATTAGCATGTGGTTTTTGTAAATAATTCAAAATTTCCTCGCATCTCATTATAATTCAGTTAAATGTTTTGCTATCAAAAGTTTTTTTTATACTTTTGTGCCGTCATACCGCAAACGTCGCAGGGGGCTTTAGTCCCCTGTTTTGCTATAGTATATTGGAGTAATGATTAGTACGCAAAAAATAGAAGATATTGTTAATGAACACATTGACCCTAGCAGTGAATATATAGTTGAGGTTACTGTGTCGGTTGGTAATAACATTCTGGTTCTGATCGATAGCGATGAGGGAATTTCCATCGACCGCTGCGTTAAGGTTAGTAGGGCTGTTGAGCAGAGTCTTGATAGAGACGAAGAAGATTTTGAGTTGGAGGTTTCGTCTGCTGGTCTTTCTTCGCCGCTAAAGGTGGTAAGGCAATATAAGAAGAATATTGGCCGCCACTTAGATGTTGTTACCAGTAGCGGTCAAAAGTATACAGGTATGCTTGTAGAGGTTTCTGATAACAATTTTGCTATTGAAGTTGAAGAAATGGTTAAGCCCGAAGGAAAAAAAAGAAAAGAGCTAGTAGTTAAAAAGATGGCCTTTGCTTATTCCGAGATAAAATCGGCTACAATTGTAATCTCTTTTAGATAACGACATACAATAATATTAACGAACAAATGGAAAACATTAACCTAATTGACACCTTTGCCGAATTTAAGGAGTTAAAGAACATTGATAGGCCCACCATGATGAGTGTGCTTGAGGATGTGTTCAGGAACATGATTATTAAAATGTATGGCTCCGATGATAATTACGATATAATTATTAACATTGATAAGGGTGACTTTGAAATATGGCGTAACAGAGAAGTGGTAGAAGACGGTGAAGTTGAAGACCCAAACAGACAAATCTCTCTTTCAGAAGCTACGAAAATAGATGACGATTACGAGGTTGGCGAGGAGGTTACCGATGAGGTTAAGCTTGCCGATTTTGGCCGAAGAGCAATACTTTCACTTAGGCAAAACTTAACAGCTCGCATTCTTGAACTCGAGAAAAATAATATATACTCAAAGTATAAGGATCGGATTGGTGAGATAATTACTGGTGAAGTTTATCAGGTTTGGAAAAGAGAGATTTTAGTGCTTGATGATGAAGGCAATGAGCTTTTACTTCCAAAAAATGAGCAAATCCCTTCCGACTTTTTTCGCAAAGGCGATACAATGCGTGCGGTAGTTGTTCGTGTTGAGATGAGAAATAACTCTCCAATTATTATTCTTTCACGTACATCGCCAGTATTCCTCGAACGTTTATTCGAACTTGAGGTTCCCGAAATTTTCGACGGATTGATCACCATTAAAAAAATTGTTCGCATCCCTGGCGAAAGAGCAAAAGTGGCTGTTGAATCATACGACGAAAGGGTCGATCCTGTTGGCGCATGTGTTGGTATGAAGGGAAGCCGAATACACGGAATTGTTCGCGAGCTACGAAACGAAAACATTGACGTTATCAACTTTACAAATAACCTTCAGCTGTACATTACCCGTTCTCTTAGTCCTGCAAAAATCACATCAATTAAAATTGATGAACCCAACAAAAGAGCAGAGGTGTTTCTTCAGCCCGAAGAGGTTTCGCTAGCCATTGGTAAAGGCGGGTTTAACATAAAGTTGGCTAGCCAGCTTACAGGATACGAAATTGACGTTTTCCGCGAAGCCGATACACAAGACGATGAAGACGTTAATCTGGATGAGTTTACCGATGAAATTGACAGCTGGATTATCGATGTGCTAAAGGGTATAGGCTGCGATACGGCCAAAAGCGTACTCGAAATCCCGTACGAGGAGCTAGTAAAACGAACCGATCTTGAAGAAGAAACCGTTAAGGAGCTAATCAGAATTTTAGAGTCAGAATTTGAATAGTAATGGCTTTAGTTTAGTTTTGCAACATTAATCAAACCTGGATTAACAAAATATGACAAACGCCGAGAAAGCAATAAGATTAAGTAAGCTGGCAAGAGAGTTTAACGTTGGTATCTCCACTCTGGTCGATTTCCTTGGTAAAAAGGGGCATAAAATTGAAAGCAACCCAAATACCAAGGTGGATGCTAACTTGTACGATATATTGGCCAAAGAGTTTGGAGGTGATATCAACCTCAAAAAGGAATCGCAAAAGGTAAGCCTTATGAACCTTCGTGAAAAGAAGGAATCTGTTTCAATTGAGGACATTCCAGCCGAAGAAGCCGAAGAGGACGAGAGCGATGCCACTGAAGAGGAGGTGATTGTTAAAAATGTTACTCCAGAAAAAGAGTCTTTCCAAACAGACAAGCCAAAGATTAACTTAACGGTTAAGGGGAAAATTGATCTTGAGCCCAAAAAAGCCAAGGATGCGGACAAGCCAAAAGCCAAAGAGGAAGCAAAACCTGAACCTCCCAAAGAAAAGCCATCAAAGGCTAAGGACGAAAAGCCACCGGTAGAACATATTGAAACCGAGGCCCAAAAGTTAGCAAAGCCAAAGGTGGTAGGCAAAGTTGATCTCGACCAAGAAAAGAAGAAGATTGTTAAAAAATCGGATAAGATTAAGGAGAAACCCGCTGCTCAAAAGGAGTCGCAAAAGCAGGAGGCTAAGCCAGAGGCACCAAAGGAGGAGAAAAAAGCTGGGAAGGACATTGCAGAACAGAAGCCTCAACAGCCAACAAAAGAGGAGAATGTAATATACCGTCGCGAGGTTGAGAAGCTAACTGGGCCTACAGTGGTCGGAAAAATTGATCTTAAGACCGTTGAACCCAAAAAGAAAACGCCTACAGCAGCCGAAAACGAGGAGAATAGAGCCAAGAAGAAAAGGCGTAAACGCATTAAAAAGGACAACCAGAAGGTGCCTGTTTCGGGCAGTGATGCAAAACAAGGCATGCAGCCAAAACCAGGAGGAGGAAATCAGCCTAAGAAAAAGCCAAAGAAAAAGCAGCTAAGGCAAGAGGTAAGCGAGGAAGAAGTACAAAAGCAAATAAAGGAAACGCTTGCAAGGCTAACCAGTAAAGGAGGAAAATCTAAAGGTTCCAAGTATCGTCGCGAAAAGCGCGATATGATTAGCGCTCGCCATCAGCAGGAGATGGAGCAGGAAATTCAAGATAAGCAAATACTCAAGGTTACCGAGTTCGTGTCGGTAAACGAGCTGGCTAATATGATGGATGTTCCTGTAACCGACGTGATTGAGGTTTGCATGAACTTAGGCCTTATGGTATCAATTAACCAAAGGCTCGATGCCGAAACTATGGCTTTAGTTGCCGATGAGTTTAGCTTTAAGGTTGAATTTGTTAGCGCTGATTTGCAAGATAGCTTCGAAGAGGAAGAGGATAAACCAGAAGATTTAAAACCTCGTTCTCCAATTGTAACCGTAATGGGTCACGTTGACCATGGTAAAACCTCGCTGCTCGACTTTATTCGTAACGCGAATGTTATTGCCGGCGAAGCTGGGGGTATTACCCAGCACATTGGTGCATATGCAGTTGAACTCGAAGATGGCAGACAGATTACCTTCCTCGATACTCCTGGTCACGAAGCCTTTACCGCAATGCGTGCCCGAGGTGCAAAAATTACCGATGTGGCAATTATTGTTGTTGCTGCCGACGATAACGTGATGCCTCAAACCGTTGAGGCTATTAACCACGCAAGTGCAGCGGGTGTTCCCATTGTTTTTGCCATTAATAAAATTGATAGGCCTAACGCAAACCCCGAAAAAATTAAGGAGTCGCTTGCAACTATGAACTACCTTGTTGAGGAGTGGGGTGGCAAGTATCAAAGCCAAGATGTTTCTGCCAAGAGCGGGCTAAATGTTGAAAAGTTGCTAGAGAAGGTTCTTCTCGAAGCTGAGCTGCTTGACCTGAGCGCTAACCCAAAAAAGAAAGCCTCCGGAACTATCATCGAATCATCGTTAGATAAAGGCCGTGGATATACCGCTACAGTGCTTGTTCAGGCTGGTACGCTAAACCAAGGCGATATTATGCTTGCCGGAACCCATTTCGGACACGTGAAGGCAATGTTTAACGAGCGCGGAAAGAGAATAACTACTGCAGGCCCATCAACTCCAGTTCAGGTAATTGGTTTAAATGGAGCCCCATTGGCCGGAGACTATTTCAACATAATGGATTCCGATAAGGAGGCAAAAGATATTGCCAACAAGCGCGAGCAGCTTCAGCGCATGCAGGGTCTAAGGGCTCAAAAGCACATAACCCTCGACGAAATTGGCCGCCGTATTGCCATCGGAAACTTCCAAGAGTTAAACATTGTGCTTAAGGGCGATGTGGATGGATCAATTGAGGCCCTTTCCGATTCGCTTATTAAGCTCTCAACCGAGCAAATTCAGGTGAACGTAATCCATAAGGCTGTAGGACAAATTTCCGAATCGGATATTCTTCTGGCAGCAGCATCAAATGCCATTGTTATCGGATTCCAGGTTCGTCCATCGGTAGGTGCTCGTAAGCTGGCCGAGAAGGAGGAGATTGACATAAGAATGTACTCCATTATTTACGATGCCATTAACGAGATTAAAGCTGCCATGGAGGGTATGCTTTCACCCGAAATTAAAGAGGAGATACTGGGTACGGCCGAAGTACTTGACACCTTCAAGATTACTAAGGTTGGAACAGTAGCAGGATGTATTGTTCGCGAAGGAAAAATTCTGCGAAATGCAAAATGCAGGCTTATCCGCGATGGCATTGTTGTATACACAGGCGACCTTGGCTCGCTCAAGCGTTTTAAAGATGATTCAAAAGAGATAGCCAACGGGTTTGAGTGTGGATTAAACATCAACAACTTCAACGATATTAAGGTAGGCGACCTTGTCGAATCATTCCAAGAAGTTGAGGTGAAACGGAAACTTTAAGCCGAACAAAACGAAGTTTAAAGGGGCTTAATGCCCCTTTTTTAATGGTATTTTTCATTGCATTTTTGTCCATTTACTTTTGCTAATTTTTCAATATCTTTGCGCTCCTAAACATAGTAAACATGAACAACATACGTAACTTCTGTATTATTGCCCATATCGATCATGGTAAGAGTACCCTTGCCGATAGGTTACTTCAGCTAACCAATACGCTTACCGAAAAGGAGACTCAGGAGCAGGTGCTCGATAGCATGGATTTAGAGCGCGAAAAGGGCATTACAATTAAGAGTCATGCAATACAGATGGACTATGAGCAGGATGGTCAGAAGTACGTTCTAAACCTCATTGATACTCCTGGCCATGTCGATTTCTCGTATGAAGTTTCACGAGCAATAGCCTCATGCGAGGGCGCATTGCTTATTGTTGATGCAACTCAGGGCATACAAGCTCAAACCATTTCAAACCTTTACCTTGCTATTGGTCACGATTTGGAGATAATACCTGTGGTTAATAAAATTGATATGGATGCCGCAATGGTTGAGGATGTAAAGGATCAAATAGTTGAGCTTATTGGTTGTAAGCGCGAAGAGATTATTCCGGCCAGCGCAAAAACAGGCGAGGGTGTTAAAGACATACTTCACGCTATTATTGAGCGAATTCCCGCTCCAAAGGGCGATCCAAACGAACCATTACAAGCACTAATTTTCGATTCGGTATTCAACTCGTTTCGGGGTATTATTGCCTACTTTAAGGTGTTTAACGGAACCATTAAAAAAGGCGATAGGGTAAAGTTTATTAACACTAAGCGCCAGTACGAGGCCGATGAGGTGGGTATACTTCGGCTTAAGATGTTGCCTCGTAACTCCATAAGCGCTGGCGATGTAGGGTACATTATTTCAGGCATAAAAAACTCTGCAGAGGTTAAAGTAGGCGACACCATTACGCATGTCGACAGACCATGCAGTAAAGGTATTGCAGGTTTCGAGAACGTAAAGCCTATGGTTTTTGCTGGATTATACCCTGTTGATGCTGACGACTATGAAGATCTTCGTGCTTCGCTCGAAAAGCTTATTCTTAACGACGCCTCGCTTACCTACGAGCCCGAAAGTTCGCTTGCACTTGGCTTTGGTTTCAGATGCGGTTTCCTAGGCTTACTTCATATGGAGATAGTGCAGGAACGTTTGTACCGCGAGTTCAACATGGATGTTATTACAACCGTTCCTAACGTTTCGTATAAGGTTTACACTACCAAGGGCGAAACTGTTGAGATACATAACCCTAGCGGTTTACCTGCTCCTACGCTTATCGATTACATTGAGGAGCCAACCATTAAAGCTCAAATTATTACCAATAGCGATTCGTTGGGTGCTGTAATGAAGCTTTGCATTGATAAGAGGGGAGAGCTAAAAAATCAGGTATTCCTAACAACTAATCGTATTGAGCTTACTTTTTCCATGCCGCTCTCTGAGATCGTATTCGACTTTTACGATAAGTTAAAATCTATTTCGCGTGGATATGCTTCGCTCGATTACCATATGCAAGGCTATCAGGAGGCAAACTTGGTTAGGCTTGATGTGCTTTTGAACGGAGAGATGGTTGATGCTTTATCAACCCTAATCCACCGTGATTATGCCTATCCGTTTGGCCGTAGAATGTGTGAGAAGCTCAAAGAGCTTATTCCCCGCCAGCAATTCGATATTGCTATTCAGGCAGCGATTGGTACAAAAGTAATTGCCCGCGAAACCATTAAAGCCTTGCGTAAAGATGTAACGGCCAAATGCTACGGAGGTGATATTACGCGTAAGCGAAAACTTCTAGAGAAGCAGAAAAAAGGGAAGAAGCGTATGCGTCAGGTAGGTAATGTTGAAGTTCCTCAGCAGGCATTTTTGGCTGTGCTAAAAATGGACTAATAGATTTTTTGTCATGACCTCATTTGCTCAGTGGTGGATGCATTATCGCATGGGTTATCTGCCTAACCAAATGGGAATTATGCGTCGATATCTCGATCATAAAGAGGAGTGGGAGAACCATCTTCAAAGGTCGAAGCAGCTAATAATAGCGGAGGTCAACAAGCGTAAACCAAAATCGATTGCTTTTCTCGGAAGTGGGTGGCTTTTAGATATTCCTTTAGCCAATATTCTTGAGCAGGGCATTACAGTTACCCTCATTGATATTGCGCATCCTAAACGTATTATACATAAGTATCGTAATTGCAAAAATGTAAGTCTTGTACATGCTGATATTACTGGCGGTGCAATAAGTTGGGCTTGGAGCCTGGCCAAGCAAAGGGGATCGCGTTTCGAGCTAGGGCATCTTTTATCTTCTTCCGAAATGGCTATTCACGAGCTAACACGAGATTATGATTTTGCTGTTTCGGTTAATACGCTTAGCCAGCTGCATGTTCATATCGAAGAATTTTTGTCTCGAAGAGACAAGATAAGCGAAAACGAGAGAATACAACTAGCACATGCGCTTCAGCAAGGTCACATTAACGGCTTGCCATTTAATAAGAGTTTGATAATTTCTGATATTGAAGCGGAATTCTATAGTGAAGATGGCGAACTGTCGCACACTTCCCCAAGAGTTTATACCGATATCGCTATGCTAACTCAGGTAAATCAGTGGAAATGGTATTTCGACAATAACCACTCGTTTAACCCAGAGTACAAAGTAGTACATAGCGTTGCGGCTTACCTAAAGTAAGCCGCAAAATGGGTTGATTATCTTTAATAAAAATTATTCGGTAGGCCTTTCTTTCCAGCATTTAACCCAGTCAATTTCAAGTGTAGCAGGCAAATTTGCTGGTGTTGTATTACCTACAACGCCCGAAGAGAAAACTAAATAGGCAGGGTTTTCGGGTAGGTTTTGCGAGGTTTCCATGTATGGAATGCCGTTAATCTTCCAGGTTATCTTTTCAGAACACCAATCGATACTTAGGATAAAGAAATTTGAAGAGAAGCTAAAACTACCAAGGTTTGATTTTAGAATTAGAGGTTTTGTGCTTCCGTTTTTTGGAGTGTAAATTGAACCTTGAGTAGAAGAATTCTTTGCATTTTTTCTGAACACATCAATATGCGGAAGCATTGTATCGCCAACAAGCCAAAAAGCATGATACACCCCGGGTGTTTCGGTGAATTTAACCTTAGCCTCAAACCGGCCTTGCTTTTGTCTAAACGATTGCCCCGTGCTAACGATGCCTGAGGTATACTCAAATTGCTTAGGAATAAATCCCATTTTAGTATCCCACGCTAGGCCATCGGCGGTTTCTTTTTTGGTAGTTATCTTGAGTATTCCATTGTTAAGCTCAAGGTTGTTGCCATCAGTGTAGTAGTGCTTATCGGCAGCAAGCGAATAACTTTTATTTAAAAGCGCTTCGCCCCAAAAGTAGCGTGTAATCCATTTGCTTTTATCAAGTTCTTTACCCTCAAAGCTATCAGAAAAAACTAGCTCCCATCGCTTAATCTCATCAAACTTGGTTGAACCTTTTAGCGATTCGTACCAGATAATACGTTCCGATTTCTTAAGGCCTTCGTATTCTTGTAGCTTTTTGTATGCATCCGATTGTTCAAACTTTTTGCTTGAGAGTAGGTAGGCTTTCCTGTCGGCAAATTCCTGAGAGTGTATGTACTCCTTTAGCTGGTTATAGGTGTTAACCTTTTCTGAACCATCTAAGCTGTTGAAATCTTTAAATGCCTTACTGCTGGTTAGCTTAAAATATCGCTTAAGCTCAGCGTCTTTTTTTAGCTGCTTATACTCTAGCTCTTTTTGGTAATCCTCAGCATTTTCTTTTTTTAGCTGTTTGCGTTGGGCTTGGTAGTCGGGCGATTCAACAAGCTGTTTTAGCTCATTAAAGCGGGTTGGCTTACCAGACAGTTCAACATTGCGCGTGAAGTTCAGGTCTTGAGAATCTTTAACCTTAAGGTAGTTCTTAAGTTCCTTGTCCTTACTAAGTCTTTTCAGCTCTAGTTCCTTTAGCTGCTCTTGCGAACCGGAATACTTTAAAAGGTGCAATTCCTCTTTAATGCGCTTGGGCTCACCTGTGTTTACATAATCCTGTAATTCAACAAAGTGAGCGTATTCAGGCGTATTGCTAAAGTTTAGAAAATCATCGTACTCTTTTCTGAGGGCGGCATCGGTAGCCTCAATTTCTTCGGTTTTGGGAAAGCGACCAAAGATTTTTAGCGTTGCTAAGCGAAATTTGTGAAGTGCCATTTAGGTTGATATGGTTTATGGGTATGTGTTAACGACTGTGGGCTATAAATTTAAAGGGAACTTTAATGTTTTCAGAGTAATCTTCACCTGCCTCAATCATGTCCTCATCATCTTCCATGTAGTGCCAATGAACCTCAATGCTATAGCCGCTTCGATGGATATCTCTGAACTTTTCCAATAGCTTAAGAATCATTTTTGAGGATGATGTGTTGTAGTACTCAAGGTTAAAGATAATTTTTGTTGTTTCGTTTGGGGTTTTGGCGTATTCATCGAACCAACTGAGTATGGGTGAAAAAAAAGTTACTACATCCTCAGGAAGCGAATTGCCTGAAAATTCAAAGACGCTGTTCTCCTTATCTAGAATTACTTTTGGGGTTTCGTTTGTTGGCTCAATTACAATTTTTTCCATGTTCGCTGTATTTCAATCCTCAATCATTACTCAATAATAACATAAAAAAACGAAACAGCAATAGTATTCTGCTGTAAATAGTAAATCCAACTTACAACAAAGTTAACGAAAAACACTATATCAAGGTTATCTTTTTTTTGTTTTTAGCAGGCAATTTTTGCGATATTTATACCCTTCAAATGCTGATTTTAAGGTTGCGATAGGAGTTTAAAGCCTTTGCCCCTCACGTTGATGATTTCAACATTAGGGTCGTTGCTCAGGTATTTGCGTAGTTTAGTGATGTATACATCCATGCTTCGTGCATTGAAGTAGCTATCGTCAACCCAAATGGTTTTTAACGCAAAGTTTCTGTCGAGCACCGAATTTTTATTAATGCAAAGATGCTTAAGTAGCTCGGACTCTTTAGTAGTTAGCCGCCTAACGGTTTCGCCGTGGGTTAGGGTTTGCTTAGTTACCTCAAAGGTATAGCTGCCAATCTGAAAAGTATCCTGTCCTGCGGCGGTTGGGTCATTTTTTGTCCTGCGTAAAATTGCCTCAATTCGCAGGAGTAGTTCCTCAATGCTAAAGGGCTTCGTCATGTAATCGTCGGCACCAATAGTAAAGCCTTCGAGCACATCTTCCTTCATCGATTTGGCTGTGAGGAACAGAATAGGCATTGCTGGGTTAACAATTCGAACTTCTTTTGCGAGGGTAAATCCATCCATTACGGGCATCATTACATCGAGTATGCATATGTCGTAATGATTATTTTTAAACCCTTTAAATGCTTTCTCACCGTCTTTGTAGAGGTCGGTATCGTATCCTTTTGCAAGGAGGTATTCTTTTAGCAGCAGTCCTAAATTTTCATCATCTTCTGCGAGCAAAATTCTTGTTTTTCCCTCTTTCATAGCTTTTTGTTTTATATTGTTTGCTTATCGTTTGGCCCTTGAAATGGGAAGAAACAGCTAAACTTGCTGCCTTGTCCCAAAGTGCTGTCAACCCAAATGCGGCCGGCATGTTCGTCAACTATTTTTTTTACGTAGCAAAGACCAAGGCCAAAACCCTTAACGTTATGTAGGTTTCCTGTAGGAACACGATAAAACTGATCGAAAATTCGTTTCTGGTTGTCACGGCTTATGCCTATCCCATTGTCGGTTACAGTGAAAATAATTCCACGGTTATTATTGCGAGTAGAAACCATAATATCAGGGTTTCCGTTGCGATATTTTAGGGCATTATCTAAAAGGTTGTTTACCACGTTGGTAACGTGTACTTCATCGGCTATAATGTATGGTTGGCTAGCATTAAGCTCTTTAGCCAAGCTGCCACTAACGTTTTGTATTTGCAGATCGAATGATTTAAGCACCTTGTCAACTACATGGTGAAAATCAACCTCTTTAAGCTTAAGCTTAAGCTTGGTTTTTTCGAAGATAGCCATTTGTAGCACCTTTTCAACCTGAAGGCCAAGGCGGCGACTTTCCTCCGAGATAACGCTTCCTAAATGTCCAACACGTTTATTCTCATCGGGAATTGATGGGTCGCCTAGCATTTGTGCGGCTAGCGATATTGTAGAGATTGGCGTTTTAAGCTCGTGGGTCATGTTGCTAACAAAGTCGTTTTTTATCTCCGATAGCCTTTTTTGCTTAAAAATTATTGCCAGAGTAAAACTAAAACTGAAGATTATGATTATCGTGAGCAGAAATGTTGTTACTGTCATCGTTCCTAACGACCCAATTACGTACGATTTCTGGTTTGGGAAATATACCGATAAGTAGTATTTTTTTGAAAAGAAATCGTTTGGGAACAGCTGCGCTCTAAGAGGGTTAAGTAGCTCTCGCCTAAAGTTATTGCTAGCGTATACAATACTATCATTCTCCGATGTAACCTTATACTCGAGCTTTGCCTTAAGACCAAGCTTGTTAAATTCGTTTGTAATTATGGTATCGAGCACCTCAAAGGGGATTCGCTCGTTTATGGGAAGTTCAATTCGAATAAGCTTATCCACAATATTCTCAACAAAAACAGTTTTGTTTAGCAGCTTTTCATCAATGGAGATGTTAAAGCTTAGCTCAGGGTAATGAGTTGATTTCCGAGTGGGTTTAATATCCCAAAGATTGTCGTCAATTCGAATAATTTGTAGAGAATCGATATTTGAGAAGCGTGATACCGATGGGATTTTTAGCGTATCGAGCTGTGTTATGGTAAACACCTGCTGGTCTTGTTGCCGAGTTCTAAGCCCTCCTCGAGTGCGATTAATAGTGCTTAACCGATGGGTGTACCTTGGTGATGTTCCCGAACCAGCGGTGGCGTATGGGCTAATTTCGTCAATCACTTGTACTATGGTTTCCTGCCTCTCAACTTCAGTCACCACCTTTTCCATGGCTAGTTTGGCTGTTTGCCAAAACTGCTCATCTTTAACCTCAACGGCAATTTTCACCCATTTTGACTGAACCATTATTAGGCCAATGGTTGCAATAGATATTACTCCAACAAGTATCCAGATGGTGCTTCGTCTCATGTTGACAAATGTAATTACTTTGAAAGTTGATTGAATCTACCCTTAACAATCTTTAACACACCTTAAATGCAGTTAACGCAGTTGCTTATTATCTTTGTAGCGTAAATAACATTCACAACCCTTAGGGTTTAATGAGTGTTTTTTCATAGGTTTAAGGTTTTAGGGTTAATGCAGGCGGGGTGGTTCCCGCCTGTATTGTTTTAATGCTTATGCCATTGCACTAAAATACATCGACTAAATTTAGCTCTTTTAGCTGCTTTGGGCTAATCCCAATCAGGGCAATTATGTTAGCCAACCCTTTAATATTTGCAATAAGCTTGCTTACTTCATTTTCGGCAAGGTTTCCTTTGACAACCAGAATATAGTCAATTTTTTCAAGCCCTTTCACAAGCACAAGGTTGTTAACCTTATTTTTTACAATAGCAATGCGAATTTCATGAATGGTACTCTCATCGTAAAGAACTGGAAAAAGTTCATTGGCTTTAGCAATGCCATCGTGGTCGCTAAGAGCAGTGTTGAGAGTAGTGTTTATGCTCCAAGCAAGTTTGTGAATTGAGTCGGCACATGATATGGCGTAAAACCTTATTTTTTCCTGGGGAACGCTAAGAAGAATTTTACCTTTTGCCATAACCCATGTTTTAAAGGCGTTGGTAGTGATTGGTTAGTTTTCCCAGTTTATGGTTTCGGGCTTAACCTGATGAAGGGGTAATGAGATAATGTCGATTCGTTCGAGGGCTACCATTGCCGCATTTTGCTCGGCCTCTTTTTTTGACGTTCCAAAACCATTTCCCATTAGCTTTTGGTTAAGGAATAGCTTAGCCTCAAAAAGCGGCGATTGTCCTTTTGAGGTATCGCATTCTTGGCTTTCGAAGCAGATATCGTACTTAAACTTTTGGGCAAGCTCAATTATTCTGCTTTTGTGATCGTTCTCGGTTGCCTGAAGCTCATTTAGGTTGATGTGATTTGTAAGAATGTGCTTTGTTACCCAATGAGCGGTATACGTGTAGCCTTTGTCTAAAAAAATTGCTCCAACAAACGCTTCAAGCGCATCGCCAAAAATATGCTTATGCGCTAAGGGGTTGTTAGTTTGGGTTACCACAATTTTGTCGAGACCAATAGCAAGGGCTATTGCGTTAAGGCTTTGCCTACTAACAATGCGTGATCGCATTTTGGTTAAAAAGCCCTCATCTTTATTTGGAAAGTTTGTAAACAGAAAATCAGTTACAATCGTGTCGAGAACGGCATCGCCAAGATACTCGAGCCTCTCATTATTAACCCTTTTCCCGTTTGATACAATTGTAGATGCAGACTTATGAATAACTGCAATATTGTAGAGATCGAGTCGCTTTGCTTTAATGCCAAACTCTTCCCTTAACCGATTAGAGAACGCCTTATCGGTTTCGTTAAGTTTATTTGGCTTAAGTCCTAAAAGTCGACGAATCACTATTTGTTATTCAACAAATTTTTTGAAGATCACTGAAGAGTTGTGTCCGCCAAAACCAAACGTATTACTTAGCGCAACGTTAATATCGCGTTTTTGAGCTTTGTTAAGCGTTAGGTTTAGCTTGCTATCAATTTCAGGATCGGGAGTAGTGTGGTTTATCGTAGGCGGAACAATGCCCTTGTTGATTGCAAAAATTGCAGCCAACGCTTCAATAGCACCAGCAGCACCAAGCAAGTGGCCAGTCATTGATTTGGTTGAACTAACGTTCAGTTTATATGCATGTTCGCCAAAAACAGAAGTAACTGCCTTGATTTCTGCAACGTCGCCAATTGGAGTTGCAGTACCATGAAGGTTGATGTAGTCAACGTCCTCAACTTTAAGGTTTGCATCCTTAATTGAGTTTAGCATTACATTTTTTGCTCCAAGCCCTTCAGGGTGAGGTGCAGTAAAATGGTATGCATCAGCTGTCATTCCACCTCCAACAAGTTCAGCGTAAATTTTTGCTCCGCGTGCTTTAGCGTGCTCGTATTCTTCAAGAATAAGTGCTCCACCACCTTCGCCCATAACAAACCCATCACGGGTTGCATCAAACGGACGAGAAGCCGTTTTGTACTCATTGTTGTTGGTTGAAATGGCCTGCATTGAGTTAAAGCCACCCATACCAGCCTCATTAATTGAAGCCTCCGATCCTCCAGTAATAAAGACATTGGCTTTGCCTAGCCTAATTAGGTTCATTGCATCAATTAGAGCATGGTTTGATGAGGCACAAGCAGATACTGTTGCGTAGTTAGGTCCACGGAAACTATAGCGCATGCTAATGTGTCCGGCAGCAATATCGGCAATCATTCTTGGAATAAAGAAAGGGCTAAATCGCGGTGTTCCATCACCTGCGAAATAGCCTCTCATTTCTTCCATAAAAGTTTGAATCCCCCCAATTCCAGAAGCCCAAATAACGCCAGCAGCATCATGGTCAATCTTTTCAAGATCTAATCCTGAATCAAGAACAGCCTGGTGGGCAGCAACCATGGCAAACTGGCAATAGGGATCGAACTTCCTTAGCTCTTTACGATCGAAATGCTGAAGGGGATCAAAATTTTTAACCTGACAGGCAAATTTTGTTTTGAACTTGGTTGTGTCAAAACTGGTAATAAGTTCGCAGCCGCTTACGCCTTGCTGCAAGTTATTCCAGTATTCTTCAATGTTATTCCCTAAGGGATTAATTGTTCCAAGTCCGGTTACAACAACACGCTTAAACTCCATAGCACAAAATGTGTTATAAATACTAGTTTGCCTTAAACAGGTTTTTAAATAA
>Ga0334898_1002799_pt1 | contig 15199 bp, 14 predicted proteins | sample GraSluR3_MG_10_FD_207228 | JGI IMG/M metagenome (GOLD analysis project Ga0334898, IMG submission 207228) | Sludge microbial communities from methane-producing bioreactor in Wageningen University, Netherlands - Granular Sludge_3_08-R3 | ecosystem: Engineered > Bioreactor > Anaerobic >... | reverse complement strand
GTAAAAACCCATCTTCTCATAAAACCTGATGGCTGAGGGGTTCTTCTGCCAGACACTGAGCCATATTTCGCTACATTGTCTGTTGCTCGCCAGTTGTTTTGCCTGATCCATAAGCACCTTGCCGTAACCACGTCCTTTACAGGCTTGTCTCACATAGATCCGTTGTATCTCCATGGTATGTTCCACGTTGAAATCGGTTTGTGAAGGGGGAAAGTTGACTTTCATGAATGCTGTTGGAACCTTCCCCTCCAATATGAGGAATGTCATCGAGTTCGGATCTGTGAGTTCACTCCGTATCCTTTTGTGATGAAAGGTCGTTTCAAGATACGCTTCCATGACATCCGGATCATTCAGATGACGGTAGTTCTCTTCATAGGTTTCCCTACCTATGTCAGCTATGATGGATACATCTTCTCTATCGCAAATCTTGATTTCCATACGCCCATCATACCAGATTCGGCGATACATGGTTGGAAATAACGACATAGGTGGGGTATTATAGGTTGGCTGAAATCCACATGAGAAAATATTTGATGGTACTGTTCATCATAATGGGCACCTCTCCTTTACTTGCCACCGGGATCGATTTCCATGCGGGAGCTTCTTCGAGTGTCGGTTTCTTCTCATGGTATTCGACAATGCAATCCGGAGTAAGTATCGAGCTCTCCGAAAGAGTCTCCCTTGGAATTGTACAAAGATTCTCCTACGGTCACAGTTTCGGAGAAACAATGGGAACAAGCGAGATTCGGGCCTATCTGTTCGATGACCTGTTCTTCCATCTGGGACTCTCGTATCTGCTGCAACCGGCTCCTGCATTGGAAAAGGATTTCTCCGTGGCGATACTTCCTGTGCTGGGATTCGGGCTGTATCTACCACTTGATGTGAAACGCACCATTTTTCTTGTTCCCATGTTGGAGATGAACCAATCGTTCTATCTCTCCGATTCCATCAGACCCTTATACCAAGACCTGCCCTTTCCGATCGCAGGGCAGGTGTCCGTGGCCTTGGAGTATCGTATCGGCACTTGATCAGTTGCCTTTCAAGCCGTCGAACATGAAGGGTATCAATTCACCTACGGTGGGATGGGGAAGCACCGTATTCTGAAGCATGTGATAGCTGAGTTTCGCTTGCATCGCCAAGGCTATCATGCCAATGACCTCATCTCCCCCCACTCCGAATATCGCGGCTCCGACGATGGTATCGTCCCGGGTATCGACAAGGATCTTCATCATACCCTTGGTCTCATCCTTCTCCCTCGCCCGGCTGACCGAAGACATCTCCATGGTAGTCACCAGATAGGGAATTCCCGATTCTTTCGCTTGATTCTCGGTCATACCAACCCTTGCCAACGGGGGGTCCATGAACAGGGAATAGATGGGAATCCGGTCGGAGATCTTCTTGTCCCCTCCCTCAAGCGCCGAAAGGAACACCTGTCCATCATGCACCGAAGTGTGGGTGAAGGCTCCTTTTCCATTCACATCCCCGAGAGCGAAAATATGGGGGACATTCGTCCTGCATTGGTCATCCACTTCAATGAATCCCCTCTCATCCACCTTCACTCCCGCCGCTTCCAAATCGAGCCCTTCTGTATTGGGTACTCTTCCCACCGCGACCAGAAAATGAGAGCCTTTCAGCTGATCCCTTTTGCCATTTTTCTCATAGTGCAATGAAATCGTGCCTTCATCGGCTTGGGAAAGTTTGGTAACGGTTGCCGAAGTGATGCAGGTGATTCCTTCATCCTCCAGGATGGTCCGTACCCTTTCGCCAATATCATCATCTTCTTTTGGAACAAGAGTGGGGGACGCTTCCAATATGGTGACTTGCGAACCAAGTCTCCTGAAGGCTTGTCCGAATTCCACTCCGATGTAGGATCCTCCCAAGATCATCAGGTGGGACGGCAATTCATCCAGATCGAGAATCCCTTTGTTGTCGAGCCAGTCGATGGTTTCGATTCCAGGAATAGCGACAGTGCGACTTCGTGTACCCGTGTGGATGAGAATCATTTCCCCATGCAACTTTTCTCCATTGACTTGTATGGTGTGGGAATCGATGAAACTGCCGAACCCATGGTAAAAGTCGACCGTCTCCTCAAGCCACTTGGTGAAGCCCTTGGTTCCCGAGTCACGTATCGAGTTCACCCTTTGCGCAACGTTCGCATAGTTGGTATCTTGCCTGGGCACATCGACTCCAAATTCCCCCGCACGTCGTACCATATGGGCGACCCTGGCACTTGCAATCAAGGTTTTCGTAGGTGTACAACCCCAATTCACACAAGATCCTCCGGTTCGATCGGCTTCGATGACTGCGATCTTCTCCTTTGTCTTCAACAGGGGTCCCAGGATAGTTCCAGTAGCTTGTCCGGTTCCGATGAGAATCACTTCATACCGTTTCATGAAAGTACCTCCCATACATGAAATGTATGGCCAAACACACAATACGGCAACCACAGTTGGGATATGAAGAATCTTGTGCAAATCATTACATTTGTCACTACCTTTGGCCGCACCCGCTTTCTATACTGTTGATCAGAGGTATTGGATATGATCGTACGGATGGAAGAGGTGATGAAGCGATTCGGACGCAATCTCGCCTTGGATTGTTTCAATTTACAGATGGAGAAAGGTGAAGTGATCGGATTGCTCGGTCCGAATGGAGCGGGAAAAACCACGTGTATTCGTGCGATCATTGGGTTAATTCCCATCGATGATGGGGAGATTTCCGTATTCGGAATACCGCAAGACGGGAAGAATAAGGAGATTCGACGACGAATTGGATACGTCACCCAGGAACTCACCATTTATGAAGAGATGAGTGTGTGGGACAATCTTGCATTCTTTGGTGGACTCTATGGTCTTACCAAGGAACAACTTTCCGTAAGAGTCCCCGAGGTCATTCGCATCATCGGATTGGAGGGAAGAGAGAAGGAGCGGGTAAAACAATTCAGTGGAGGAATGAAGCGGAGATTGAACATAGGTTGTGCACTTCTCCATGAGCCGGAACTTCTCATCATGGATGAACCGACTGTGGGAATAGATCCACAGTCGCGGAATTTCATACTCGAATTCGTTAAGACGCTTGCGTCGCACGGAACCAGCATCCTCTACACCTCCCATTACATCGAGGAGGTGGAGGCGGTAGCTTCGAGAATCCATATCATGGACCAGGGACACACGATCGCGAACGGAACCTTGAAGGAACTCATCGCAAGGATCAAGGGAGATTCCCACATCCTCATCGATGTAAGGATTTCCTCCGAAGAGAAGATCGCCGCCCTTCGTGCGATTCCCGAGATCAAGGAGGTGGTCTTGGACGACAACCGGTACCATATCGTGGTGCCTGGAGGGATCACAGTGTTCGACAAGATCCTTGCGGTACTTTCCGAATTGACGATTGTGAACGTGAATTCCAAGCAACCGAATCTGGAGGACGTGTTCCTCACTTTGACGGGTAAACAATTGAGGGATGAGGCGTGATATGTTCAAATTCAATTTGAAACGTGGTTTGAGAGATATCTATGGACATCTCATTCTCATAGCCTTTCCTGTGGTGCTCATCGCTTTCTTCAACTTCATTTACAAGAAGACTTCCATCTTCTCGGGTACCCATGGACAGGAACTTTCCATACTTACCATTCTAACCATTGGTTTCGCCCTTACCTTCCAGGTCTATGGTGCGGCCTTGAGTTTTGACACCATTGCAGTGGACTTCTTCTCTCCTATAAAGGATCGACTCGCCGCATCGCCTGCGGATCTACGCAGGATGATCATATCCATTCTTACCACAGCAACCATCGTCAGCTTTTTCCAGACCCTCTTCATCGTGCTATTTTCTATAGTAGTCCTCAATGTGTCCTTGCCAAAGCTGTATTTGATTCTTCCGGTCATGGTCCTTTCCATCATCTTCCATCAGCTGTTCGGTTCGGTAATCATGCTGGCTTCCCGATCGGTGAAGACCTCAAACGCCATCATGACTACCTACGGTTCGGTGGCACCAATGCTTATTGGACTCTACTTTCCTCTACCAAACACCCCATTTTTTACCATCGTTCGGACCTACAGTACACCGGTGGCGCTTGCGAATACGGCGATCAAGGGGATTGTAGGCAATGACATGCCCAAAGTCGTCTTGGCATTGATTCCATTGCTTTTGTTGACATTCGTGTTGTTTTTTCTCATCCGACCATTGATCAAGAAGGTGGCATCATGAATCTCTACCTATTCGCCATCAGGGAAGATGCAAGGCATCCACTCAACATCATACTCATCTTCCTTCTTCCCATCCCCGTGCTCTTTATCCCGGCAAATCCCGGTAGCTATCCGTTCGGATTAAGCCTCTATGGCATGATCATCGTCTACTCATCATTCCTGTTGAGTCGACCGTTGGTCGAGGATCGCATGAAGGGAATCGCGGTCCGCATAGCAGCCTCGCCGATCAGCTCACTTTGTTATCTGGCAAACCATCTGTTGGGATACCTCACCCTACTGGTGGTACAGATATTCATACTGCTGCTTGGAAGTCTGATCATTCATGGAGATGCGGTATCCGGCAGGGTTGTCCTATTCACACTCTATTTGACGTTCGGTGTGATGAGCCTCTCGATGGCATTGGCGTGGAATGTATTGTTCAAATCCTACAATCTCTCTTTTGGAATTTTCTCGGGAGTGGCCTCGATCTTATGTCTTCTGAGTGGGGTTTCGCTCCCGCTATTCCTGTTGCCCGACCAGCTCATCAGGTATATCATGTTCCTGCCCACTTATTGGTTACCGTTCGGGCTCGAAGCATGGCATGGGGGGAATACCATGCAATTGATCCAAGCCCAAGCCATCCTACTTGGTTATGCGGGTATATTCCTCTTGATAGGAAGTAAAAGGAGGTTGTAGGGGTGTCCCGTTCGAGACCCGATATCGTACCAAGGCATATGTATTGGGTCTTGTTGGGTGTGTTGTTGTTGCCAACGACCAGTCGGATTTTCCCCTGGACCGAAGCCTCCACCCTCTTTCTCTTCCTCTTCTCCATCATGAGCATGTTGCTGAGATGGCGTTTCACCCTTCCCGCTTGGTCCATGCTGATCGATGTCTTCATCGTGGGAATCCTCTCTTTGCACAATCCAGCCAATACTGTGTTCCTTCCTCTGTTCATCTTCCATTTCTGCGCAAAGGGGACACCTTTGTATGTGATACCGGCTTTGTTGTTCATGTTGCCACATCCCAATGCATTCGCATTCATGTTGCTCTTTTTTGCCGTCATCACGGGCTACCTATTGTTGCTATGGGAACGACAAAGACGGGAACTGCAAGACCAGCTGGACAGACTGCGGCAACAATCCTACGTCATGGAGAGAGTTGAAGAGTCTCTACGTGAAGACCAGTTTGCGATAGAACGAATGTCACGAATGGAGGAACGACAGAGAATCGCCGAAATCCTTCATGATACGTTGGGACATGAACTCACCGCGGCACAGTTGACCGCTCAAGCGGCCCAGACCCTACTCGCTCAAGGTGAAGTGGAGAAGACCAAACGCATGCAGGAGAAAACGAGGGAACGTTTGGTGCATGCGATGAAGCAATTGAAGAAGACGGTGGAACGGGTCGAACCTCTGGATGGGAATGACATGCAATCCATCGATGATCTTATCAGGTCATTCGGGTTCCCCATCGAATTCTCCCACAAGGGCGACTATTCGGTGGTACCTGCATTTATTCGTCGTGTAGGGTACATCTCCTTGCAGGAGGCGCTTACGAACATCTTCAAGCATACCGAACCGACGAAAGTGACCATCACCGTGGAGATATCCGAGGTGATCTTGAGAATAGTCATTGAAAATGATGGTGTGGAATCGAATGGAGATATTCAACCGGGACACGGATTGAGATTCATGCGCAAGAGAATCGAGGATGTGGGAGGAAGTTTGAGCATACAACAAGGATCCATCTTCCGCCTCATCATCATTCTCCCCATTCAGGAGCCTATCAGATGAAGTTGCTGTTGGTCGATGACGATCGCATGGTCGCCGAAAGTCTTGAAATCATTTTTTCAAGCGAACCCGATATACAAGTGGTCGCAGGTCTCGAATCGGGAGAAGATGCGGTGGAGTATGTGCGAAGCCATGCCATCGATATGGTGCTGATGGATATCAGGATGGGAGGTATGGACGGAATCGAGGCCACCAGAATCATCCACAGGGAATTTCCTAAAGTGAAGATCATCATGCTCACCACGTTCCATGATTATGATAGCATCCACCGCTCCCTGCATGCGGGAGCCTCTGGATATATCCTGAAATCGGATGAAACGCACAAACAATTGATGACCATTCGTTCTGTCCATGCGGGACTTCCGGTGATAAGTGAAGAGGCCTTGAAAAGTTATTCGGAACCTGTGTTCACAGAACTGCTGTCAAAAAGGGAAAACGAGATTCTGTCACTGGTGGCGAATGGACTTTCGAACAAGGAGATCGCTTCCAGGTTGTACCTCTCTGAAGGTACCGTTCGCAATACCATCTCGATCATACTCGATACTCTCCAGGTAAGGGATCGTACCCAGCTTGCCATACGGTATTGGCAATGGAAGGAGAAGGGAAAATGAACAAGGATACCATCGCTCCCTGCGGAATCATCTGTGATCTTTGTTATGGTTTTCAAAGGACCAAGGATCGATGCAAAGGATGCAATGCCGAGGGTTGGCATACTTCCCACTGCGAAAACTGTAGGATCAAGAACTGTCCCGAAAAACAGGGGGACACCCATCTTCTCTGCATCGACTGCCCGAAGTTCCCTTGCAGAAGGATCCGTGATCTGGAAAAACGCTATACCATGCGTTATGGGGAGAGTCCCATCCAAAACATGAGGGAGATCAAGGAGGTTGGGCTTGAGGCTTTCATCACAAGACAAGAGGAACTTTGGAGATGCGATGTGTGCGGCGCGCTTCTCTGTGTCCACAGGGACAGATGCCTATCCTGTTCTGCCGAACGTGTGGTTCAGAGCGAATAGAGGAAACAGTGTATCGTTGAGGTATAGTCTCCGGGTGGAACCGAGTTCGGTGTGAAATTCGGATCCAGGTAGATACTCAAATCCCCTTGCATCGTATACAGGTACGCAGTTTCGCCATGGGTTGGACTGACATTCGCCACAGTTGTCGAGGAAGATTGGAAGGCTGTATCAGTGGATCGTATGATCTCGGGTGTTGCATGGGGAACGGACGGTGCATACACCAACTCATAGTCGATTACCCCTCCATTGGATGAGGTGAAGGCAAAATCGGCAGCTGTTCCCGCTGAATTGGATGCGAAGTGGACCTTTGCCGATGTGTCCATCGAGTTGTAGGCCAATCTACCTACAGCAAACCTGTTGTTGAACGAGTTGCGTTGCATCAAATCCCGAATGGGAATTACTGCTGAACAGAGCCTATCGAGCTTGAAGAAGTAGGAATCAGGTTGGGGATAGATATCGTTGGGGCGATTCCAGCGGGGTACATAACCGGTCAGATACAATATAGAGGAAACTCCGTCACCATCGATGGCAATATTCAGTTCGAAACTGCCATATTGGCTCCACCACTTGTTTCCAAAGTAGTAGTTCTCAGTCCGTATCACGGTAAGGTCGATCCAGATGTAGCGATAGGGGTGTACATATTTGTAGGTTCCACCGAACCCCCACTCGCCATACCCGTTGTACCCTCCGACATATTCGGAGGAAGTGGTATCGTACTCTTCCGGGCCAGCTCCCGAATCGATGGAAAATGTATCGCCGGAAGATTGCAGTACGTGGTTGTTGTTCGGTAAAAATCGCTCGCGATCGGTATCGGTGGCATGGATCAATCCCTTGACGGTAGCCACCAGAAATACTCTGCGATACAGAGATGTGTCATCTGTTTTGGTATAATGGAAGTAGTTGCCGAGACTTGGTGCCACCATCGGTCCGATATTGGTTGCGACAAGGGTTTGGTTGGCGTTTCCTTCATACACGAACCGTCCCAAAAAGCCATCCCTGGTGTAGTATTCCCCGCTGGAATAGTTGGCTGGAACAGGTGATGGGCTATAATCGGCCTCAGAAAGATCAAGATCGTCAAGCATGCCCGCACCACCGGCGGAGTCCCAGGACAGGGTGGCTGAATACAGATTGAGAGATATGGTGGAGAGTATCAGTAGTACTCGCAATGTACGAAACAACAATTGCATACCTATTCTTTAACCTTCACTTATGTCACATCTTTACCAATACTAGCAAGATATCGCAATCGATGCAATGCGAATGAAAGAATACTTTGGGAAATTGGTCGATTCTAGCCGATCGATCTACTCCCAACGACTTGGCAATCACTCCCTGGTGTAAATTTTGCCCCCTGTTTCAATATTTGTTCCCCATTTTGTCGAGTGGAGTACCCACCAACTTCATGGTTCGAAGAAAAACCGTGTTACAATGACTCGGTTGTTGTGATTGGGGAGGGGTTCAGTGGATTCACAAGCGTTCTTGCGGCCAAGAAACAAAATCGATTATAGGAATTCAGGCAATCTCATCTCCCGTTTCATCCTAGCCATCGCGCTTTGCTTCATAGCCACCGCAATCATGCAATACTTCACTTTTTCGATGGTGAAGAAAGATCTTCGCGATCGCAACAGTGCGATCTTGAAAACCGCCAGCGATATCGTGGATGTGCATCTTGAGGAAGCGAGGCGGCTTTCCCTACTGCTATTGCGAAATCCAAATATCAACGAATACATCTCACAGGAGGCCGTTGATCCCGGATCTCCCTCCATCCAAAAGGTCATCGATGCCCAACAGACATTGAATTCGTTGAAGTCGCTCAATCCCTTGATACTCGATATCTACATCTACTCCAAAGCCAGTGATTATCTGTTGAGTGCTGAAAATGCATTTCTCGATCTTTCAAAGGTATATGACAATCTCTTGGCATTCGAAGGGTATTCACTCGAACAATGGAGGCACCAGTTTCTCAAGAAACCCGATAGGAACAGGTATCATCCCATGGTGACGGCTCTCGTGAGAGGATTGCCGAAGGAGGTGATTCCGTTCGGGCAATCATTTCCCTTGGGAAATCCCATTGGCAATACCGGTAAAGTCATCATGTTGCTTTCAGGGTCCTATCTTTCCCAATTGCTAGCCCGTCAGGATCTTGGAGAACACGGTTGGAGCTATATGATCGATATGGAGGGCAATGTCCTTGGATCCTACAAAGGTGAACAACGCGATTCGTTGGTACTCATCGATTCCGAGGGTCTTCAATCCAATGGCGAAATCCATCGTGAGGTCACCATCAATGGGGAACGGTGTATTGTATTCGAGACTCGGACGGAACTTTCGGGACTCAAGATGGTTTCCGTGCTTCCACTTCATGATATTCGCAATAGGATCAACTACCAATGGATCGTATTCGCGGTGGTCTCTCTTGCGTTGCTCATCGCCCTCTCCATCTATGCTTTGGTCATTATCGGGACACAGTACCGACAATGGAACTCAATTCGTCTCCTGGTGCTCGATGGTGGAAGTGGCGGAAAGGCATCCTACATCCCGTACGAAGAGGTTCGACAAAGAATCACTGAAATCGTCTCTTCAACCAAAGGATTGCCTGGAAACAAGCAAGAACTTCCCATCCGTGACCATTTCTGCCACCGACTGCTCGGTGGAGGTTTCACCAATGAGGAGGAACTACGTACTTTCATTTCCTACAACCGCATCGAGGTACCTACAGAAGACAGATATTTCCAGGTAGGTCTGGTAACCTTGGGTGATAGGGATGAACCCATGGTTCTGCATGAACAATTGGAGGATTTGGCTTTCATTCGAATGAATCTCTCCTATTCGCTGGAAGAGCTGTTTTCCACTACCCATCTGCTCTACCACAACTATAGAAACGATACCCAGTTCATTGTCTGGGACAGCGACAAGACGAGACTCGCCGAGTCCGTCGAGAGGTTGTGGGAACAAATCCACTCGGCCTGTCCCAATCCGATCTCGATGTATGTGAGTTCAGTGAAGAATTCGCTCATCTCCTCCACCCTCTCACAACTTGAAGTCAACCAAACCAAGCACTGTGTGGGCAAATCAACAGGAACAGGGTTCTATCGATATGAGGATCTTCCTGGCAAAGAGGATACATTCCATTACCCGATGGAGATTGAAAATCGTCTGGTAAATTCGGTCTTGAGGGGAGACACGACCGATCTGATGAAACTGCTCGATGACCTGCAGGTGGCGAATTTTCATCAAAGGACCCTCACCAAAGAGGCGCTCCAATCTTTCAAACAAGCACTGCATCGTAGTGCCTGCAGATTGCATGAACAATTGCCCCACACCATTCCGCTGTGTGGGTCGTTCGGGACTTTCGATGAAGCTTCTTCGCAATTTCTTCGATTATGCCAACATGTGAACGATAGGAAAAACGACAAGAACCTCCTTCTCCAGGAATCCATCAGGAAGTATATTGAGGAGAATTTTTCCAATCCTCTTCTCAACCTCGCCACAGTTGCACATGCCATGCAGCAAAAGGAGAGTTCCCTCTACTATTTCTTCACCCGTCATATGCGTACCAGTTTTGCCCAATATGTGGAGGAATTTCGACTTGAACAGGCACGCGGAATGCTCTTGCAGGATTATGATCGACCGATCAATGAGATCGCCCAAGCGGTCGGTTATGCGAACCCGCAGACTTTCCGCCGGGCATTCAAGAAACATCAAGAAATCACTCCATCGGCATACCGGGACTTGAATGCATGAAGCCACCAGCTGCATAGCGGTGGCTTCAAGGGATTACGCAATCCTTCGAATGTCTAGTTGAACTGTCTGTCGTAGGCGGTCTGCATATTCTCAAGTATGGCAGACAACTGGAGCTTCTCAAGATTCTTCAAATGATCGTTCCAAGCGGCATCGTCGTTCACATCGGTTGTCCCAACGATAAAACGTATGGTGCTCTGGCGGATGTAGTTGGCGAGCTCGGCTTTAACCGTTGAGAATTCTTCGGTCTCATCTACGGTATAACGGAGTGTGGGAACTTCGAGTTCGGTATGTTCGTACGGTTTGTAGAGATCATGGGTCTCATCATACAACACCTTCTCGTTGTTTGCGGCGGCATAATACTCACCACCGAGATCAACCGCCTGTCCATTGCGGAAACGGGCACTCTCTGCGATCAATTCTCCTTGTATGAAGGTGACATTCTGGGGATCCTTGTCATTCCAAGGTTTCAACTGTTTCCAGATGGCAGGTTCTCCGTCCAAGCCCACATCACCATCCTCAGCCCATGCCCAGGCATCGTTCTCAAATCCATACTTCTGTGTCAATGTCCCTTCCATGCTGTAGAAGTAGTCGGCCCATCGCATCAGTACTTCGGGATGTTCGACCTCGGAGCTTACGATGAATCGTCCAGTTTGGGGGTTCTGGAGGAATACGGTACTATATTGGGCTCCATCGGGACCTGCGACCGGGGCGATCGCCCTGAAGTTCTTGAATCGCTGGCCATCCACTGTGGAGAACATTCCCCTCCAACCACCGGCAGCCAAACCCACCACGGGTTCGGAGGAACTTTCGACCAATTGGGTCAACTGGCTGCTGTCCTGTGTGAACGAACCGTTGTAGATCAAACCTTCACGATACAATTTGTTGAGGAATTTCAATCCTTCGCGGAAGGCATCCTTGTTCACGATGGTATCGACCTTGTCTCCATCCATGATATAGCCCATGTTCGCTTCAGGTCCCGCGGAAATGTTGGTGTCGAGATCACTATAGATGAAAGCATTCATGATCCATCTTTCCACATGGTCGTTCCAACCGACGATCGAACCGGCCAAAGGAATCTCATCCTTCTTTCCGTTTCCATTCGGATCCTGTTCTTTGATCGCGACCAACAACCGGTACAGGTCTTCTGTGGTTTTCGGGGCTTCCATTCCAAGCGCATCAAGGAACGGTTGGTAGATATACATCTTGGCGGCATTCGTACAGTGGTAGCAAGCCTCCAGCCTGGGAAGCGAGTAGATGTTGCCATCGGTACTGGTGATGAATCCTCTCGATCCGGGGAATTCATCGAGGGCCGCACTCAGATTCGGCATGGTGGTCCCGTTGATGAACTCGTTGAGTGGAAGGAAAAGGCCTTCCTCGGTTCCATAGAGTGCTTCCATGTCGGGAGTCACATTGTCGAATCCCCAGAATGCATCGGGGTAGTCTCCACTGGCCAATACCAGTGACAATCGTTCCGCCCTTGCCTGTTCGGGAACCATGATCCAATTGATCTTCACACCGGTCTTCTCCTCGAGATACTTAGAGAATTCGTTCGTGTTGTAATCGATGACGGCAGAAGGTTGCACGATCATGATGTCGTAGGTTACGGGAGAAGTGACGATCGGGTAGGTTCCCGGATCGGTCATCTCAACCGCCTCGACAACTTGTGGTTCCTGCTGTCCGCCGGCGAAGATCATCGGTGTTGCCAACACCATCAGCAACACTACCATCAGAATACTTTTTTTCATCTGATCCTCCTTATATTCCGATCGCATCTGCGAAGGGATTGCATATGATTCTCACCCTTTGACCGAACCGATCATGACCCCTTTGACAAAATGGCGCTGCACAAAGGGATACACCACCAACAAGGGAATACTCGCCACCACGATCAGTGAATAACGTACGGTCTCCGCCAAACCTTGTTTGTTTATGGCTGCCGCAACATCGGTCATCATCGACGCATTCGTCTTGTTGATGATCAGGATATTGCGCAATACGATCTGCAAGGGATACAACGATTGGTCCTGTAAGAAAACGAGGGCATCGAAATAACTGTTCCATATGACCACTCCATAAAAGAGGGCCATGACCGCAACAATGGCTCCACTTAAGGGGAATACGATCTTGAAGAGGAAATAGAGGTCCGAACATCCATCGATTTGTGCGGCATCGTATAATTCATCGGTAATGGTTTCCGCGAGAAAGGTCCGCATGATGATCACATTCCACACATTGATCGCATTGGGAAGAATCAAAGCAAACCGCGTATCATAGATTCCCAAGTTCCTCACTACAAGATACAAAGGTACCAATCCACCGCTGAACAGCATGGTGAACATGATGAACGCGGTGACCAACTTCCGACCATGGAATTCCTTCCTGGAAAGAGGGTATGCAAGCAACATCGAAAGCATGACGCTTACGAACGTACCCGAGATCACATAGAGGATGGAGTTGAGATACCCTCTCCCGATTTGGCTATTGCTGAACACCGCCTTGTAGCTTGCCAAGCTCCAGTCGACCGGCCACAACCACACTCTTCGTTCGATCACCGCTTGCGGGTCACTAAATGAACTGCTGATGATGTATACCAACGGATACAGCACGATCAGAAAGAAGAAGCCAAGAAAGATGTTGTTCAATACATCGAAGACACTATCGGCAAACAATTTGTTGGATCTCTTTTTGAAAAGTCTCACCATAGACTTGATTCCCCCTTCCTCTTTGCCAGCCAATTGAACGTGAGTATCAACACCACATTGATGCAGGAATTCAATAGACCTATGGCGGTGGAATAACTGAAATCGTTGTTCACCAACCCAATCTTGTACACATAGGTGGACATGATCTCGGCTGTTTCGAGATTGAGGGGATTCTGCATGAGGAAGGCTTTTTCAAATCCCACACTCATCACATACCCCATATTGAGGATTAACATGATCACGATGGTCGGTTTGATGGTGGGAAGGTCGATGTACCAGACCTTCTGAAACTTGTTCACACCATCCACCTTGCCCGCTTCATACATTTCCACATTGACACTCGAGAGGGCCGCAAGATAGATGATCGCATTGTAGCCGGTATTTTGCCAAATCGCCGACCATACATAGATATGTCTGAAGAGCTCGGGTTTCCCCATGAAATTCATGGGCTCCCTACCGAACAATGTCCTGATCGTGTTGAATAGTCCCAATGCAGGATCCATGAATTGCATGAGAATGGCCACCAACACCACAGTGGAAATGAAATAGGGAGCATAGGTGACCATCTGCACGGTTTTCTTCCACATGCGTTTGTTCACTTCGTTGAGGCAAATGGCAAGCAAGACCGCCAAAGGTATGGAGGCGAGCAGGGCATACATGCTCAATGAGAATGTGTTCCATATGATTTGCCAGGAAGAGGGGTTGGCGAAGAATTTTGAAAAGTTGTTCAATCCGACCCAAGGACTTCCCCATATGCCTCTAGTGACACGATATTTCTTGAATGCGAGCAATATCCCATACATCGGCACATATTTGAACAGTATGAAATAGGTGATCGGTAGAGCGATGATGACATAGAATTGCCAATGTTTGGCAATCATCCTCCACCTCTTGTTCATGGCGACACTCACCATGGATTGTTCTCTCATCGGCTGTTCCTCCACACACGATTTTCCCATTGGGAAAGGGTACCATAAAGCGTCATTTGTTCTGAAAGGATGCGCTTTTACGAAAAAACGGGAGGCAAAATCATTCCTGGGGGGCGTTTTTTCCAAAACTTCTGAAGAGCTTGCGATAATGGGCGGGAGCATGTCCCTCCATTCGCTTGAACTCCTTGCTGAAGTGGGAACGATCATGGAAGCCGGTTTCTTCGGCAATCAATTCGATGGGATAGTCGGTGTGCTGCAGCATCTGGGCAGCTCTGCTGATCCGAAGTCGACGTACATATTCCTGGGGTGTCCGTCGCATCTCGGAGAGGAATCTCCGTCTCAGCGTATCGGGTGAAAAACCACCGATACGTGCCAATGCATCGTTGTCAATCGATTCTCCAAGATGCTGTTCGATGAAGGATACGACCTTATGCATCGCAGCATCACCATCTGTTCGATCCTCGACCGAAGACAACACATAGGATAGTGCGCGACTGAGACCTGAATACATAAGCAGCCTATGCGACAACAACGCTGTCGGTTGTAGCAAGGCCGCCTTGAACCGAAAGAAATCAATTGGTCCAAAGACCTTCGCCGATGAAATTGGCCATATTCCTTGAACATTGGAATTCCCACTTTCCAATACCCGAAAATGAATGTACAAGTGCTCCGATACCGCCTGAACAATCGGAACATAGGAAGTGTTGGGTCCTATCAGGTACACCACATCTTGATCAAACATATACAAATCGTCTTCATACCGTAGTCCTGCACCCGGTCCATCATTCCAATAGAGTTTCCAGCAAGGCCTTGTCTGTTCTGCGGTCAACCACCA
>Ga0334898_1002798_pt1 | contig 15201 bp, 9 predicted proteins | sample GraSluR3_MG_10_FD_207228 | JGI IMG/M metagenome (GOLD analysis project Ga0334898, IMG submission 207228) | Sludge microbial communities from methane-producing bioreactor in Wageningen University, Netherlands - Granular Sludge_3_08-R3 | ecosystem: Engineered > Bioreactor > Anaerobic > Unclassified... | reverse complement strand
ATGGTCGAAACCGCTTTGGTGGCGATGAAAGCCGCCCTTGATATGGACTATAGCGAATACAATGTGAAAGTTTTGGAGAATAGCAAATGATACCCCGCGAAAAACTGGAAGCACTACGCGAGGAGAAGCAGGACTTAGAAACCAAGGTCTCAGATACATCTCTGATGAATGATGCCAGGCAATATCGCAGCATCATGCGCCGCTACAAGGAGCTATGCGACATCATCGAAGCTTGGGATGGATATCTTTATCTTGAAAAGCAGTTGGCGGAAGCGAAAGAGATGCTCTATAGCGAGAGTGATCCGGATATGCAAGCCATGGCAAAGGATGAGATGCACAGTCTGCAGGAATATCTTGAGAAGTCCGAGCTTGAACTTCGTGATCTATTGATCCCCAGTGATCCCAATGATGAAAAGAATGCCATCATCGAGATCCGCGCCGGAACCGGAGGCGAAGAAGCCGCTCTTTTTGTAGCAGATCTTTTTAGGATGTATAGTTATTATGCCGATCAAAAAGGCTGGAAAAAGCAAGTCATCGACATGAGTGAGACCGGCCTGGGCGGCTACAAAGAAGTGGTACTACAGCTAAATGGCGAAAATGCCTATGGCCTCATGCGCTTTGAAAGCGGAGTTCATCGCGTCCAACGTGTCCCTGTCACCGAATCCAGCGGCAGAATCCATACTTCAGCAGTGACCGTTGCCGTGCTCCCGGAAGCCGAAGACATTGATGTGGACATCAATGACAATGATCTGCGCATAGACGTCTATCGCAGTAGCGGCAATGGCGGTCAAAGCGTCAATACAACCGATTCAGCGGTTCGCATCACCCACGTCCCCACCGGCCTGGTGATCACATGTCAGGATGAGAAGTCTCAGATCAAAAACAAAGCTAAAGCGATGAAAGTGCTTCGCAGTAAGCTTTTGGATCTTGAGATCAGTCGCCAAGAGCAAGAAATCGCTTCTTCTCGTCGTGCGCAGGTATCCACCGGAGACCGTTCAGCAAAGATCCGCACCTACAATTTCCCCCAATCCCGCGTAACTGACCATAGAATAAACTTGACAAGCTACAATCTCGATAGTTTCTTGGCAGGCAATATTGATGAGTTCGTCCAGTCATTAAGAATTGCTTGGCGAAACGAGAAGGTAAACGAATAAATGATACAGGTTCTGCTGCTACTTTTGGTCCTGCTTTTTTTTCTGGGCTTATCGCTGTTCTTTTCAGGCTTGGAGACGGGATTGATCTCCTTGGATATGATATCTTTGGAAAGTGCAGCGCGGCGCAATCGGCAAAACGCTTCTCTATTACGCTTCGTCCGGCATCCTGACAAGTTTTTGGGCACGACCCTGATCGGGAACAACATTGCAAATGCGATCTTGGCATCTCTTTCCACCTTTTTTGTGGCAGAGCTAAGTGGATTCGCTTTTGATGCTCGCTATACCGCCATCTTTTTGGGAGTGATTGTCTTGATCTTTGGTGAGATCGTCCCTAAAGCACTTTTTCGTGATTATGCAGATACTATCGTGCCAAAAGTATATCCGATCCTCATCTTTTTCTATTTTCTATTCAGACCTTTTGTCGCAATTGTCAGCGTCATCAACCGAGCGCTGCGCAGGATCCTCAAGCTGGAAGACACAAACCAGTATGACTTCCTGACCAAAGATGACATCAACTTCCTGCTCAATGAAAGCAGCGAAGACACAGAAGCTCAACCGCATTTGGAAATGATCGAAGACGCGCTTGACCTCAAAGATCTCGAAGCCAGAAATGTCATGATCCCTCGCACGGAGATTGTGGCAATTCCCGACACCGCAAACTTGGCAGAAATCACTGATATCGCTCGTGAAGAAGGCTTTACCAGATATCCTGTATATCGAAACAGCATAGACGAGATCATCGGAGTGCTGATCATATACGATGTCCTAAAACACGAAGACGATCCGGACGTCCAAGCGGGTGACATCATCCATGAGCCTTATTATGCACCCGAAAACATGGACGTGGACGTCCTACTCAAAGAGATGCAATCTCAAAGAAAATCCATGGCAATCATCGTGGATTCCTATGGTGGAACCGCTGGAATCGTGACCATGGAAGACATCTTAGAAGAGATCGTCGGTGAGATCGAGGATGAATATGACGATGAAGAAGAGCGAGACGTGGAGCAGATCAGCCCAAACACATGGATTGCCATGGCAGATGTAGAGATAGACCATCTCGCTGATGATCATGGCATAGAGCTTCCCCAAGGTGATTATGAGACCATCGCAGGACTCATCTTGGATCATCTTGAGAAGATTCCACATCAAGGACAATTTGTAAACATCCCTCCATACCGGATCCAAGTCTTGCAAGCTACTGACAAAAAGATAGTTAAAGTAAAATTACATAAAATAAACGAGGTGAAACCATGAAATTGATGGAATGCGTTCCAAACTTTAGTGAGGGCCGTGACATGGCAGTCTTGGAAGCCATTGCCAATGCAATGAAATCTGTGAAAAATGTCTCACTCTTGGATATGGATCCCGGAGCTGATACAAATCGTACTGTCTATACACTCGCCGGCGAGCCTGAAGCGGTCGTGGAAGCCGCTTTTCAAGGAATCAAAAAAGCCAGTGAACTGATCGATATGAGCAAGCACAAGGGTGAGCATCCACGCATGGGCGCCACTGACGTCTGCCCCTTCATCCCGATCTCGGATATGAGCATGGATGAATGTGTCGAATACGCCAAAAAACTAGGCAAAAGAGTCGGCGACGAACTTGGAATCCCCGTGTATCTTTATGAGCATGCCGCCAGCAAACCGGAGTGGAGCAATCTTGCCAATGTGCGCAAAGGTGAATATGAAGCCCTTGCCGACAAAGCCAAAGATCCTGCTTGGAAACCGGATTTTGGACCTCACACTTTTAATACAAAGAGCGGTGCCACTGCCATATCAGCCCGTGAATTCTTGATCGCCTACAATATCAACCTCAACACACGCGACAAAAAGAAAGCTCACGACATCGCCCTTTCCATTCGCGAGAGCGGCAGAGCTGCCAGAGATGAAAAAGGCAAGATGATCAAAGACGAAAATGGCAAAAAAGTCATGGTCCCCGGTCTGTTTAAAAATTGCAAAGCCGTGGGCTGGTATATCGATGGTTACAACCGCGCTCAGATCAGCATAAATCTCACAAACTACAAAGTGACTCCTCCCCATATCGTGCTTGACAAAGTACGCGACCTGGCTCGTGAAAACGGCTTGGAAGTCACCGGCAGCGAATTGGTCGGGCTCATCCCCAAAGCAGCCATTCTGGAATCCGGAAAATACTATCTGCAGAAGATGAACGAATCCACCGGCATCCCCGAAAAGATGATCATCGAAACAGCCATCCAATCCATGGGACTTGCCGAGCTCGGACCATTTGATCTGGATAAGAAAGTGATTGAATATGCTATAGCCAAGGAAGATCGCTTGGTAAACATGAAAGTGGATGAATTTTGTGATCTGCTTTCCACAGATGCCCCGGCTCCGGGCGGAGGCTCAGTCGCAGCCCTTTGCGCTGCCATGAGCGGTGCTCTTTCGGCGATGGTCTCCAATCTCACTTTAGGCAAGAAAGGCTATGAGTCTGTGCAAGAACAAGCGCATAGTTATGCTCCATTGGGGCAAAGCATCAAAGAGCGCGCTATGCACTGCATCGACGTAGACACAGACGCTTTCTACGCTATGATGGATGCGATGCGCCTTCCCAAAAAGACTGATGAAGAGATCGCCTTCCGCAACGAGCAAATCGAAAAATGCACCCAAGGCGCTATCATCGCTCCTTTGGATACGCTTAGGATCTCGCTCGAAGCTCTCGAGCTGGCCAAAGAAGTGGCAAAGATCGGAAACGTCAATGCTCTCTCTGACGCCGGAGTAGCAGCTTTGACCGCTCTTGCTGCAGCCAAAGCGGCAAATTTCAACATCCTGATCAACATCGCCGGCATTACCGACGAAGGCTTCAAGCGTGCCACACTGGATGAAGCAAAGGCCTTGATCGCCAGCTGTGAAGCTTTGGCAATAGAGGTTGAAAAGGATGTCAGCTCTAGACTGTAGATGCTACTCTATATCATCGGATTCACCAGAGCGGGGAAAAGCACTTTTGCACAAGATCTGTCCGCAAAATGGCAGATTCCGGCATGGGATACTGATGATATCTTTTGCAAGATGCAGCAATGTAGCATAGATGAATATGTAAATTTACACGGCTTCAAGGCTTTTAGGAAGCAAGAAAGCCTGATCTTGGCGGGAAGCCTCCAGTTTGATAAGGACTTCCCGCCGCATTTGCCCACCATGATATCCGGAATCGTATCCTGCGGAGGCGGAATTGTCGAAGATCCCCACAATCGCGCTTTTCTCGCCCGCCAACGGGTTATCTGGCTCTTTTGTCCTTGGGATACTATCCAAAATAGAATCCTCAAAGACCCATCCGCAATCTGCAAGCTGCATAATCTCGATGAGCTAAAACAGCTTTATCTTGCGAGAATGCCCATGTATCTTGAGTGTCTGAGCACGGGATATCGCTCGGCTTCCCACGATCCAAAATCCCCGCTAAACTCCAAACGCTAAGTGTCTATTTTGCAGGCTTCCTGATGCCTTGCTCACCTCTTGCTCACCGGTCGGGCGTGCAAGCGGTGAAAAGATAAGGACTTACGGCTTTTGTTTTTGTGTGTGTCAGACAACGCATGGATGGGATCTGAAAATCCGTCTTATGTGCCCAAATCGGGCACCTGCAAGATTGTGTTTGACACAATCCGCCAATCATCACTCGTGGTAAAAAACTCAGAAATCGCACATTATAAACTGAACAAAGAGGATCTAATGACTGAAAACCCAGATCTGCGAAATGCCCTAAAAAATCATGTGAAACTAGCCTTCTCATTCAATGAGATCATACGTGACGACAGCGGAGCAATTTGTGATTTTCGCATTATCGACTTAAATGCGTTTTTTTCTGATTTGATGATGCTTAGCGAAGCGGAGATCCTTGGCAGTCTTGCATCTGAGATTTCTCCTCACACTGTCGAGCCGGACTCTGTATGGCTCAAAAGCGTAATAAAGATCTTTGAAGACAAAGGTGATTGCAGCATCAGGCATTTCTCGCTCCGACAAGAAAAATGGTATGATGTGCAACATATATGGGTAGACGAATATCATTTTTCCACGCTGTTCTACGACATCACAGAGCCTGTCGCCAAACAGCAAGAGCTTTCTGATAACAAAGAAAAATTTCGCCGATTGCTCGAAAACTCCAACGACTGGATCAGTGTGCTCAATAGCGAGTTGAGATTCACATTTTCGACTAAGATTGCTGAGCGAATTCTGGGCATCTCAAGATCTGAGATCTTCAGTCATTGCATCCGAGATTTTGTGAGCAAAGATGATTTGGCAAGATTTGATGAAATCATAGATAGGCTCCGGCGCGATCCCGACCAGGTTCAAGTAGCGGAGCTGCGATTCACCAACAAATCAGGGCTGGAGATCTGGCTGGAACTGATCATGAGAAACATGCTGGATCTGCCATCCATCAAGGGTTTTATCATCAATGCTCGCGAGATCGGAGATCGTAAGGCGGCAGAGGAAGCCCTCCGCGAGAGCGAATCAATGCTGCGCTATATCACAGACAATGCCAATGACGTGATTTTCATGACTGATAAAGAGCTAAATACTACCTACATCAGTCCGTCTGTGCGCCGGCAACTGAAAGTGGATCCTCAAGAATATATTCATAGGAAACTAGAGCAAAAGTTCACCCCCGAATCAATCGCAAAGATCCAGAGAATCTTAGCACAAGAAATGATCAAAGATGCTGATCCTACCGTCAATAAAAATCGAAGCATCATCGTGGAGCTTCAGCACTACGGCGAAGATGACAAATTGATCGATCTTGCCATCCATGTATCATTTATCCGAGATGACTTTGGTCAGTTCAATGGCCTTCTGGGCATTTCCCGTGATGTGACGGCGCAAAAACAAGCCGAGCGAGAGATTGAAGAAAAGAACCGCTATATTGAGTCCCTTTTGGAGGCGATTCCAGATCTGATCTTTGTTCTCGATAGAGATGCTCAGATCACAGACTTTAAGGCTGCGGAAGACATTGCCTTGTATGTGGATAAAGATAACATTCTGGGAAGCAATATCAGAGATCTTCTGCCTGAAGATCTGGTCTCTAGCTATCTTGAGGAAAGCTCCAAATTGCATCTGGGTCAGAGAAGCAGAACCATCCAATATCAATTGCAGATACTAGATAGCATCAGGAGTTTTGAGGCTCGCTTGAGCACCTTTGGCCAAGAGCACATTATTGCCTTGGTGCGCGATACTACCGATCAGCACAATGCAAATCTGTCCATCAGATATCAAAGCCGGTTTCAAAAGATGATCTCCGAGATTTCTTCTGCGTTTGTGAAGGCGACCGTGGACAACATCGATGAGATCATCACCGAATGCCTTGCCAGGGTTGGTAGTTTCTTTGAGATCCATCGGGCATATATCTATCGATATTCCGAAGATTATAGCGTGATGTATTGCAGCAACGAATGGAGCGCAAATAGGTTTGTGCGTTCAAATCTGGATCTCAAGCGATATCCATCATCAAACACCCCTTGGTGGCATCAAGAGATCCTTCAGGGAAAGCTCATCCGCATCGAAGACAAGGAAGACCTTCCTGAAGAAGCCGCTGCAGAGCGCAATATAATGCAGCTCTATGAGATAGACTCACTGCTGTTTGTGCCGATCATGAGCAGCTCACGGATTTTGGGTTACTTTGGTTTTGACAGCATCGGAAAGACACGCCACTTCAGCTCCGTGGAAGTGGACAATCTCAAGGTAATCGCCAATCTTTTGGGGGAAGTCTTACATAAGTTTGACGCACAAGCCGATCTTGATAGATTCTCTAGTTTGCAAAAGGTTGTCCTTCATATGGCAATGAGTTATATCAATCTGCCTGCAGAAGCTCTGGATGGCACCACGCCGGTTTATCTCTCAGAATTGGCTGAGTTTACAAAGGCGGATCGGGCTTTTATCTTTGACTACGATTGGGAAAAGAAGACTTGCTCAAACACCACCGAATGGTGTGCCAAAGGCGTAGCTCCGCAAAAAGACAAACTCCAGGATATCCCCCACGAAGCTATGATGGACTGGGTGGATCTGCATCGAGCCGGAAAACCAGCAGTCGTATCCGACATCAGACATCTCCCGGTCAATGATGGCATCCGTGAGATCCTCATGCCACAAGATATCAAAAGCACAATCACCGCTCCCCTCATCAAAGACGGCGAATGCCTTGGCTTTGTGGGACTGGACTACGTCAAGGACATCCGCAAAGAATCGGATGCGGAGCTGAGTTTGCTGCAGCTTTTTGCTCAGCTTTTGGTAAACGTGAGAAAGCGAAGCGAGCTGGAATTGCGGCTCATCCATGAGAAGGAAAGAGCGGAAGAAGCCAGCAAAGCCAAAAGCCAGTTTTTGGCAAACATGAGTCATGAGATTCGGACGCCGCTCAATGGGGTGGCAGGATTCACCGATCTGCTGATAAATTCCGGACTCAATTCGGTGCAGATGCAATACGCACACAACATCCTAAATTCCAGCAAAAACCTGCTCGGCATCATAACTGATATTCTCGACTTTTCGAAGATCGAAGCGGGTAAGCTGGATCTGGATCTGACCAAGACCGACATCGTCGAGCTTATGGAACAAACTGCCGACATCGTGAAGGTCAAAGCGGATAGGAAAAACTTGGATCTGTGTCTAAACATCCCAACCAAGATTCCACGGCGTGCAATGCTTGATCCCCTACGGCTAAGCCAGATATTGATCAATCTGCTCTCAAATGCCATCAAGTTTACTCACAAAGGCGAAGTCGAACTGGTCCTTGATTACACCCTGCAAGAAGACAATATGGTGAGATTTTTCATCGCCATCCGAGACACCGGGATCGGGATCTCGGAAGACGATCAGCACAAGCTCTTTCGCGCATTTTCTCAAGTGGATGCCTCCACCACAAGACTATATGGAGGGACAGGCCTAGGGCTCGTGATAGCCAATAAGCTTGCAGAATTGATGGATAGCAAGATCCAAATTAAAAGCGAAGAAGGCAAAGGTTCTGTCTTCTCGTTTTCCATTGACTGCGAATTGGTTCCAGAAAAAAGAGAGCCATATCCCTCTTTAAAAAAGATCAAAAAGGTCATGCAAATCGGTGGACATCAGCGCTGTCGAGAAATCCTGAAGATGAAGCTCCAAGAATGGGATCTCTCATCAGATGCCTTCAGCGACCCCGCCACAGCACTCGATCTTCTGGAAAAAGGATTTGAGTATGACCTCATTATCGTGAATCATAAGATGAAGGGATTTGATGGACTCAAAGCCTTGGAGATGATCAGAAAACACCTTGCCGCGCCCCAGTCACAGATTCCCATCCTCCTTCTTCATGATAGCACGATCGCTCCTGAAAGCCTGGATAAATGTCTCATATATGACAATGTCCGGCACATGGAAAAACCCGTCAAAAACGATAACTTGTATGAATACCTGCTGGGTCTTGATAATCCTGAGCTGTTCATGATTGAAACGCAGGAAGAGGTCGAGAACGATAGCTTGGATAGACTCTTCTTCGAACACAGACCAAAGATTCTCGTCGCTGAAGACAACACTCTAAACCTGACATTGATCATGGAAATGATCTCGAGGATGGTCCCCCAAGCGCAGATCATTAGCGCAAGAAATGGCTTTGATGCCATAGAAGAAAGCGCTATGTTCTCCCCCGACATCATCCTAATGGATGTGCAAATGCCACAAATGGATGGCATCGCTGCTTGCCAAGAGATTCGCAAAAAGAGCAATGTGCCGATCATAGCCGTTACAGCGGGAGCGTTTGCTGAGGAAGAAAAGCGCTGCCTTGATGCAGGAATGAACGGTTTCTTAACAAAGCCTGTGCAAGCGACTGAACTGCATAAAACCCTAAAGATCTTTCTCCCTCCGAAATCAGCAGAATCAAAAGAAGAAGAAATCATCAAGCAATCAGAAGCTTCGGAGAGTAGAATGGCGCACTTTGATAAAGCCTTGTTGCTGCGCAATCTATCCGGCGATGCCACGATCATGCATAGCCTTTTGGAGATTGCCATTGAAAGCATCCCTCAGAAAATCACGCAGATCCGAGAAGCATATAAAATTGAGGACATCACACAGACTAAGTCACTCCTACACGCTCTGCGTGGTTCATCACAGAACATGCGTTTTGATCAGATTGGGCAGCTTGCAGGAAAGCTGGAATCCACCATCGACGAGATCTCGCGTGATCAAGCTGACAGCATCATCTCAGAACTTGAAGCCGAGTGGAAGATCGTGAACAAGATCATCTCTGAAGATCTATAGGGCGCATCACGGGTTTCTTGCCAAAATCAAAGTGATATAGAAAACGCTCATAGCGATTGCCATGAGCGTCTTCCCGAATATCTTTGATGCTTTACTTCCCGTCCTTAAGATCAAGATTGCGGCTCTTGAAGCCATAGCCCATCACATCATAGACGTCGGTCAAGATCATGAAGGCATCAGGATCAATCTCCTTGACCATATCCGTCAAAAGAGGAACCTGCCGGCGGTTTAGCACACAAAAGATCACATTGATGTCCCGCTGATTGAAGCCGCTCATGCCTTTGAGCAGAGTCACACCTCTTTGCAGCTGATCAAAGATCACTCCACGAATCTCGTCCACTTTGTTTGAGATAATATAGACTCCCTTGATATATGGCAAACCGTCGGACGCCAGATCGGTGATCTTGGAAGTGATGAAAAGATTGATATAGCCCCAGATCATAAGCTTGGGATCCCTCAGCAGCAGGGCAACGGCAAAGATGATGCCCGTCTCGACGATATAGTAGCCGGTTCCGATGGAGAGATTTGCCTTTTGTTTGATCAGTGCGACGGGAATATCAGTGCCGCCGGTTGAGCCTCTAAAGCGGAAGATCATGCCCAGACCCAAGCCCAATAAGACCGAGCCGGCAATCGCGGAAAGAAACATCTCCTCAGGTGGCAGCATCGCATAGATCTCGATCCCGTTTACTTCGTGAGTAAAGTCTGCCAGATTGCGGATCAGACCCAGTTTGTCCAACATCGGAAAGCTAATCAGATCTGTCATGGTGGAGCTTACAAACATCCCATATAGGGACTTGCTGCCAAAGGATTTGCCGATGAATACAAAGCTGAGGACAAACAAAGGTATATTGACCAGAACCATGCCTATTCCATTGGGAATCCCAAAGAAACGGTTTAAGATCTGGGATATTCCTCCCACTCCGCCCGGCGCCATGTTGTATGGCAAAAGGAACCAAGAATAGCCCGCAGCAAAGAAAATGGCGGCAAAGATGATGCCCAAGTGGTTTATAAGCTCTCTTTTAAGGCGCTGCTTACGGCTGAGATGCTTCGACATTTTTCTCTCCTATTGTTCTTGACGAATAATACTAGATTAAATAACTTGTCCAAGCTTGGATTATGCAGATTGAAGTGCTGCTGCCTTATCTTTGGCACCAAGCCGGATATAATAAACTAACAAGGATTTACCATGAAGATCGATATAAGATTAGACGGACACAAACACAGTCTCATCGAAACAGAACAAAAAAGGTCAATAGCCCAGTTCCTAAAAGGGACTGAGATCGACCGCAGCCTTGTTTTGAGCTATAAAATTAATCATACCGAATATGTCAATGAAGATTATGTCCCCACAATGGACACACTCGTGAATTGCATCACGGCAAGGCACCCGGAAGGATATCGCATATATCAGGATACAGCCATCTTCATCATGGCAAAAGCGCTGAATATTCTCTTTGGCGATGCTCCATCGATGGTGGCTGAACACTCCATCGGTGATGGCGTGTTTTGCGAAGTATTCAACACCGAGAAGTTTAACGAAGATGATTGCAAAAGACTCAAACAGCAAATGCATGAGATCATCTCAAATGACCTTCCCATCGACCGCATCGAGGTCAAGAGCTCCGAAGCCATAGACATCTTCAATGCCATGCGGCGTAAAGACGTGCTCAAAAACATCAAAGCCAGAACCAAAGATACCATAAACATCTATCGTTGTGGCAAATACTACGACTTCTTTATCAGACCATTGGCAGATCGCACCAGCTTCATCACTGAGTTTGACATAGTCTACCAAGATCCCGGCTTCATCCTGCGCTTCCCCACCGGGCTCGACATGAAGATCCCCCAGCCCTTTGTCTTGCCCAAGAAGGTCTTTTCAATGCACCAAGAGCATGACAAATGGCTGGATATCCTGCGTGTTCACAACATCTCGGATATCAATCGCCTTATCGATAGCTACGAGATCTCCCAGTTTATCCTAGTGGAAGAAGCACTGCATGAGAAGAAGATCGCCGAGATCGCCGCGGATATCGTCAAACACAGCAATGTCAAGCTCATTCTGATCGCCGGACCATCCTCTTCCGGGAAGACCACCTTCGCAAAGCGTCTCAGCGTGCAGCTGCAAGCCAGCAAGGCCAAACCCATCGTTATTGGCATGGACGACTATTTCCTAAATCGCGACAGAACGCCCCGCAAAGAAAATGGGGACTATGACTTCGAATCCATCAATTCAATTGATCTGGACTACCTCAACCTACAGCTAAAACAGCTTCTTGACAAAGAGCAGATCGAGTTACCGCATTATGACTTTACCAGGGGCACACGCCGCAGAAGCAACCACTTCATCAAGATGAGTGATGACGACATCATCATCATGGAAGGTATCCACGGACTCAATGAAGCCCTGACCGCTTCCATCCCAAACGACCGCAAGGTTAAGATCTATATCTCAGCCCTAAACCAGCTCAACATCGACAATCACAATCGCATCCCCACCACAGATTGCAGGCTCCTAAGAAGAACCATCCGAGATCATCAATACCGGGGTTATTCTGCCGATGAGACCCTCGCACGCTGGCGAGATGTGCGCGAAGGCGAAGAGAAAAACATCTTCCCATTCCAAGAAAACGCTGATTATATGTTCAACAGTAGCCTCACCTACGAACTGGGAGTGCTCAAAAAACACGCCTGGAAGATGCTCCACCATGTCCCGCCCACTTCTTCAGCATACACCGAAGCCCGAAGACTTTTGCGCCTATTGAGCCACGTAAAAGACATCGATGATGCCAAAGTCCCGTTCAATTCCATCATCCGCGAATTCACAAACGGCTCCGTCTTCAGATACTGATTATGTCAAAGATAAATATCCTTTCTGAAGATGTGCGAAACAAGATTGCCGCCGGTGAGGTGATCGAACGCCCCGCTTCTGTCGTCAAAGAACTGGTCGAAAACAGCATCGATGCCGGAGCAGACCTGATCACTGTGATCGTCGAGAATGGCGGCAAGGATCTCATCCAGGTGATCGACAACGGCTGTGGGATGAGTGCCGATGATGCCATGCTCGCGCTCGAGAGTCACGCCACCAGCAAGATCCGCAACGTGGATGACATCGTGCATATCAGCTCTTTAGGATTTCGGGGCGAAGCTCTGCCATCCATCGCCTCCATCTCAAACTTCTCGCTTCTCACTCGCAGCCGAGACAATGAAGTAGCGGTAAGGATCGACTTCAATGCCGGCAAGCTCAAGGATGTCCAAAAGACATCATCAAATCCCGGTACCACCATCTGGGTGCGCGGCCTTTTCAAAAGCCTTCCCGCCCGCAGAAAGTTTCTCAGAACCGAGACCGTCGAGCTGCGCCATATCCTCAAATACTTCCATTATCAAGCCATTATATACCCCTCCATCAGCTTTAAGCTCATTGCAGATGGCAGAGAACGGCTAAACTACATCGCTTCCGAAGATCGTAACCAAAGGATGAGTGACATCTTTGGCTCCAGCTTCTTCACAGACGACATCATCGAGATCTCGTCATCCAACGGCGAATACTCTGTGGAAGGCTATATCTTTGGCCTGGAAGAGCGCACAGACAAGCTGATCGATGCACGCTATGTCTTCATCAATGGAAGATTCATAAACGACAAGACCATCAAACACAGCATCAAAAGCGCCTATGAACCCTTTGTCCTGAAGACTAGGGCTTGGATGAAAGGCACGACCCCGCCCTACATCCTGTTTGTGAGTGTCCCTCCCACGCAGATCGACGTAAATGTCTCCCCGACCAAGAATGAAGTGCGCTTTAGGGAAAATCAAAAAGTGCATTCGATGATCTTTGAGACCCTTTCTCGTGCGCTCAGGCGCTATGAAGACTCCAAGTTTGCCTCTGCCCGTCAGAAGTTCATGAACCCTCCCATCACAAGCAAAGCTAGCAATCTCGAGCGCGATATCTTCGTCCAAAACACAGATCTCCCCCGCTATGCCGAATACAAGAAAGAACACTCCAATCTCTTTCAAGACGATCTCTTCACGCCACAGACCATTGACAGCCCCCGCGATATCCCGATAGTGAATCCCGAAAAGACAAAGCACGATTCCCAACACGAGATCTTCACCGACATGCCAAATGACTCCGTGCCCTACAAACTTCTGCTGCAAAACGAAGAAGAATACATCAATCCCTGGCAACTTCACAATACCTACATCTTCATCCAAGTGGAAGATGGTCTCGTGATCATCGACCAACACGCCGCCCATGAGCGCATTCTCTATGAAAAGCTGATCCATCGCACCGGCGGAGCTCCTGCCGTGAGACAAAAGCTGATCATCCCGCTTGTGATCGACATCCCGCCCTATATAGCCAGCGATATCCGTGATCTGGTGGATGAAAACTGGGAGCTGCTTGAGAAGATCGGCTTTGTCCTCAAAAAGTTCAGCGGAGATTCCTTGGTCATCGAAGAGATCCCGGCAGAGCTGGGTGACTTCCAAGGCGGCAAGGTCTTCATAGATATTCTCAAGCAACTCGAGACAGAGATGGAAGCAAATCCTGACTTTAGAGATTCCTTGGCAAAGTCCATTGCTTGCAAAGCAGCCATCAAGGCAAACACCAAGCTCTCCCGCAAGGAGATGCTGTCTTTGATCAACAATCTCTTTGCCTGCCGCGTTCCGTACTTCTGCCCCCATGGCCGCCCATTGATCGTCAAGATGACACTAAATGACTTTGAGAAGAAGTTCAAGCGCCTGATATGATCATCACCATCGAAGGTCCCACAGCTGCGGGTAAGACAGCCATCTCGATCGCTATTGCCCAAGCACTGGATACTCGGATCATCAATTGTGATTCCCGCCAGATCTACAGATTCATGGATATCGGCACGGCAAAGCCGGATCCCGCGCAGCAAAAGCAAGTCACACACCATCTCATCGACATCATAAGCCCCAAAGAATCTTTCAATGCCGGATTCTGGGTCAAAGCCGCAGATGAGCTCATCCAAGACATGCACAGCCATGCCAAGATCCCCGTGATTTGCGGTGGAACAGGCCTATGGATCCGCTCTCTTTTAGAAGGACTTTTCAGCCATCCCCCGATAGATCCGTCCATCAGATCCGCCCTCAAGCTTGAGCTCTCCCAAAAAGGACTAGCTGCTCTCTACCTTAAGCTCTGCGAGATCGATCCCGCTTTTGCCGCTCGCATCAGCCCAAATGACAGCCAAAGGATACTTCGCGGACTTGAGATCTATCGTGCCACCCAAAAAAGCCTGAGCGAACACTGGGCAGAGCAATCCCGCGAACCACGCTACGACGCCTTCCGCATCCTGATTTGTCCCGATCGCAAGAACCTTTATGAGAAGATCAACCAACGCTTGGATGAAATGCTCTCACTTGGCCTGCTCGATGAGATCAAATCCCTCATTGATGCCGGATACAGCTGGGATGACCCGGGACTAAACAGCTTAGGCTACAAGGAGTTTCGCGCCTATTTTGAGTCGCATGACAGCCTTGATAATGCCATTGAATTGGCAAAACAGCACCACCGCAACTATGCTAAAAGGCAGATCACCTGGTATCGTAAACAAAGATTTGATTTGACATTGGATGCTGATAGCTTTAGCTTATCTGATGTCCTCACGGTGATAAACGCCAGAAAATTGAGGTAGCAAGAGGAAACCGTGCAAATTGTCGCAAAAGTAGTAAACATCGCAATATCACAAAAGGATCTCAACCGCGAAAAAGCCTGCGGGGGAACTGAAGCGCAAGCTCTAAGACGGCTTGTGGACAGATGCCTGATTCTCAAAAAAGCCGAGATCATGGGCGTTTCTGTC
>Ga0334898_1002795_pt1 | contig 15230 bp, 9 predicted proteins | sample GraSluR3_MG_10_FD_207228 | JGI IMG/M metagenome (GOLD analysis project Ga0334898, IMG submission 207228) | Sludge microbial communities from methane-producing bioreactor in Wageningen University, Netherlands - Granular Sludge_3_08-R3 | ecosystem: Engineered > Bioreactor > Anaerobic > Unclassified... | reverse complement strand
TAAAAGTGGATGTTAAAGATAAAAACACAGGCGAGGTCTTGCCAGGTTCCAGGGTATTTCTTGGTTCCTCAATGGAGTTAACAGATGATAGCGGAACAGCATTTCTTGAAATGGATGCCGGCGATTACAATTACTCAGTTGAAATGGACTCTTATATAACCCGGAGCGGAACGTTAACAGTCAATTCTGACACCACTTTCACCTTTCAGTTAACCCGAAGTTTAAATGTAAAAGTGATTGTTGAGGATGATAATACAAAAGAGCCACTGGTTGGTTCAAGGGTGACCATTGGATCTTCATTGGAAGCAACAAATGAGCATGGAGAAGTTTTCTTTAAACTATCCCCTGGCGATTATGATTACTTTATTCAAAAAAATTCTTATCACAACCAGAATGGAATAGTAACGATCAATTCGGACACTACCTTTTCTTTTCATTTAAGTAGGGCAAGCTCTTTTATAAAGTTTTACATAAAAGAAGGATTAACACCTGTCAACAATGCAATTAGTATTGTAAATGGCGATACGCTGGTTACCTCAAACCTCGGATTGGTAACCTACCGGGATTTGCCTGTAGGTGAAAGTTACGATTATTTAATACAAAAAAGAGGCTACAGTAACCTTAGCGGAAGTATATACCTTGAAAAAGATACCATCCTTAACCTACAAATGGAAGCTTATCCTACAACCCTTCGGAATTTGGATAATATAAACGGGATAAAAATCTGGCCCAATCCGGCACGCGATGAGATAAATTGTCAAATTCCGGATGACTTTCATTTTTCACAGTTCCAAATTATTGATTTGAATGGAAAAGTTTTTAAAATTTATAATATTGTGAATGAAAATACTATTCGCATAAACTTGATTGATATTCCGGCAGGATTATACCTTATGAAAATTATCTCTTTAGACAAACATCCGCTAATGCATTTAAGTTTATCATTTATTAAAAATTGAGAAAATGAATTTTAAAAGTCTTCTTTTGTCCATATCCTTGTTACTATTAGCAAATATAGCTTTTGCGCAAAGAAGCAGTTTTTTATCATCTGATTTCGTATCCGAAACAGGAACTTTAAATTCAGACAACATTCCAGTCGATTTTTATCCTTATTCAATCTCTGGTGATATAACAGTAAAAGGAATGAATACTTTAGGTTATGGTAAAGAATCGACTTTAGACACCCAAGTAAATGTTTTAAATGATTATCCCATAACTGAGGGAACATTCATTCAAGACTGGTTAGTATCAAAATGGGATGATGCCCGCTGGCAGGAAGAATTTGAGATGTTGAAAGAGGCAGGAAATAAATATCTTGTTTTTGCCTCTGCTCTGCATACTGACATCAATGATGTGCCTAAAGCCATTTATGCTACCAGTATGGATAACGTTAAAAGTAAATATTCAACCGATTTGATTGATATTTGCCTTCGCAATGCCAGGGAAGCTGGATTTAAGGTTTTTATCGGCCTGAATTTTCATGACAGATGGTGGCAGCCTTCTTATTCACCTGAATGGCTGCATGAACAAATGGAAATAGGGAATAGGGTGGCAGATGAACTTGTCAGTCTCTATAAAAATAAGTATGACAGTACTTTTTACGGATGGTACTGGAGTTGGGAAATAGATAATCTGAATTATAAAACCCAACAGAGACAAAACATGCTTATCAATGCACTTAATATAAACATAAATCACTTGAATGAAATTACGCCGGATATGCCTTTTCTTTTTTGTCCTTTTGTCAATTATCGCATTGGAGATTCACATGAAAACCGTGATATGTGGAAGTATATATTGCCTCAGGTCCATTTTCGTGAGGGTGATATTTTTGGCCCACAGGATTGCATTGGTGCAGGCGGACTTGAGCTAAGCATGCTTGGAGAATGGTTCGGCCTGATGAGTGAAGTTGTCGATTCTATACCAGGCTTACAGTTTTGGTCCGATGCAGAAACATTTGATCAGCGTTTCTGGACTGCCGGCACTTTGGATCGTTTTGTTGAACAATTGCAGATAGTTGAACCATACGTTGATAAAATAATTTCTTTTGCTTACAGTCATTATTACAGTCCGTTTCTTAAAAAGAAAAATTTTCATGAAGGATATGTAGAATATTATCAGACAGGAAGCCTTCCCGACACAGGTTCTCCGAAGCCGGTCGTTGATTTGACTGCCGAGAAAAATGAAAATGGGGAGATCGTCCTGACTTGGAATGAACCCGGTAATATAGAAAATATTGTAGGTTACTTTATATACAGAAATGGAAATTTAATTGGAGATATTCAGTATAATAACAATAACTGGTGTGAAACAATCTTTACGGACACAGATATTCAAATAAATGCAAATGTAGTATATGATGTATATTCTTACACAATTACCAGCGTAAAATCACCAAAACGTTCTATAACGTATTAAAAAAGAAGCAAAACATTTTAATTTAGAAAACGATGGAAAATTTTAAAAAACGATTGATTATTATTATTCTTATTATTTCTTGGGGAATGGGATGGGCACAAAATGTTGTTGAACCTGTCAGGGGAACATGGATAAATTTTGTTTATCAAGATGAACGAAATAAGTACATGAATCCTAACGAGCTTGATAATACATCACCTGAATTGTGGCGTTTAAAAGTACAGGAACTTTCTGAAATGGGAGTCAAATATGTAATCATTTTATTTGTAGCACTTGAAGGAAAATCTTTTTACCCTTCTAACTTCATGCCTTCAGCATATCCTGCTGACAGAGAAAGTCCGGTTGAAGCAATTATGAATGCATCTGATAAACACGGTTTAAAAGTTTTTATGAGTACTGGATGGGCAAACGATATGGATGAGAACCCAGGCCTTGATGAAGTGAAAGAAATACAACTAAAGATTATGCATGAAACTACAAAACTTTATTCAGGACATCCATCATTTTATGGTTGGTATCTTCCCTGTGAAGATGTTGTTGGTCCTTACCTTTCACAAAAGTCAGTAGATGCGGTAAACGTATTAACGGCAGAGGCAAGAAAGGTTACACCAGAAGCTAAAGTGCTGATTTCTCCATATGGTTTGCGTTTGGCAAGATTTGACGATGGTGTTTTTGCTGAGCAAATATCAAAATTAGAAGTTGACATTATTGCCTATCAGGATGAAATAGGTTGCGTTGTTGAACCAATGCCTTTACCTAAAATGAAAGCTAATTTTATGCAATTAAGAAAAATTCATGACCAAAATAATATTGAATTGTGGGCAAATAACGAATCATTTACATGGGAAAAAGGAAGGAATGTGCGTCCTTCAGCATTAATTCCTGCTCCACTTCCCCGTTTTATCTCGCAAATGGTGGGAGTAAGCCAGGCGGATGTGGAGGAAATAATAAGTTTTTCTGTTTGTGGAATATTTGATAAACCCAATTCTGAGATACCCATAGGCCAACCTGAATTTGCACAGAAAGCTTACAGAGATTATATGGACTGGAAATCTGCCAAAGGACGTTGGCCTTTGTTAACTGCTTCCTTTTGGGGAACAATTGAACATGATGCCTTAAATAAATCGACCTTCTTTTTAAATCCGCCTCATAGTGTATATTCCAGTGGTAATTTGACCGACGGGAAACTTGGTGAAGAAAATTTCATGGATAAGAACTGGCTGGGTTTTGAAAAAGATGATATGATTTGTATAATTGATCTCGGAGAAGAAATAGAAATTAAAAATCTGGCTGCCCGTTTTCTTACTTACCGAATAGAGAATATTTTTTTCCCAACAAGTGTAGAATTTTCTGTTTCAAACGATGGAGAAAATTTCAAGCCCCTTAAAACCGTTCAAATGGATCAATGTCTTAACGACAGGTATGACTGTTGGATTGATATTGCAGTTGCCGATAATCTCGAAGATAAGGCGCGTTATGTAAGGATATATGCTATAAACGGTTTGGGATACCGCATTTTTGCTGATGAGATTTTTGTTAATTCCAATTATTAATTATAAAGCACTGTTAAGGCAATGATTAAGATTTTAAAACAATGATACAATGAATGAAATGAATACCGATTTTAAAAAACTAGCTCTTCAGTACAAAAACGAACTATTGCAAAATGTGCTTCCTTTTTGGCTGAATAATTCTATAGATAAAGAGTATGGAGGTTATTTTACTTGTTTAACCAGGGAAGGTAAAGTCTTTGACAGTGATAAATTTATATGGCTACAAGGTCGACAGGTTTGGATGTTTGCTATGTTGTATAATCAACTTGAACATAAAGAGGAATGGTTAGCGAGTGCATTAAAAGGAGGTAAGTTTTTAAAAAAATATGGGCATGATGGAAATTATAATTGGTACTTTTCCTTAACACGGGAAGGAACTCCATTAATTCAACCATATAACATTTTTTCTTACGCTTTTGCCTGTATGGCATTTGGTCAATTAAATCTTGCTACAGGAAATCAGGAATATGCAGATATTGCAAAAAAGACATTTGACATTATTTTATCAAAACAAGATAACCCAAAGGGAATCTGGAATAAAGCATATCCAGGTACCAGAAATTTAAAAAGCTTTTCATTGCCAATGATATTATGTAATCTAACTCTGGAGATAAAACATTTGTTGGATGAAAATATGCTGAATCAAACCATGGAAAAAATCATTTCTGAGGTAATGGATGTATTTTATCGCCCGGAAATGGGAATTATAGCTGAAAACCTAACTTTGGATAACGAACTTTCGGATACATTTGAAGGGCGGCTACTTAACCCTGGACATGCCATTGAAGCTATGTGGTTCATTATGGATTTGGGTGTAAAATTAGAAAGACCAGAATTAATAGAACGAGCACGTGACGTTGCTTTGGAAATGTTACGATTTGGTTGGGATGAAAAATATGGGGGGATTTTCTACTTTTTGGATCGGAAAGGTTATCCTCCTCAACAATTGGAATGGGATCAGAAATTATGGTGGGTGCATATTGAAACGCTAATTACGCTAATAAAAGCCTATCAGCTTACAGGATGTATAGATTCACTTAAATGGTTCAACATTATTCATGATTATACCTGGGAGCATTTTAAAGACACTGAACATGATGAATGGTTTGGTTATTTAAATCGGCAGGGTAAAGTACTCATTTCCCTGAAAGGAGGAAAATGGAAGGGATGTTTTCATGTTCCACGCGGATTATATCAATGTTGGAAAACATTGGAATTATGTACTGAAGAAAAATAATTCTGTGATATTGAGATTACAATGAAAAAAATTTATGTTGGGATAGACATTGGTGGCACATGGTTAAAAGGGGTTGCTGTTAAGGTATCTAATGAAATTCGTTTTAATGAAATACCATCCATAGTTTTAAGGCAGCCATCTCATAAAGTTAAAAGTAGATTGGGAACAGAAGCAACATTGGAAGACTTTTTGGAGGCTTTAAAAGAGATAATGAATTTATTACTAAGTATTGGAGATGTTGTGGGGGGGATTGGTATATCAACTGCAGGGGTAGTTGATTATGCAGGGAAAGAAGTGACTGTAGCTGCTAAACATTTGCAAGTCCTGACTGATAACAGGTGGATTTCATATTTGCAAAACCGGCATGATGCCCCTGTCACAATAATAAATGATGCAGATGCTACTGCTATTGGAGCTTCCGCTTTAGGGTATCTGAATGGTTTCAATACTATTGGAATAATGCCTATTGGTACGGGTATTGGCTTTACTGTTTGGCGAAACGGAAGAAAATGGATTCCCAATTATTCTCTGCCTCTTCTGGGGTCTATTTACACACCCTTGGGCTATTATGATGAATTAGCAAGCGTTACACGACTGGCACAGTGCGATACAAAAAATGAACTTTGTAATATTTTTACAAATGAATTAAACCAGAGTCATAAAGAGATGTATATTAGAAACTTAGCTGGTATTATTAGAACTGCTTACCTACTCTATTTTACCAATAAAATATTGATCGGCGGCGGGCTTGCAGATGCCTTAACAAGAATCAATTATCCGCTGGAAAAGGAATTAAAGAGGTTTTTAGAGAAAGATGCTTTACTTTCAAGTGATAAAATTGATATTAAAATAATGTCAGAAGGAAATGCACTTTCGCTTATTGGGGTTACGCTAATTGCTGTGGGAGAAGAAAAAGGTTATGCAGTATATGATAAAAGTGACTATACGAATTTAACTACGGAAACTCCATACGACAGCTCAATTCATTTGGAGAGCATGAAATTGGATGATTTAGTTTATTTATTGTGGAAAACCGAACAGGAAGCAGGTTTAAATCTGGAGAAATCACTAGATTCAATAACTTCTGTTGCACTGGAAATCGCAGAGCGTTTACAACGTGGGGGCCGTTTAATTTATGTTGGTGCAGGAACCAGCGGACGTCTAGCTGCGATTGATGCTGTGGAAATTGCTTGCACATTTGGCTTTCCAAAGCACAGGGTTATCTCGTTTATTGCGGGAGGTGTTGCCGACGCATCAATTGATATGGAAAATAATTTTGAAGAAGATGCGAGTTGTATCCCTGAACTTATACTTGCAAATCTAACAGAAAAGGATATTGTTATAGGAATCTCAACGAGTGGATCTGCTTACTATGTTCAATCTGCTTTAGCTTTAGCAAAATACATTGGAGCTTACAGCGTAATCATAAAAGAACAAAAGAGAGAGATACTTTTTTATTGCGATGAAGTAATTGTTCTCCACAGTGGTCCTGAAGTACTGGCAGGTTCCACAAGAATGAAAGCAGGAACAGCAACAAAAAAGGTATTAAATTTTCTCTCAACTGTAGCAATGATTAAGTTGGGAAATGTACATGGTTGCTATATGACACAGATGGAATGTATTAATAAAAAATTGATACTTCGAGCTCAGAATATCCTAAAAGACCTCTTTAATTTTGATGATAACGAAGCTTATAATTCGCTTAAGGAGCATGATTTTATTTTAAACAATGCAATTAATGCAGGTTATGAAAAGTTGGGTAAATAATTAGGGTTGTCCTAAATTGCCTAATTGTCACTTCAAATAATTATTGAACAGAAAAATCCAAAATGAATATTATAAAGTTAAGAAAAAATAATACAAATGAGAAAACAGGGAATCTATTGTTATTGGGGATGACTTGTTTTGTTGCTTCCTTAGGTGGTGTTCTTTTCGGCTTTGACACAGCTGTTATTTCAGGTACTTTCGGAATGGTTGAAACTCAATTTGCTTTAGACAAGATAGAGGTAGGATGGTTTGGTAGTTCAGCTTTAATTGGTGCTATAGCAGGTGCTTTTATAGCTGGAACATTAAGCGACAAGTACGGAAGAAGGCCTGTATTGATGCTTTCAGCATTTTTATTTTTTGTATCTGCCTTGTTGTCGGCCATAGCCCCTAACTTTAGTTTCCTAATTGCTGCACGACTGGTTGGCGGTTTTGGTGTTGGCGTGGCTTCGGTGGTTTCCCCTATGTATATTTCAGAATTTGCCCCCTCACGAATCAGAGGGAGGCTCGTAGCACTCTATCAGATGGCCATAGTTATGGGAATTCTGTTAGCTTATTTTTCTAATTGGGCTTTATTGAAACATAGCAGTTCTGCAACCATTATATTTACCGGAGGATTGATGCATAAAGTGTTTAATATAGAAGTTTGGAGAGGGATGTTTGCAGCTGAAGTATTGCCAAGCGGGTTATTCCTGGTACTTTTGCTCTTTGTGCCTGAAAGTCCACGATGGCTGATTGATAAGGGTTTTATTGAAAAAGGGATTTGCCTGCTTCGTAAAATAAATGGCAATTTTGATGAAAAAATATTAATTGAAAAGAAATTTCGAAAGGAGAAGAAAGTGGGAATAGGCGAATTATTGAAGCCGGGTCTCAGACTGGCACTTTTAGTTGGAATAGGTCTATCCATTTTAGGACAGTTTACAGGAGTGAATATTGTAATATATTATGGTCCCACTATACTTGAGGGAGCAGGATTTGCCCTTGACAGTGCTATTCAGTTTCAGGTTCTTATTGGTTTTATTAATTTTATTTTTACGATTATCGCACTAATTAAGATTGATAGCTGGGGGAGGAGACCCTTGCTAATTGGAGGTATGGCAGCTGTTTTTATTTCTCTGTGCGGAATTGGAATTCTATTTTTAACCGATGTCCTGTCTGGTATCTGGATAGTTGTGCTATTATGTATTTATATTGGGAGTCTAGCTCTTTCTATCAATGCTGTTATTTGGGTGATAACGAGCGAGATATATCCAACGCATATTAGGGGTAGAGCCATGTCTATTGCTACATTTACAAACTGGGCTACTAACTTTTCTGCTGCATTCCTTTTTCCTTGGTATGTTTCAAATGTGGGATTGGGAGCCGGTTTTTTTACATTTGCAGCATTTACTCTTGTGGGTATCGTTTTCTTTTACAAATATGTTCCTGAGACCAAAGGAAAAACCCTTGAAGAAATTGAGAATTACTGGATTAAATAATAATATTAATTTACTTAAAATGAATAATAATAGAAAGTATTCTTTAGTTTTAATTTTTTTAATACTTATTATTACTTCTTTCTATCAATGCAAAAGCAGTTTATTCACAGATGATATCGTTTTTATTGAAAATGGAAAAATTAAACTGGGCTTTGAAAATAAAACAGGCAGGCTGGTTGTCTTTAATGATTTAGTTAATAATCATGAGTTTATAGATCAAAGTGTTGTAAATGAATTACCCTGGGAAATTAATTTCCATTCAATTCAAACAAACTTAATTCAAACTGTTGAAATTTCTCCTTCTAAATTTTCATATTCAAAACCTGACTCACATACTCTTATTTTAAGTTGGAAAGATTTTGATGGAATGGAAGAATTTGAAATAAATGCAGAAATCACCCTCGACAAGAATAAGGCTTTTTCTTATTGGAGTATTTTTATTGATGGGGTAAAGGAAAATACTTTAGACAATTTAGTATTTCCTAAAATCGCAGGGCTAAAAGACATGGAAAATGAAGAGTTAGTTATTCCGACCTGGATGGGTAGTTTGATGACTGAGCCCAGAAAGGCACTTAGAAGTGGAAGAGGTAAAATGGAATGGAGTTATCCCGGAGCTCTTTCCAGCCAGGTAATTGCAGTTTATAATTTAAATAAAAGCGGATTTTATGCCTCCTGTAATGATTCTCTTTCTTATGTAAAAAACTTTTCTTTAAAACTGGATTCACTTAATACATTAACTTATGAAATGATTAATTATCCCTCATTCGACCTGTCAGCATCTTCGTATTCTCCTAACTATCAGGCAATAATTGGTTCATTTAAAGGTGATTGGATTGATGTTGCGGAAATATATGGTGAGTGGGCAGTAAAACAAAAGTGGGCCAAAGAAAGTAGGTTTAAAAATGGATTAACCCCATCCTGGTTAGAGAATACAGCTTTATGGGTTTGGAACAGAGGCAAGTCTGACAATGTTCTTAAACCGGCAGTTGAATTAAAGGAAAGATTGGGCCTTCCAGTTCATGTTTTCTGGCATTGGTGGCATAACTGTTCCTATGATGATAATTTCCCTGAATACCTGCCACCAAGAGAAGGTATGGAATCATTTATTACTGCTGTCAAATCAGCTCAAAATACAGGTGTTAATTCCCATGTTTATATGAATGCAATTCAATGGGGAGATGCAGCTGAAGGTTGGAAGTCAGGGAAAGTCAAGCCTTATACAGTAAAAGATATAGATGGAAAGGAGCGTTCTCATGTTTATAATATATTTACTGATAATGCTTTAATAAATATGTGTGTTGGTACGGAATTCTGGAGAGATCATTATTCCTCTTTGTGCGATAGTGTTATAAATATATATCAAACCAATGGAGTTTATATGGATCAGACATGTTTAAGCAGAATGTGTTATGATAAAAGTCATGGACATGAAATTGGTGGAGGTAATTATTGGGTAGAAAATTCAGGTAAGCTTATTGATCAAATACGATCAAAAGATTTTGGAGATAAACAACCTATTTTTACAGGAGAAGGCTCGGCTGAGAACTGGCTTCCTCATCTAGATGCTTTTTTAACCCTGCAAGCGAGCAGAGAAAGATATGCAGGTGTTGGGAATACTGAAACAATTCCTTTTTTTCAGGCAGTTTTTCACCAATATGGAATTACTTTTGGAAACTATTCATCTCTGGTTACTCCTCCTTATGATGAATTGTGGCCCAAAGAGTTTGCTCCAGAGAATATCGAACAACCATTGGATGAAATTTTTAATGATCAGTTTTTAATGGAACAAGCCCGTTCGTTTGTTTGGGGTATGCAACCAACAATAGCCAATTATCAAAGCTTTTTGGCATCGGAAAGAGAAGAAGAAATAAATTATTTACTGAATATCGCAAGATTAAGATATAAAGGATTAAAGTATTTATTATACGGTAAATTTTTAAGGACTCCTCACATAGAATTTCCTGAAAAAGAAATTGATATTTCGAGATTGTCTATATATGCAGGGAGAAAAGGAGAAATTGTATCTGCCTTTAAGAAACATGTTCCCTTATTATATTCAGGAACATGGAAAGCAGAAGATAACTATGTGGGAATAGTTTTGGCTAGTATAAGCGATAAGTCAATTCCTATTAAATTCAGTTTTGATACAATCAATTATGGTCTGCATTCAAATGGTGACATTTACATCATAACCAATAAAGGGAAAGAGTTCTTGAATTCATATACTGATAGGATGGTAAACGTGAATTTTTCACTTCAACCTAAAGGTTTGTGCATTATAGAAATTTCTCCAACTATTTAAAATATTTTATAACTGACACTTTAAAAATTATTGCTAATATGGAATTTCTATTTATTTTTATTGTATTTTACAAATGTTTAAAATGAAATTCTTAACAATTATTTTTCTCGGTCTTATTTTATAATTCACAGGCTTTATAACAGAAAACATGATATACTTTAAAACAAAAATATGGCGGATATTTGAGCTGGTGATTGTCGTAATGATATTTCTTTTTTTTACAACCATTAGCATTATCCATGCTTCAGTTTTAATGACTGATTATCAAAATAGGATTGACAGTCTTCGGATACTGAGCTATAATATGCGGATTGCCCATCCCCCCTCAAAAGGATGGAGTGAGGTTGACCTGCCTGCTATAGCTCAGGTCATTAATAAGGCAAACCCAGATTTTGTGGCACTTCAGGAGGTGGATGCTTTTACAGAAAGATCAGGAAAAAAAATACACCAGGCCCATGAGCTGGCAAAAATGACTGGTATGTACCACTTTTTTGCAAAAGGTATCGATCGTTCAGCGGGTGATTATGGAGTAGCAATTTTGTCCCGATTCCCTTTAACAGAGACAAAAGGGTATCGGTTACCCGTCCGCGACAGCATTAAGAACGAAATACGGGCTCTTGCCGTGGTGAAAGCACAACTGTCCAATGAAGAAACAATTGTTTTCTGTTCTGCCCATTTCGACCACTTAGCCAATGAAGATCGCCTGCTACAGGCTGAAACAATGAACGCCATACTTGATAAATATTCAGCTAATCCGGTTATAATTGGTGCTGACCTGAATATGGAACCGGATAACCCGGTAATGAAGGTTATACAGAAATTATTTTCCTTAGGTATTGATGATCATCCGTTAACGTTTCCGTCTGTTGATCCAAAGAGAACTATTGATTATATATTGCTAAATAAAATAGCCAAAGATAAATTCGATGTGGTTAAGTATAATACCTTGAAAGAGGATTATGCTTCCGATCATTTACCACTTGAAGTAGTGTTGAAAATAAAGTAAAACATATGAAATGATTTCATTAATAAGAATCGTTCCTCTTCCCCGGATAAAAATAATTTGTCTTGCAATTTTATTGATGGGCCTTTTAGTTTCTTGTTGGCAAAAACCGAATAAAAAAATAAAATTCTTTCAAGTTCAAGAGATATCAGGGGTAGAACCCCGAAATGTAATATTTATTCTAAGCGATGATCACCGATATGATTATATGGGATTTACAGGTAAATTACCCTGGCTGGAAACGCCAGCCATGGACAGGATGGCCAGTGAAGGGGCATGGTTTCCAAATGCTTTTGTAACTACTTCATTATGTTCACCTAGTCGAGCCTCAATATTAACAGGACAGTTTAGTCATACCCATAAAGTTGTAGATAATTCTGCACCTGCACCTAAGGAACATATATATTTTCCCCAATACCTTCAAAGTAAAGGATATCAAACTTCTTTTTTTGGGAAATGGCATATGGGAGGAGAAACTGATGAGCCCCGTCCAGGGTTTGATCACTGGGAGAGTTTTAGAGGACAGGGAGTTTATTTCAACCCGACTTTAAATATAAATGGGACTCATGTAACTTATGAAGATTCCACCTACACAACCGATTTATTAACGGACCATGCAATTAACTGGTTAAAAGAAAGAGATACAAAAAAACCTTTTTTCCTGTATTTATCGCATAAAGCGGTGCATGGGCTATATGAACCGGCAAAACGACATCTTGGAAAATATGCAAATGTTGAACTTGAATTACCACCATCATTTTTTACTTCAGCACAACCCGTTAAAGGGAAAAGTAATCCTCACGGGTACGAAAAATATATCGGGCCTGATAAAAATCAAATTGAAGAACCGGCCAAGCATGAAGAATATTATGGAGAGGGCAGAATGCCAGACTGGCAGAAAATGCAAAGAGAAAGTTGGCATGGAGTAGATTATATGTATCATGCTCAGCATGTTAATTATGAAACATTAGTAAAAAGATACTGTGAATTAATATTGTCTTTGGATGAAAGCATCGGCAGCGTTTTAGAATACCTGGATTCTGAGGGGCTAAGTGAATCAACTGTGGTCATTTATATGGGTGATAATGGTTTTGGATTTGGAGAACATGGATTAATTGACAAACGCCATTTTTATGAAGAGTCTGTTAAGGTACCATTTTTAATGAGATGTCCTGAAATAATAAAACAAAAGCAGGTAATTGAAAACATGGTACAAAATATTGATGTAGCACCAACAATTTTAGAGTTGGCAGGTATTGAGAAACCGGAACAAATGCAGGGGATGTCAATGGTACCTCTTTTAATCGGAGATTCCATCGAATGGCGGGATAAAATATTTTATGAATATTATTGGGAAAATGATTATCCACAAACTCCAACCATGCATGGTGTAAGAACCGAAAGATACAAATTTATACGTTATCATGGGATTTGGGATACTAATGAACTCTATGATTTGAAGGAAGATCCTGATGAAATGAATAATTTGATTGCAAGTCCGGAACATCAAATACTTATTCAGGAATTATCAAATGAAATATACAATTGGTTGGAAACTACAGACGGTATGCAAATCCCTTTAAAAAGAACTGGAAGAAAAGGAGGCGATCATAGAAATAGAGGATTATTTTAATAATAAAATTTATGTTTTACTTTTATAAGTACTATCAATTAATGAAAAAAATCAAAAAATTAGTAATTGTCTTAATTACATTTCCCATTTCTGAAAGTATTGATTTAATCGGGAAATAAAAAGTCTTAAATGGCAGTGATTATTAAAGGCAACTTATTTCTTTAAACAGTTAAATTTTATTTGAATTAGTTTGAGGATAACTTTTTTAATCTTTAATGAAAATAGAATAAAATGGGAATGAAAACTTTATTATTTACAGGCATCGCAATATTTTTTCTTTCATTTGTGGGCTGCCAGTCAGGTGCAGCGCCTGAGCGCCTGCCAGAATTTGCTGACGGCGAATCCGTCAAAATTTCAAAAACTGATTTACAGGATAAAATAAAAGGTGGCTGGGCCGGCCAGGTGGTTGGATGCACTTATGGTGGTCCAACCGAGTTTAAATGGCTAGGAACTATGATTCATGATGAAGTACCCATTCCTTGGGATGAAACACAAATAGAATTTTGGTACGATCAATTTCCGGGGCTTTATGACGATGTGTATATGGATTTGACTTTTGTTTCTGTTTTTGAGGAGCACGGGTTAGATGCGTCGGATACATTACATGCATTGGCTTTTGCAAATGCCGAATACCCACTTTGGCATGCCAACCAGGCCTCACGGTACAATATTTTAAACGGGATTATGCCTCCTGAATCAGGACATTACTTTAACAATCCGCACGCTGATGATATTGACTTTCAAATTGAATCGGACTTTGCAGGCCTGATGTCCCCGGGAATGATTAATGCTTCTTCCGAAATTTGCGACAGAGTTGGCCATATAATGAATTATGGGGATGGTTGGTATGGCGGTGTGTTTATTGCGGGAATGTACACACAGGCTTTTATCTCTGGCGATGTTGAGTTTGTGGTTAGTGAGGCATTGAAAGCAATTCCTCAGGAAAGTCGCTTTTATCAGACGATTGCCGATGTGGTGCAATGGCACAAAATGTATCCCGATGACTGGAAACAAACCTGGTTCGAGCTACAAAAAAAGTGGTCGTTTGAAAAAGGTTGCCCTGATGGGGTTTTCAATGCGTTTAATATCGATGCAAGCTTAAATGCCGCCTATATTGTTCTTGGCTTGTTATACGGTGATGGCGATTACGGGAAAACCATTGATATAAGTACACGTGCCGGACAGGATTCCGATTGTAATCCCTCTAATGCAGCAGGGATTTTGGGCACCATGTTGGGCTACAGTAATATTCCCGACTATTGGAAACAGGGGCTCAACCGCGTTGAAAAGAGAAATTTTAGTTTTACCGAACTTTCACTTACAGATGCCTACAGTTTGAGCTATGCCCATGCATTGGAAATGATAGAAAAACATGGAGGTACAATTCAGGCCGATACAGTGGAAATAATATACCAAAAAGTGAAACCAGTAAAACTGGAACAATCATTTGAAAATCTTTATCCCCATGAACGAATCTCTTATCAATGGCCATTGACCGGAAAAACAATCGATCACCAGGGAAAAGAGTATTCTATCGAGTTCAAGGGCTCTGGAATTGTTTTTAATGGAAATGCCGTAAAAACCAATAATGACTTGCCCGATTATAATCTGGAACTTGATGTTTTTGTCAATGGGCAGTTCGCTGAAAAAGTTTCATTGCCAACTCAGACATTAGTTCAGAAAACAAATATTTACTGGAATTATCAGTTGGAAGAAGGTGAAAATAAAATAAGATTGGTTGTATCCGATGTCCCGTTGGGATACAGGGTGGATTTTTATTCTGCTCTGATTTATACACAAAAGAGGAAATAATCTTTGATTAAAACCAATTAAGTAATAATC
>Ga0334898_1002788_pt1 | contig 15261 bp, 16 predicted proteins | sample GraSluR3_MG_10_FD_207228 | JGI IMG/M metagenome (GOLD analysis project Ga0334898, IMG submission 207228) | Sludge microbial communities from methane-producing bioreactor in Wageningen University, Netherlands - Granular Sludge_3_08-R3 | ecosystem: Engineered > Bioreactor > Anaerobic >... | reverse complement strand
CCGGACTTAGAAAAGATATTGCAGTGAGGATTGCTGACGCTGTTACCTCCGTGCTGCCTTATATGAAAAACAGTATAGACTGGAATCCAACTTTAAAACATAAGTTGGAAATTGTTGAACTTTCAAGACGTCTTATCGGACCTGAAGATGTTAATGAAGGCATGAGAGAATCAGAAAAATGGAAAAAAGAGTATAATAAACTTCTGGATGAGATCAAAGAAAATCCTGCCTTGAAAGAGAAGCCCAGATGGTATACCCCGATCACAATTGCACATACCAGGATGAGGAGGGGAAACAATGTAAGGGATCGCTATGAGCTTGAAAAGGTACAGCCTAAAATGCCTGTTGAAGTGCATATTCTTCGTGTCGGCGATATTGTAATAGCAACAAATCCATTCGAATATTACCTTGACTACGGAATGAGGATCAAGGCACGCAGTTCAGCCATTCAGACATTCCTCGTTCAGCTTACCGGCAGCGGGTCATATATTCCGACAATACGTTCGATCGAAGGTGGTGCATATGGGGCTGTGCCCGCCAGTACTTTGATTGGCCCTGAAGGCGGACAGGAACTTGTTGAAAGAACACTTGAACTGATTGAGGAGATAATGAATTAATACAATAAAAATCATAATCCCCATAATTATTATCAATGAATATGTAAAAATAATATTCATAAGTGTTATTTTTTAAAATTTAGTTCGTAATTTTGCGAAAAACGAACAGTTATTTATTATGGATATAAAAATTTTAGGAACCGGTTGCCCTAAATGTAAAGCACTGGAGAAAGCAGCTAAAAATGCGGTAGCTTTGGCGGGAGTGGATGCAAATATATCAAAAGTTGAAGATATTATGCAGATAATGCAATATGGAGTGATGACAACTCCTGCTCTTGTTGTTGACGGCAAAATTTTAGTAAAAGGCAGAGTGCCAGGTGTCGACGAAATAAAAAATTTAATAACCAAATAAAAATTCAGAATTATGAAACAAGTGTTCGTATTATTTACCCTTATCTTTTTGACAGGAATTTTTATGGCTAACTCACAATGCTGCAGCAGAGCTGATAAGGCCGGAAATAAGACTCAAGCCCTGGCAATGGTTGAAGACAATAGTGAATCTAAAGTAGAGGCCTACTATTTTCATTTTTCAAGGAGATGTGTTACATGCCGTGAGGTTGAAAGAATATCTTCAGAAGCTTTAGAGGATCTGTATGGAGAAAAAATAAAATTAAAATCTGTCAGCCTGGATGATAAAAGCAGTGAAGAACTGGTGAAAAAACTTGGAGTAGAGGGACAATCTCTACTGATTGTGAATGGTACAAAGAAAGTTGATATAACATTCGATGGTTTTATGTATGCACAATCAGACCCTGAAAAGTTCAAGCAGAAAATTAAAACTGCAGTAGAGTCGCTGAAATAAAAATTTGAATGGAACTACTCCAAAAATTTTTCGAAAACGCTGAATTACCTTTGTTTTCGGCATTTATTCTTGGGCTTATGACTGCCATAAGCCCATGTCCTCTGGCTACCAATATTACTGCAATTGGCTACATCAGCAAAGATATTCAAAGCCGGAAGAGGGTTTTTTATAACGGATTGGTATATACTTTGGGAAGGGGAATAACCTATACCCTGATCGGACTTGCTTTTTTTTTCGGTGCCGGGCAGATAAAATTTTCAATGTTTTTTCAAACATGGGGAGAAAAGATACTTGGTCCGCTGCTTATAGTTATAGGCCTTTTTATGCTTGGTGTAATCAATCTGAGGATCCCCGGCCTTAGCTCCCTGACCGAAAAAATGGAAAATAATTCCAGAGGCGGCTTTCTGGGAGTTCTTTTTCTGGGAATTGTTTTTGCCCTTGCATTCTGTCCCTATAGCGGGGTACTATATTTCGGAATGCTTATTCCAATGACTATCAGTAGTGCAAGCGGCCTATACCTTCCTTTGATTTTTGCACTTGCAACCGGGATACCGGTAATTGTTTTTGCCTGGCTTATTGCTTTTAGCATTGGCTCAATCGGACAACTGTATAACAAAATGAGAATCTTTGAAAAATGGTTCCGGAGAATAATTGCCATTTTGTTTATCGGAGTTGGAATTTATTATATCCTAATTGTATTCTTTGCATAAATGTACTCAGAAAAGTATAATGAAATTTTAGCAGAGCTTACTGATTTTTTACATGCCCTGGCGCATCCTGCAAGGTTGCAGATAATAGAACATCTTGCAAAATTCCATGAATGTCCGGCAGGTGAAATAAACAGCAATTTACCATTATGTAAACCGACAGTATCACAGCACATGGCCAGGCTTCGTACAGCCGGGTTCATATAAAGCAGTCCAAACGGTGTTAGTCAGCATTACAAGTTAAATCATGAAAACCTTAAAAAAGTTATTCAACAGCTGGAAGTGTTTGGTGATTATGTGGAATTGCTTTCAAAAACGGAATGTAAAAAAAACTTATCGAAATTAAACAGATGAAAAGATTTTTCCTTTTATTTATGTAATTTACATAAACAATTACATAAATGAAAAATAATTATGTATCAGCATTTTAGTATAAATACGAGTTGGAACCCTGAAGTTACCAGAATTTTTATCCCGGTGACTTGCACACTTATTTTTTTTATCATTTATTGGTTCGTTTCTCAGTCAGTAAAAATAAAGGGCCGTTTTTATATAAAGTATGATTTTGATTCAGCATCTGTAAGACACATTTTTTTTACAAATTATTTCGGATTCCTGACGATGGGTATATTCCCGGCAATTGTTTGCCTATTTGTTTTTCCTGAAATTTCTTTGGCTGAATATGGATTAACTTTTATTCCTGAAACAGTTTTTTTTACACTTATCTGGACCATAGGATTAAGTGCGGTTATGATTCCGTTAGCTTATTTCAGCGCCAGGAAACCTGAAAATCTTATAAAATATCCCCAGATACGGGCTAAAGTATGGACAAAAAAGATCCTGGTCATTAACCTTGCGGGATGGTTTATATATCTTTTGGGTTATGAATTTCTTTTCAGGGGTGTTTTATTGTTCTCCCTGGCAGCAACTCTGGGCGTATGGCCGGCTATTGCCGTAAATATTGCACTGTATTCGGCAACGCATATTCCCAAAGGACTTACAGAAACGATCGGGGCAATACCTCTGGGGCTGGTATTTTGCACTCTTACTTTGGCATCGGGAACAATATGGATTGCATTTTTTGTTCATGTTGTCATGGCATGGACCAACAGCCTTGTTGCGCTAAAATTTCATCCTGACATTCAATACCTGCCTTATGGAAAATAAGTTCACAGGAAAGGTGGCCGTTATTACCGGATTCAACAGGGGAATAAGTAAGGCGATTGCAGTTGAATTGGCCAGGGAGGGTGCATCCGTTGTGCTTAACGGAAGAGATAGTGAACGTCTGAAACTTGCACAAAAAGACATAGAAAAGTACAAGCATAAAATTCATGTTGGATTGATTTATGTCGGTATGACAGAGATTGAGCATCATAAAGAAACCATTGCTTCCAAATCCAATTTTTGAATCTGGCCATGGATATCCATCATGAAATTCACAGTCATAAACTGCAGCAGTCGGTTATCGCAATTATAATTTACTCCTACGAAAAGCCGAAAAGTATTATTTGCAAATAAGGCATTCGAAGTAAATAATACACGTATTTCCGATGATTGCGGAACTGAGACAATTTTATTCTTTTCAAAATAACTTCTGTCGGCACTATTATATATGTAAACGTTTATCAGATCAGCGGGTGCATCAGTCCCCAATGTAAGAAGATAGAGATGTGGCGTTGTTGAGATGTCTTCAAATATTGCAAATAAATCGGGTTTAATACATGAAGTTACAAACTGTGTAAGAGTAAAAGGAGTATTGTTTTTTAATTTTTCAGCTTCGACTTCTCTCTTATGTTCTACTTATTATAGTCAGCCGCTCTTTATTTTATAGTCAATTTATTATTGCTTAACGTGACCGAATATTTTTTCAAAGGATTTACTGCAGGACCATTTAACACATTTCCGTTTGTATTGAAAACTGATCCATGACAAGGACAAGGCAGTTGGCCGGTTGAATTATTGTAAGAAACAGTACACTGCTCATGAGTGCATATTTTTGAAAGTGCTATGTATGAACTCGAAGAGAGTCTGATTATAATAATATTTCCAGCATAAACAAAGCCACCATCAGATCCCAGATCAGCGTATTTAGAATCAGATAGATCAATAACCAGTTCACCCCCACCGTTATTGGGACCAGGATCAGGTTCTGTATCTTCCTTTGAACAAGAATTAAATAACAGAGGGGTACTAAACAATATACTTCCCCCTACAGCTATTCCTTTTATAAATTCATTTCTTTTCATGGCTATTTTAAATAAAAATTCCTAATTAAATTAAATCCGAAAAATATATTGCCCGAGGACCAATCCCCGGTAGTACGTTTATATAAACTATGTTCTGTCATACTGTGTGAATTTGAAAATATTAACTGAAACAGGTGGCCGCCGGTATCAATATCTGCTCCGATGGAGATTGGCCGGTTATTACCTGGGATCATATCTGCAAAATGATGTAAATACTCCATATTGATATTTATTCTTCTTGAGACGGCTAAGGACAATCCTCCCGTCAGAACAGCAAATGATCTGCTTTCACCTGCCTCTGGCATATATCCTGTAAACATATAGGAGGGGGAAATCTGAATTGCAAATCCTTTAAAATTCCTTACTATCTCAAACTCAAAACTGGAGGCAATTTTATCGGAAAGATCATCATTAGTATCCGGAAAATAATTCTTCAGAGTCACTATATACCCGGAAGCTGTAAACGAGGCAGCAACGGGAAAAATTTCAGATTGCTCTGCCAGCCTGGCTTTCACGAAAGTATCATAGGTCTTTTGATATGTTGTTCTTCCGATACCAACGTTTAACTTTTTCGCTAATCCATATTCAAAACCAAGCCGCATCTCAGCCTGATCCAAGCCGAAGAACTCATAGGCACCTCCTTTTATACTGCCAAATCTGTGCTGGATATTTAAAATCAGCACTCCTGGTTCAGCAAGATTGGCAGATTGGGTATTAACTAATCTGGTTCCCTGAAAAACATTTTCAATTACTTCTATATTATCCTTTTCTTCTTCAGAGAGAAGATCTTCCAAATTTTGTGAGTAACCATTTACTGCACCTGAAAACACAAACAGAATCAATAGTCTTTTGATCATTATTTTACCGGTTTAAATTTAACTTCAATTGTTATTTCAATTTCTTCAGCTATATTCATGATAAGAATTCGCGGTATCTTTATGTCAAAATCCGCTGTTCTGACCTTAAACTTTGAACTACCGGACAAATATTCGTCATGAAACTGAAGATAGGCTTTTTCATTTATTATTTTTGTAACTCCATGTATGGTAAGTTCTCCGGTAATTTGATGCTCTGTGGGTCGCTCCCTTGTAATATTGCTAATATTCTTTATTTTACCAACAAACCGTGCTTCCGGAAATTTATCCGATTCCATGTATTGTTGATTAAAATGTTTTTGCATCAGATTTTTTTCAAAGACGAATTCTTTTATCGGAGCTATAAATAACAAATCACCGGTTGAAAGATCAATAGCCGCTTTAACATTGTTGTTAATTGCTTCTATATTTTCAAGGGGAGCCTCGGAAAAAAATCGAATATATCCCGAAGATGTGGACATCTTCCCACTGAATGTTATCGATTGTAAAAAAATTAACCATATAATAACTGCGTGGAACATTGGAAATTATTTTACAAATTAATATTTCCTGTATGACAATTATTAAAATAATAACAATCAAGAAATGGAAAAGTTGCGAATGTTACCTTTTTAAATAAGCAAACATAAATTTTGAGGAAAGTCCACAATCGACACTTTCAGGTACAAACCTTCGATCTTAATCGCATTTACTTCAACAAATTTCAAGGGTGAATGTTTATTTCACCTTTGCCCGGAGGTGAAATAATTTGTTAAGCAACACTACGCTTGAAAATGTAGCATTCCAAATGAGAATATCTTTTGAATTTTCTCTAAAGGAATAGAAAAATCATTGACTGAAAAGCTTTGTCGATTTTAAGAGCCTTTAAATGTAATACCATCATGAAAAGAATTATGACTTCCAGGATGCAAAACTTGAATCCACGGGAAAGGCAATAAGTGATTTGAAATTTCAGGTAGACATTGTGTTATTAAATATGTAATCAAACTGCTTATATCACAAATGCAATAAGTTCAGGATACTCAGGATTTTCAAGCCTGATTATCTGTTATATTGCAGCCCCGGCATGAACAAATGAATGGATTGTGTTGCTCTGTAGTATTCGGTTATCCAGCGTTACTTCCCTGTAAAGTTACTTGTTTGAAACGAGTAAAGTACTAATAAAAAAACTAAAAAAGATGATGATAAGGAACAAAAATTTTCATAACTTTTCTCTTATCTAAAACATATATTTATGAAAACATTAATCAGCCTGGCCATTTTTGCTTTTTTATGGATAAATATGGTCGCCCAGACTCCGCAAGCCTTAAATTACCAGGCAGTGGCACGCAATTCTTCAGGACAGGTTTTAGCCAACCAGGCTGTAAGTTTCAAAATCAGCATTCTCAGTGGAAGCGCCACGGGAACAGCTGTATATTCTGAAACGCATACAGGCAAAACCACTAATCAGTTCGGACTGGTAAATCTTGCAATAGGGACAGGTACCCCGGTTACAGGAACTTTATCTGCTGTTGCATGGGATACAGGGACTTATTATGTTAAGGTGGAAATGGATCCTGCAGGAGGATCATCCTATCAGGCACTGGGTACAAGCCAGCTGCTTAGTGTTCCCTATGCACTTCATTCAAAGACTGTGGAGTTGGAGGCAGACGGTGACCCTGCCAACGAGATACAGGAACTGCAATTGTCCGGGACTGTTCTCGGATTGACAAAAAGCTCCAAAACAGTTACATTGCCTTCATCAGGAGGAGGAGATAACTGGGGAACGCAGGTGGTAAAAACCGATGCCACGTTAACCGGAGATGGAACTGATGCCAGTCCGCTGGGGATCGTCAGCTCAGCGGCTACCCCTGAGTGGAATGATATTCTGAACATGCCGGCAGATTTTGCTGATGGAATTGATGATGTTGATGATGCCGATCATGATCCTCAAAATGAAATCCAGGAATTATCACTTGTTGGAAATGTACTGACTTTATCCTTAGAAGGAGGATCAGTTGAACTTCCTTCTGCAGGGTCAGGTCCGTTTGTTTCCGGTAATGGTATAACGCGCAATACAGTGCTAACGGATAATTTTGTATTTGGCTCTCCGTCACTGGATGATATAGCAGGGTCTGATGACGACAGAAGAATGTTTTTTTCTAAAGACAAAGGGGCCTTCAGAGCTGGTTCTCCATACGGAACGAACTGGGATGGTTCTAATGTTGGTATTTATTCGGCAGCATTTGGAAGAGCTAAGGCATCCGGAATTTTATCATTTGCAGCCGGACATAATACTACTGCTTCAGGTGAATATTCAACGGCCCTGGGTGCAGTCACTAATGCTTTAGGCAATGGATCCACTGCTCTCGGAGGTGAAACAAAAGCTGTCGGTTTTCTGTCAACATCAATGGGGTATCGTACCACAGCTACAGCAAGATCCTCTCTTGCCATAGGCGAGTATAATATAGGTTCAGGTGACGCGACTTATTGGGTATCAACCGATCCTGTTTTTGAAATAGGAATTGGGAATTCGGAAACAGAAAAGGCTAATGCTGTTACAGTTCTTAAAAATGGGAATGTAGGGATTGGCCAGGCAAATCCGACTGCCAGAATGGAGGTTGCCGGCCAGGTGAAAATAACAGGAGGCAACCCCGGAGCAGGAAAAGTTCTTACTTCAGATCCAAACGGACTAGCTTCGTGGCAAAATCCGTCAGGAGAAAGCCTCTGGCAGGCAAATAGTTCCAATATATATTACAATAGCGGCAATGTTGGTATTGGAACGACTTCTCCTGCTGCCCTGTTACATACTCATGGTACAGCTTCCGGACAGGGTAATGTTGTTTTTGTAGGTGAATATAAAACATCAAGTCCTGGTAATCCACCGGTTTCCGGAGCTGGTACAAGAATGATGTGGTATCCTGATAAAGCTGCATTCAGAGCCGGACATGTTGACGGCACTCAATGGGATGCTTCCAATATCGGCACCTATTCTATCGCTGCTGGCAATTCAACAACCGCTTCAGGATCTTATTCCATGGCTATTGGCGGATTAACAACTGCTTCAGGATCTTATTCTGCAGCAATAGGCCAATCTGCCACAGCTTCAGGAATTCATTCATTTTCTGTAGGGTATTCAACAACGGCTTCAGGTGTTTATTCTACTGCCAGGGGCGATTATGCTGTAGCATCAGGAAATTATTCCACCGCTATTGGACAATTTATAACGGCTCCATCTTATTTCGAAACAGTAATAGGTTGCTATAATAACAATTATACACCAGCCAGTTCCACTTCTTGGGATAATAATGACAGACTATTTGTAATAAGCAATGGGACCGGTCAAAGCTCGCGCAGAAATGCTTTCACAATTCTGAAAAACGGCAAGATAGGAATTGGCACTGACACTCCCGGTTATTTATTAGATGTAGCAGGAAACAGCAGAATTCGCCTTATTGATGGAAGTGAGTGGATTGCATTAAGGAATGATGGAAGCTCAGGATTACTGGATTTATCATTTGGCGGTGGAACCCTTGTGATCCAAGGCACTGCAGCGGGTGAAAATATTTTAATTAATCCGGGAGTAAACAGTAAGGTAGGAATACGTTCATGGGCGGCACCACTGTATGAACTGGACGTAAATGGGAGTATCCGGGCCACCGGAAGTGTTTATTATGGAGGAACAGCAGGCAATGCTAATGGAACTGAATATTCCAAACCCGATTATGTTTTTGAAAAAAGTTATGAATTTTTAAGTATAGAAGAAATTGAAAAATTTATAGTCAGGGAACAACATTTGCCATGGATTACCTCTGCAGAAAAGGAAAAAAAGGAAAACGGAGATGCAGTGGATATGACCAGGATGGCTTTTGAAACTGTTGAAACCATCGAAAACATGCAGCTTCAAATTATTGAACTCAATAAACAGCTTAAAGCAATGAACAAACTAATTTTTCATCAGCAAAAAGAAATTGAAGAACTGAAAAAACTGAAATAATAATAACAACATATTTACGTATGAAAACAATTGTGATTTTCGTTGCTCTGTCTTTATGCACTATTTACTTGTCTGCTCAGGAGGTTGTAGCCAACTCCGGCAGCAGTGGCAGCATTACCGGTTATAAGGTTGACTGGACCCTTGGTGAGCCGGTTATTGAAACTTTCACCGGTTCTGCAAACATCCTGACCCAGGGTATGCACCAGACAAAACTCCTGGTAACAGGGTTGCAGGAACTGGCAATTCCGGGACTGGAGGTAAGGGTATACCCGAATCCTGTCAGCGATATTCTTATGATTGAAATCATACAGCCAGGTAATGATATTTACCGATATGAACTTTTTGATATTGCAGGACGTAAAATGGTTCTGAAGGAAATGCACTCAAACATTGAAGAAATAGACATGAGCAGTTATGTTTCGGGTATCTATTTACTTCATGTATTAAACCCCAATCGTGATCGTGTAAAAGTTTGTAAAATTGTTAAACAATAAAGCGATGAAAAAATTTACTGTTGCACTAACTTTCCTCTTGTTTGCCACAACTATGATGGCACAGGTTCCTTCCGGGTTCAGCTACCAGGCAGTTGTACGCAACACTGCAGGCGATATAGTTGCCAACAAGGCCGTTAAATTCAGGTTCAGTATTTTACAAAACAGCGCCACAGGTACAGCTGTATATGTTGAAACCCAGTCTGCTACAACTAATTCATTTGGGTTGGCAAATCTTAAGGTTGGCATGGGTACCAAAGTTAGCGGTAACTTTGACTCTGCCGCATGGGGTAGCAACAAACACTATTTGAAAGTAGAGCTTGATCCTAATAACGGAACTTCTTTTTACACCCTGGGGACAGAACAGTTACTTTCAGTTCCATATGCATTCCATTCACAGACCGTGCAGGAAATTCCTAACAATTCGGTAACCACTGCGAAGATTGCTGACAATGCAGTGACAAGTTCAAAGATTGTAAATACTGCCGTCAGCACCGATAAACTTGCCAATAGCGCTGTAACTGCGCCCAAACTGGCTTCCATGGGGGCCACTGCCGGACAGGTTCTTACATACAGCGGCACTGCCTGGGCCCCTCAGACCATTGCCGGGGGAACAAGCCAGTGGCTGCAATCGGGATCAGATATCTATTTCAATACAGGTAAGGTGGGGATAGGTAAAATTCCGGGCACTGATCTGAGGCAGTTCCAGGTTCTGACTGAGGCTAACCAGGCAATAGCCGGGGTTAACAACAGTGCAAGTTACGCCACCATTTTCGGACAGAACCTCGGAGCAGGGCCTGCTGCTGATTTCAGGAATTATATTCGTATATCCGACGGTACCCAGGGAGCAGGGAAAGTACTTACTTCCGATGCGAACGGGTATACATCCTGGAGTACACCGGAGTCAGGCCTCTGGCAAAAAACCGGAAATAATATTTATTACAATAACGGAATCGTTGGAATTGGTACCAATAATCCTGCATATACCCTTGATATCAGGCACCCTTCAGATCATACTATGCTGAATATTAAGGCTGTTACCAATAAAGACGCAATACTATATCTTGATAAAGGATCAACATCAAGATTTTCTACCATCGGTTTCTGTGATCAGGGATCAAATAAATTCTATGTTGGATTACTTACCAACAATAATTTCAGGATTTCAACCAGTTACAGTTCACTGGGCGGAATGGAAATTACATCCGCCGGAGCCGCAAATTTTTCAGGAAGGCTGAATATTAACCTGGGAGTTACCAGCGGGGTGGCGCTTTTTGTAAATTCGAAAGAAGCCATATGGTTCGACGGTACTTACTACAGCTGGGGTTTCGGGGGCAATTATAACTATTTCGCGGATCCTGTTACAATAGCCACATCTGTATCTCCCGGCTATACTTTAGTCGTCAACGGAACAGCCGCCAAAACAGGGGGAGGCAGCTGGTCAACCTTGTCAGACATAAGGATGAAAGATCTGAAAGGAAATTATACAAGAGGACTTTCCGATATCATGCAACTGAATCCTGTGAAATTCACCTACAAGACTGGAAATCCGCGTGAACTCGATGCTGATGAGGAGCAAATAGGTTTTGTAGCCCAAGATGTCATGAAAGTATTCCCCGAAGCCGTGAATGTGGCAGGCGACGGGTTTCTTGACTTTAACATGCATTCTGTCAACGTTGCTCTGGTAAATGCCGTGAGGGAACTGAAAACTGAAAACGACCGGCTGACAGGTGAGAATGAAAGGCTGAAAGCAAAGGATACACAGTTAGAAAGCCGGCTGGAAAGACTTGAACAACTTATTGTGACAAGTGCTCTTAAATAAAATCATGGATACACGAATTAATAGGTCATTTTTAGTTTATTGGCAAAGTAAAGCTAAGGACAAATATAAAATAGATATAATATTACCGCACCATTTTCATTATAAGTATATTCTGATTTATTGCTGACAACCCCCTCACCATGACTTTGCACGTCATAATATTTACGCCAGAGTATTCTGTTATTATCATCATACAGATTTTCCGTTCTGTTAGCTAAGATCCATACTTCGTCTGAAGTATTCCAGTTGTAAACCGGATTATTGATCAGATTCCCGTTGGGATCAAATTCATAGACTGTTTTTACGGAATTTTGCCAGTTTGTTCCGTTCCATAGCATTTCATAACGTTCCACAGGTCGTCCGTTTGCATCATTATGAAATACTGTTTTCCTGGTGTAATCCCATTCCAATGTCTTCAGATCCATAGACTGGAATATAATTTCATCAATAAACCCGTTTGCATCTTTTTTATATTCAATAATTTCAGTATTTAATGAATCATAGGTAAACTCCGGTACAGGTTCATAAAACTCAATGCTGTCAAGTTTTTCCCTTGTATATGATGGCAATGTCTGATTTAAAGAATTTATTAATGTTCCAAGTTTTGCAGCACTTCGGCTAATACTGCTTTTCTGTTTTATTTCAGGTCTGGTATGGGGCATATCCATTGTCGTTTTTGCATTTTTATGCATAACAGGATTCAGGTACAAACTGTCACCGAAAATCAAGACTGACAACTCATGTTGTATTATTTCAGGAAGGTCCACAAATTCTGAACTATTTATGAGTAGTTCGGAAAATTCATTTTGGGCCCGGGCTGACCCCATACTTATTAAAGCAATAATAAGCAGAAAGGCAATTTTGATTTTTTTTATTTTTGAAAAGTTGATTATAAATACTATACATAATATTTAAATGAAAAGTTAGAAATTAACAGGTACGGTAATGCCAAGGAAAGGTAAAGCTATAAATGTGCCCATGTCCGGGAAAACCGGGATCCATAGACTGTAATCCAGGCCAATGTTCCTGATAATAGATCGCCCTCCTGCTGAAAGAATAATGCCTGTCTCACCTTCTGCTGTAATTATATAATTTTCTGTTACAAAATAGCCTCTCGGGCCTGTCCGCATCATACCGCTTAAATTGATAACCGGAATATCTGCCCATTTATCTCCGTAAAAACCATATGCCATTCCGAAACTGAAGTTTTTATCCCTTGATCCGACCGTGGCTGTTCCATATAATAAACCGAAAATTTCGGTTTCTTCTCCTATTACTGTTGACAGTAATGTTCCTGCACCAATATTGAATTTATCTTTGGCAACCGGAATTGAAAATTTTGGAACAAGCCATACCGGAGTTGCTGTTCCTCCAAAAAGGAAAAGTGGCACTAATCCGACACCACACGAAAAATTATCAGTAAATCCGTAAGAGAGTTGATTATAGAAAATCCAGATATTCTGATACCATCCTTCATTTTTTCTTAGGCCATACCCGTTGGGAGCCCAGAAATAACGGGAAGACTGAGGATTTGGGAGCCAGTATTCACCTCTCTTTTTTTTGACATCCGATATTTCAGTCCTGGATTTAATGTCACCCTGCTGGATTGACAATTCACCCAGTTTTTCTGTTTTTAATATCAAAGTATTGGCATCTTCTTTTATGATTGTGCCTGTATAAGTGTTACCATCTTTGGTTTCAATGCGGTAAATGCTTGTTGTATCGGGACTTTCCTGTCCATAGCTGCTAAGTTGGATAGCAGTCAGAATAACTAAAGAGAGGATGCATATAAGTTTCATACTTCATAATTTATTTAATGATAATATTTAATAATTAATGTATGATATTATTAATCTGTTACACCCTGTTCTTTTTATTCCGTGCCAATGAAATTGGCAATATACAAGGTACGATAATTATTTTGATTTTGTATACATTGCAGATTGCAAAAATTTGATCTGCCGGCGCATGATTAAAAGTCCTGATAAATTTATGACAGAGTGAGAGTACAGATATGCCTAAAAAAGGTTCCAAAATTTTTTTATAACCGGGAATGAATTTTTTTTGCGCAAAAATTCGCAATGAAAAAATTCGCAATAACAAGAAAAAATCCCTTTGATTTGGAACTCTGGTTGATGGGGTTTACTTTACTGACAGGGAGAAGGAATTAGCATCTATTAATGAATTATTAAATAGTCCAAATCATCATTCTATCATTTTGGACAATTGCTTTACATGAAGAAAATAGAAAAAAATCATTTTAAGAATTTTATTTCCGGAAGATTAACAGATATATGTCAAAACCCGGGAGAACTGGCAGACGAAATACTTTCATTTACAAAAGGCCATCCTTACTACATTGAGAAATGGAGAAAACTTAATGAGGCAAGAAAAAACTTATCGGCTTTCAGATGGGAAATGACAGGCTCAGCGCACAGATCACGCTTCTTGATTCTACCGGACAGGAATTCAAGATCAGCCATTCACTGGTTGTCAACACTGTTCCGGATACTTTGCAGAATGTGGTCAATGAGAGGATCCGCGAATGCGAACAACAGATCAGAATAAATCTGTATGGGTACCGGTGGCCATAAACAGCAGGGTAAGTTCATTATCGTTTTGACTCCATATAATTAACCAGTCCGGTTTTATATGACATTCCCACAAACCGGCATAACGTCCGGATAAAACATGAGCTTTGTATTTTGGAGGTAGTTTGCCGTTGGATTGTAGAGTATCAATTGCATGTTCAAGTTCAGATAGATTAAAACCCCTTTTTTTGCAATGTTTAACATTCTTCTTAAACTTGTTGGTAAACCGGATACGATACATTATGAAAGACATTTATTGATGAGGTCTTTTGCACTATCTGCCTTATAAACACGGCCATGCTTCACATCTTCCAGCGCCTCATCCAGCCCTTTATTTTTAGAAACTTCGGACAATGAAACCACTTCGTTTAACGATTTCAGCAAGGCCACCAGCTTTTTACCGGCCTTAGTTTTTTCATTAATGGTAATTGTATATGTTGCCATAGCTAAAAATCTTTAATACAAAAATAGCAAACACGGTGTAAATAACATCGGAAAGGGAGAGGAAAAATTTAAAATTGGTATTTTTGGTTACCTCCTATCAATCAAATTGCTCTGTATTATTTGATCTATCTTAGTTGGAGGAATGATAGTCTACATATCCAACATACGGCTGGCAGTTTCAAGTTCAGAGCGTCGGTAAAAGAATTTTGCTCTCTGCCGGTTCCCTGATGGATAACCAACAATCCAGCGTTGACGTCTTCATATTTTAACTCGTTTATCCTTTGCCTCTCATTTCCGGGAGGCTTTATTCATAATTATTTAGGTGTAATTAGTTAAAAATTAAGCACTAAGCCAACCAAAAAATATATAATTTACTTCAGAAAAACCTGAGTTTTCGGAGACTATAAAAAAGGGCAATCTGCCGATGTATGATCGCCCTAAAAAGGTTTTTGAACTTTTATTGATGTAATACAAAGATAGTGAATTGAAACGTTCTTTTAAAAATAAAAACCGGTGCATAAAAGGTAATAAAAAAACCGCAATCGTTTGATTTAATGTTGATTGGGGCTTTATGTCTGTGCCCAGAACAGGAACATGAATTATATTTTAATAGGATTAAAATACATTAGCACAAACCGGGACAAACCGAAATGGAAAAAGACCATTGAAATTATCAGGAATAGGTTCCGA
>Ga0334898_1002782_pt1 | contig 15292 bp, 7 predicted proteins | sample GraSluR3_MG_10_FD_207228 | JGI IMG/M metagenome (GOLD analysis project Ga0334898, IMG submission 207228) | Sludge microbial communities from methane-producing bioreactor in Wageningen University, Netherlands - Granular Sludge_3_08-R3 | ecosystem: Engineered > Bioreactor > Anaerobic > Unclassified... | reverse complement strand
ACCCGGCGTTTTTGTCGGGCGGTCTCCGCGGCAAGGCGTGGCAACGGGGCCGGTGGTCGATCGGCGGCTCGATCGAGGCTGCCTGGTATTCCGGCCTGAAGAGATACGTCCGCTGGAACTACGACGTGTACCAGGAGCTCTTCTTCGATTCGACCGTGGAAATCACGGCCGCCGTGCCCGTCGGGTTCGATCTGGGACGCGGCGTGCTCTACGGCGGACCCCTCGTCCATTTCGGCTACAATCGCGTCGACGTGCGCACCCACGAGTTCGGGCCCGATTGGGACGTCGAAGACCGCATCGACGCCCTGACCATCCGCGACAAGGCCGGATGCGGCGGGTTTCTCGGCTGGCGCTCGCCCATCGGCGAGAACGGTTGGCACGTCCAGTTCGAGGGCGCCGGCCTCCGCGGCGGCTTCGGCGGCGCGCTGGGATTCTATCGGAGCTGGTAGCCGTCGTTCGAGTCGCCGCTTTTCGCTCCAGCTTTTCGCCGGCGCCCCTCGCTCAGCGGAAGTAGTACCGGATGCCGATGGCCGCGTCGAGCTCGAGATCGGTCCTGGGCGCGACATCGAAAACCGGGACGACTTCAACGAACACGTCGACCGGCGCCTGTTCGGCAAGCCAAGTCAGCCCGAGGGGAAAGCGAACTCCCGCGCGGGTGTGGCTGCCGTGGCGGCGGTTGCCTTCGTAGAATCCGACGCGGCCCCCAAGCCCGCAGTAGAACGGCACCTGGGGCGACGGGAAGTCGTGGTGCCAAAGGTAATCGGCGTGTAGTTGAAAGGCGTCGCGCCCATCGAACGACCAGGCCGCGGCGCCGTCGATCGCGTTGCCGCGGGGAAGCCACTTCTTCACACTGACGCCGGTCGGATTGCCGGCGATGATGCCCACGCCGAACCCCTGACCGTGGGCGGTGCTCGATAGCGCCGCAACGGACAGGAGCGCGTAGACCAGCGCCCGGCCGAGGGGATGGAAACGCGATTTCATCAAGCGGAACCCTGCTCGCGGTGCCCTGTTACAAGCTGCCATCGGTGCGATCCGCACGATTCATGAGTCGAAATCGGCATACCCGAGACGAACGTACCCCCACGAACGAGTGGCCCCATCAGCACGGTGGGAGGCATGACTTGCCGGCAACGCACCCCGTGGGAAGTGCTTCCGCGGCGCCCGTCGGCTAAAATGATCGGGCCGTTGGGTGGTGCGTCGATTCGGCCCGTTGTACTCTGGGCCGCGCAAGAGACCGGAGAAAGAAGCCATGCGAACCGACGGGAAGCGTTTCCCGCGTATCGAAGCGGCCCTGGTCGTTTTCGTTGCGATGCACGCCTCCGTAGGCCGGGCTGAGAGCGAGGCCGGCGTGGCGGCCTTGCCGGCCGAAGCGTCGGGGGAGCAACTCATTCGGGCATCGGGCGTAGCGGGTGGGCTCGTCGCACACGTCGGATCGGGCCCGGCCCGGCCGTTCGCCCGCTTGACCGCCGAACTCCAGCCCAACGAACGCTTCGTGGTTCACGGGCTGTACCGGGGCCCCGACGACGTCGAACGGGTGCGCGCGGCACTGCGCGAGTCGGCCGATTACGGAACGGCGACGGCCGAAGCGTGGTCGGCCCGTTCCCTTCCGTATGCCGACGGGCTGGTGAACCTGATCGTGGCGAGCGATCCGGGCGGCCTGAATCGCGACGAACTCGACCGCGTGCTGGCGCCGGGTGGAGTGGCTCTCGTGCGCGACCGCGACGGGTATGCGCGGATCGTCAAGCCCCGACCCGAGACCCTCGACGACTGGACCCACGTGCTCTTCGAGGCGGGCAACAACGCGGTGTCGAACGACCGGGCCGTGGGGCCGCCCCATCACGTCCATTGGGTGGCGCCGCCCCGGAACGCCCGCCACCACGAGAGCCTGGGCACGGTCACCGTGTCGGTGTCGGCCGCCGGGCGTCTTTTCTACGTGATCGACGAGGCCCCGGCCGCCTCGATCCTGCTTCCACCCCAATGGGCCCTGGTGGCCCGCGACGCTTTCAGCGGCGTCGTGCTGTGGAAGCGTGCCATCCCGCGATGGGAGGATCACCTGCGCGGGTTCCGCAGCGGTCCCCCGGAGCTTTCGCGCACGCTCGTTGCCACGGGCGATCGCGTGTACGTCACCCTGGGGCAGCGGGCGCACGTGACGGCCCTCGATTCGGGCACCGGCGACACGGTCCAGGAGTATCCCGAAACCGACGGGACCGAGGAAATCCTGCACCGCGACGGCATCCTGTACCTGGCGGTCCGGCACTCCGAGGGCGCGCAAGGCCGGCGCGCGTTGATGGCCCTCGACGCGGCAACGGGGCGCGTCGTATGGCAGCGAGCCGATGCCGATCCCCTGCCCATGTCGCTCGCCATGGCCGACGGCCGGGTCGTCTATATGACGTGGAAAGGAGTCGCCTGCCTGAATGCCGCCGACGGAGAGCCGATCTGGTCGGTCCCTCGCGAAGTGGCCCCCGAGCGTCCGGGGTGGTCGGCGCCGACCGTCGTTTTGCACGGCGGCGTGGTGCTGGTGGCCGACCGCTGGACCGAGTTCAAGGATACGACCGACGAGGTCACCGGCAAGCCCGTGGCCCGCTGGTTGGCCCAGGAAGGCTGGACCGGCGACCTCATCGCCTACTCGGCCGAAACGGGGGCCGAGTTGTGGCAGTGCCGCTGCGCCGAGACGTATCATGCGCCGCCCGACGTGTTCGTTGCCGACGGGCTCGTGTGGGTCGGCCAGAGCCGCTCGCGAACCGGGCCCGACTTCGTGGCCGGACGCGATCCGCAGACCGGCGAGATCCGGCGCGAGCTCGACACCCGGAAGGCGTGGGACACGACCATGCCCCATCACCGCTGCCACCGCAATCGGGCCACCGAGCGCTACATCATTGCCGGCCGGACGGGCGTCGAGTTCATCGACTTGAAGACGGGCGACTCGCGCCGGCACCACTGGACCCGAGGCACCTGCCAGTTCGGCACCCTGCCGGCAAACGGGCTGCTCTACGTACCGCCGCACTCGTGCGCCTGTTACATCGAGGCCAAGCTGACCGGGTTCCTGGCCTTGGCGCCGCGCGGGGCGGCGGACCGCGACGGCGCGAAAGCGCCACGCGCGACTCGGCCAACCGAGCGCGGGCCCGCCTTCGACGCGATCCGGATCGACGGTCGGGCGCGCGGCGCCGATTGGCCGACCTACCGCGGCGCCGCGGTCCGCAGCGCCCACGCGCCGCAAGCGATTCCGGCCGAACTGGGCTCCGTCTGGGAGGTCGACCTGGGCGGGGCAATCAGCAGTCCCGTGATTGCCGAGGGAAAAGTCCTCGTGGCCGAGACCGACGCCCATCGAGTCCATGCCCTCGACGCGGCCACGGGCAGGCCGGCGTGGACCTTCACGGCGGGCGGTCGCATCGACTCGCCGCCCACGGTGGCGCAGGGGCGCGTGGTCTTCGGCTCGGCCGACGGATACGTCTACTGCCTGAGCAGCGACGACGGTCGGCTGGCGTGGCGTTTTCGGGCCGCGCCCGACGAGCGCCGCATCATGGCCTTTGGGCAGTTGGAGTCGGCCTGGCCGCTGCACGGGAGCGTGCTGGTTCTCGACGGCGCGGTCTACTGCGTGGCCGGACGGTCGTCGTATCTCGACGGCGGCATGGTCCTCGATCGGATCGATTTGAAGACGGGCGAACCGCTGGCGAGCCGGTCGATCTACTGCCGCGATCCCGAGACGGGCGAGCAGCCCGACGAGCCCATCATGTTCGAGATGCCCGGCGCCTTGCCCGACGTGCTCGCCACCGACGGCGGGCTGATCTACATGCGCCACTTGGCGTTCGACCCGGTCGATCTCGAGTCGCGCGAGCCGCGCAGGCACGTGTGGAGCCCGGCCGGGTTCCTGAACGGCGATTGGTGGCACCGGACCTACTGGATCGACGGAACGCACTTCTACAGCGGCTACATCGGCTGGTATTTTGCCGGGCGCGAGACGCCCGCGGGGCGCCTGCTCGCCTTCACCGGCGAGCGGCTCTACGGCTTCGGCTATACGCCGAGTTATTACCGGGGCTCGACGGGCCGGGAATATCAGCTCTTCGCGCTGGACCGCGCGGCCCAGCCCGAGCAGCCGCCGGCCGATTACCAGCGAGCCAATCGCGACTACCCGGCCCGCGGTCCCGGCAGGTTCAACATCTCCTACCGATGGTCGCGGCAAGTGCCCGTGCTCGTGCGAAGCATGGTGATCACCCCAGACAAGCTGTTCGTCGCCGGGCCGCCGCAGAACGCGTTGACCGATCCGCGCGCGATGGCCGGCGACGAGGGGGCACAGCTCTGCGTCGTCGCCACGGCCGACGGCGCGCGGCTCAAGCAGTACCGGCTCGACGCCCCGCCGACTTTCGACGGGATGGCGGCCGCCGCGGGCAGGATCTTTGTCGCCTTGCACGACGGCCGGCTTCTCTGCCTTGGCGCCGGCGGAGAGCCGACCGCGACGCTCGTGCCGATCGTGCCGCTCGAGGAGCGCCTGCCTCCGCTCGAAGTCGTCGACGAGCCGGGACTGGCCGGGTACTGGAAATTCGACGAAGGCGAAGGCAACCTGGCCCGCGACAGCTCGGGCGGCGGACACACCGGCAAAGCCACGGACAACTGGGCCCAAGGCGACTTCGGCACCTGCATCCGCGCCGGCGGGGCTCCCGGCGCCGTCATCTTGCCCGACGGCGCGTATCTCCATCCGGGCAAGGGCGATTTCACCGTGGCCATGTGGGTGAGCCTCGAGCGGCACGACTGCCGCATCCTCGGCAAGGAGGCGTTCCCGAAAAACTGGTGGGTCGTCAACGTCCTGCCCGACGGGCGCGCCGAAATGGTGCTCGGGCGCGGCACGGGCCCGGGCCGGCAGGTACGCGCCGCCTCGAAAACGCCCCTGCCGTTGAACGCCTGGACGCAGCTTGCCTACGTCATCGACCGCGAGAACCGAGCGGTTCGCACGTTCGTCGACGGCCGGCTCGACGCGACGACGGCCATCCCCGACGAACTGTCGGAGGCCACGTTCGACGTCGAGGGCGTCGATCTGCGGATCCCCTCGTCGCACAAGCCCTTTCACGGCCTGTTCGACGAGTTGAAGATCTACCACCGCGCCCTCGCGCGCGAGGAAGTCGCGGCCGGCTACGGCGCCGAGAAGGCGAACCGCACCCGCGCGGCCGCGGAAGTCGAGTAACCGCATCGGCTTGACAAGGGCCGCGCGATCGACTCTTCTTGCGTTGTGCGGGAAGACATTCCAGCAGTTGTCGTTGCAGGAGAGACTCATGAAATGGCACGCCCTCGCGTTGGCGGCTTGTGTGTCGTTCGCCTCCCAGGCGGTCGCCGGTGACATCGCCGTGGTCCGCCTCGCGGGCACGCCCGAACAGATCGGCAGAACCTGGGGTGAGGTGAACAAGCAGATCATCGCGCACGAGCTCGACGTGCATTATCTCAAGAAGGCCGCCGCCGCGGGAATTTCCGAGGCGACCCTGATCGAGCGATCCGAGGCGTGGGTCCGAATCGCCGGCGAGATCGCTCCTCACTGGCTGGAGGAGGCGAGGGCGACCGCCCGGGCGGCCGGGGTCGACGAGGAGCGGTATCTCGCGTTCGTGGGCGGCAAGGTCCGAAATCTCTTCCTGCACGAGTGCACCTCGTATGCCGTCTCGCGCGAGCACGCCCAAGGCGGCGCCATCCTGTTTCACAAGACTCGCGACAACGTCGACCGGCCGCAGGCCGCGTTCGTTCTCGAAAGCTCCTTGGAGGGGATTCACAAGTTTATCGGCGTGAGCGACTCCAGCGCGATCGGATGTTCGATGATGGTCAACGACCAGGGACTCGCCGGCGCCGCCGATTATCCCGCCCACTTGACCCGCAAGAACGACTCGGCCGAGGCGCGGCAGTTGCAGCCGTTCCCGCTGCCCGAGCCCGCCGAGCCGCGGTATCGGGGCATGATGAGCGGCTCGCTGTTGCGGCACATTGCCGAGAGGGCGTCGACTTGCCGCGAGGCCCTCGACATGATCGAAGATTTCGTGAAGCGCGGATACTGGGCCGGGGGCGACGTGAACGGGTCGCACTGGCTCTTCGTCGATCGGACGGGGACGATCCTCGAGGTGAGCAACAACGCGCGCCACGTGGTCTCGAAGGTCCACGATGGGAAGGTGTATTTCAGCCGGTTCGTCGACGGCGCGGCCGCCCGAAAGCTCCGCGAATCGGAGGGCCCGGTCGATTTCGCCCTCTTCCACGGCGTGGCGCGCGACAAGTCGATGTGCTTCAAGTCGTCGATCGCGGGGATGACCGCGGAGATCGATCCGGCCCATCCCGAGCTTCTCACCTGCGCGTGGATCTCCCTTCCCGTTCGTGCCGCGTCGTTCCCGATCCTAATGGGCCAGAGCGGCACGCCGGGCGCCCTGCTCAACGGCGAAGCCTACGACCTCGGCACGAAAGCCCAAGGCAAGACGCGCTTGTGGGAGACCCTCGAACAAACCGCCCACGCGAGCAAGGAGCTGCTCCGGGAAAAGGTGTCGGCATGCCTTGCCGCGGGCGAAACGCGCCAGGCCGCCGATCGGATCGAGCAATGGTCGCGCGCGCAGACCGCCATGCTCCTCGAGGTGTTGCAGGCGTTGCCTCAGGAAGAATCGACGCGGCAATGATCGCGAGATCGCATAGCGATCCCCCGCTGCTTGTTCAGAGATTCACCTCGGTCACCCACAGCGGGCAGTGCCCTCGGCTGCGCCCGTGATAGTAGAACATAAGCCAGCGCCGGCCTTCGAGGTGGACGAGCCACGGGTAGCCGAAGTCGGTGTGGGGATCGCCTTCCACGCGAGGGAACTCCAACAACACGCGCTGGCGCCGCCAGTCGAACTGCCGCGCATCGCCGCGCCACAGCCAGATGCGGCCGGGCGTGTTGCCTCGCCGGGCACGCTCGGTGGTCAGCACGAGGATCTCGCCCGGCCGGTTGGGATTCTCGACGGCACAGGGAGCGGCAAGCCGGGCCGAGGCGGGATCGGCCGCATCGAGCGACGAAAGCTCGGTCGTCCACGTTTCGCCCAGGTCGTCGGAAACGGCCACGAATTGCCGGCCGCCGTGTTCCCGGTCGCCGCGCAGGAAGGCCAGCAGGCGCTCGCCCGACCGGAGCACGAGCGGTTCGACGGCCGGCGCGTCGCTGATGCGGCGAGGCTCGCCCCAGGTGCGGCCGTGGTCCTGGGAAACCGACGCCCAGATCCCGCTCGAATGCGGCTGCGAACCGGGCCGATAGTGGCCGAGCACCAGCAGGCCTCGGCCCTCGATCGGCAAGACGTTGCCGAAGACCGAACCGGTCTTGTTGGGGCCGAGCTTCGCCGTGTCGACCGGCGTCCAGGTCGCGCCGTCGTCCTCCGAGCGCCAGCCGAAGATGTGGTTGGCCCGATCGCCCGTGTAGGCCATCGCCAACAGCACCAGGGCGCCATCCGGAGCGATGCCCAGCGCCAGGTTGCCGCAGCACGAGTAATCCAGCTCGGGGCCGAAGCGGCGCAGCACCTCGGGCGGCGAGAACGACGCTCCGCCGTCCACCGATCGAGAGACCGCCGGGCTGCCGCCCCCGTGCGCGCCGTGGAACGCGCCGGCGACGTAGGCCAGGATCAGCGTATTTGGCCCGGTTCGCACGACCTTGTTCCACGAGAGGTGGGCGAAGCGCGGGTCGTCGGGCGGCGCGACGGCGATGCGCACGGGCAATCCGGCGAGATTCCGCGCCGCCGCCGGGTGGTCGGGCGAAAAGGGCCGCTCCGCCGGCTCGACGGCCTGTCCCCCGGCCAGGCTCCCGAAGCAGGCCGCAACCAACAGTGTGCACGCCCACCGCGACCAGCGGCGCGGGCCGTTCCGCGGCGACGGCGAGCTTGACGTTGGGTTCATGGGAGTTTCCCTCTCATTCATGGCACCGCGGTATCGGCTCCGTGTGGATCGGGTCGGCCTGCACCTGCTTGACGAGGCGGACGGCCGTGGCGACGACGACGTCCTCGGCCTGCGGGGCGAACTTCGTCATGTTGATCTCGTAGCCGCCCTCGGGGTAAGACGCGGCGTCGGGCAGGTAGCCGCCGCCCCAGTGGGTGTAACCGTTGGTCCAGACGCGCATTCCGGCCAGCTCGCGCTTGATCCGCATGCCGATGTTCGAGAGCACCTCGCCCTGGCTGCCGAAGAGGTACACGTCGCCGATGCGCCAGACGCCCATGTGGAAGGGCGTTTCGACCATTTGTTGCGGATCGTCCTTGGCGGGCAGGTCGACCAGTTCGATGATGCCGCCCAGGGCAACGGCGGCGTCGATCGCGTCCTGCGCATCGGTGGGACGATCGGCGGGCACGGGCGGAGGCGGCACGGCCAGGGCGGCAACCACCGCGCGGCCCAGTTCGTGCCCGAGAGCCGCTACGAGGTCGGCCGGGTCGAGAAGCACCGGACCGAACCGGCCCGTGGGCAGCACGGCCCGCGGCTTGATATCGCCGCCGCAGCCTTGCAGAAAGATCGCCTCGGCCTCGGGATAGGCCGCGGCGACCCAGTCCCGCGCGTAACCGGGGTAGTCGGTGCCGATGAGGTAACCCAACTCGCTGGCGCCGGCGGTCGTGGTGGGATGGCACGCGTAGCCGAACAGCACGGCGCGAACCCGGCCGTCCGCCGCTGTGACGCGCAGAATCGGCACGTCGGGGTCGATCGGCTTGCGGGGCTCCGGGCGCATGCCGGTGCATTGGCCCTCGGCGTTGAGCTGGCGGCGGTTGACCGCCATCGTGCTCGATCCGACGGTGTAATCGAGCAGGGCCGGCTGCAGATCGTCCACGGCCGCGGCGAAAAGCGGCTGCGTGCGCTCGGTAAACAGCGCGTCGTGCGCGAGGTTTTGCGGATGCGGGGTCACGCTGCCCATGTGCGGGCCGTAGTGAGAATGGGAGCAGTTGACCATGAGATGCTGCTGGGGGATTCCGCACGCCTCGGCGGCCTCGCGCAGCGCGCGCAGTTGATGGTAGCTCAAGGCGCACAGGTCCAAGGCCACCACGGCCACCCGGGTCTGCCCGTTGTCGAACACGGCGCACTGGGCCTGGATGTTTCGATGCACGCCCTCGGAGGGTTTCTTACGGGCGGCGAAACCGCGCATCCAAACGGGCCCTTCGGGCGTGATGTCGGCCCGCGCGACGCCGACGCGCAACGGCCCCGGCTGCTCGGCCCGGGGCTCGGCGGCGCGCACGCCCGCGCACAAAACCAACGACGCTGCCAGTACGGCGGAGAACAATCGCTGCATCGCAATCCGTCCTTTCTCGTTGCTTCGACAAGGGAGTTCGAGTTGCCCGATCGTCTCGGTCGGCTTCACGGGCCGGCCGCACCGCCCGGCAGGTCCCACACGAGCAGCGTGGTGTCGGCACTGGCGGAAACGACGCGCCGGCCGTCGGGCGTGATCGCCAGGCCCAGCACGTGCGACGCATGGCCCCGCCATCGGGCGAGCTGCGCCGCGTCGCGCAGGTCCCAGCAGGTGATCGCGTTGTCTTCGCCGCCGGCGCACAGGGTGTCGCCGTCGGGCGAGCAGGCGAGGGCCCGCACCCAGGCGCCATGGACCATTTCGGATTCGACGTTGCCGCTTTCGAGGTTCCATTGCACGATGCGCCCGTCGCGGCCCGACGAAAACGCATGGTCGCCATTGGGGGCGAAGCAGACCGCCTCGACCCAGCCGCGGTGCCCTTCGAGGGTGCGCAAGCGCCGCCCGGTCGCCAGGTCCCACAACCGCACGGTGCCGTCGCGCCCGGCGCTGATGAGCCGCCGGCCGTCGGGCGATACGGCCACCGACAACACTCCGCCGAGGTGATCTTTCATCACGAGCACGGGCTCGTCGCCGTCGGCGTTCCACGCGCGGATGCGCCCGTCGTCGGCGCTGCTGATCAGTTGCCGGCCGTCGGGCGTGTAGGCGACGGAACGCACGTAGCCGAGGTGCCCCTTCAACTCGCGCCGAAGGGAGCCGTCAGCCGCCGAGAACTCCCGCACCACCCCGTCCTTGCAGCCCGCGGCGACCTTGCTGCCGTCGGGGGCGGCGGCCACGGCATAAGCCCCCAGTTCGGCGCCCTCGAACAGCGCGAGCGACTCACCCGAGGCGATATCCCACAGGCGAAGCGTCGCGTCCGATGAGCCGCTCAGGGCGCGCCGCCCGTCGGGCATGATCGCCACGGCCTCGACGGCCTGGGTGTGGCGGTCCCAGCGCATGGTCGGTTCGCCCGTGGCCAGGTCGCTCTCGACGACCATGCCTCCGCCGAACGACAGCACGCGCCGGCCGTCGGGCGAAACGCGAAGGTGCGTGCAGTAGCTCGAATGGGCCACCCAGCGGAGCAGCACCTCGCCCTTGCAGCGGTCCCAGCGGCGAATCGAGCCGTCGCGCGAGCCGGTGAGGATCTGCTCCGGCTCGTGGCAGTAGGCCACCGCGGTGACGGCATGGCCATGATGGCCGCGGAACCGGTTGAGTTCCGCGTAGTCGTCCGTCGTGAACTCGACCGCCATGTGGCGCGTGCCGGCCAGCAGGCGCTCTCCGTCGGGCGAGAGACGCGGGCTGCGCCCGTATGACGTGTAGTCCTTGTGCCAGGCGTGCAGCAGCTTGCCGGTAGCCAGATCGTAATGGGCCAGAACCGGGTCCGATCCGGCGCTGCCGCCCACGAAGGCCGTCTTGCCCGAGCCGTCGTAGATGCCGTTGCTGAAATTATGCATTTCGCCCTGGATGGCCGCGAGCGGCCGGCCCGTGGCCAGGTCGAACTCTTTGATGGTGGGCGGACTGGCGCCCGTGGCCAGAACCCGCGCGCCGTCGGCCGAGTAGTAGGCCCTGGCCAGGCCCGACTGCCCGGTGGCCAGGCTTCGCACGACCTGGTTCCCTGCCGGGTCCCATTCGTGCACCGTGCCGGCCGCGTCGGCCAGCAGAACGGCCCGGCCGTCGGGGCGCACGTCCAGGCAGCGGATGCTTCCCGAAACGACGCGCTCACGGAACACGGGCTCGCCCGTCTCGGTGTTCCATATCTCCACGACGGGCCCCAGGGCGACCATGGCCCGGCCGTCGGGGAGATAGGCCAGATCGCCGATACTCCCGTACCGAAGGCGCAATGTGCCCAGGCGCGCCGTTGCCCCCGCGGGCAGCGGATCGCCCAGCCGGTCGGCGGCGCCATGGGTCGGGGCCGCCGCCCAGAGCAAGCCTGCGTTGATCAACACGACGGCCAAACCGATGCGAATCGGGTGCGTCATCGCGGCGGTCGCCTCCTCTCACTGGGGTTTCCGGGGACAGAACGGGCAGGGGCCCGCCTCGCATTCGACCGGCTCGCCGTCGACGAAGTGGAAGGCGCTGGCCTGGGGCGTCTTGTCGGGCCCGAAGACGTTGTCGAAGACGCGGGTGTTGCCGGTCGCGCGCACGGAGCTTTCGGCGGGGCGAGCGAACCAGTTGTTGTGCACCTCGGCCCCGTCGCAGGGCGTGCCGCGGATGCCCACATGAACGTGCGGATTGAGGAAGGTGTTGTGGTGGACGTGCATCCAGTCGCCCGCCACGTCGGTGCTGTCGCCGCGGTCGCGCCCCCCGTGCATGTCGAAGTGGCTGCCGATGGCGTTCTCCATGATGAGGTTCCAGGCCGCCTCGTAGCCGGTGCCGGGCGATCCGGTCGAGGCGACGTGGTGGCGGCAGTAGTCGAACTTGTTGGCGATGATGCGCACGTCGGAGCCCCCGCCCACCGAAACGCCGTAACCGTATCCGCTGCGCTGGCAGTGGTGGATGTGGTTGTGGTGGATGCGGGTCCTGATCGCTCCGCTTCCGACCGAGATTCCGCTCACGTTGAAGTTGTAGATCTCGCAGTTGTCGATCCGCGCGTTGTCGTGATTGACGTAGAGGAAGTTCCCGCTGCCGGCGATTCGCTCCGTGCCCGCGTACGCGCCCTCGAAGCGCAATCCGGTCAGGCGAACGTCGTCGCCCCCCGCGGTGAACATGCGCCCGAACCGCGTCGTGAAAAGTCGCGCTCCGGGCGATCCGTCTTTGCCCCGGGTGCCGGCCAGCGTCACGCCGGCGGGAATCGACAGGGTGCGCTCGGCGCTGAGATCGATCTCGACGCCGTGGGGCACGAATACGACCTGGTCGGGCCGGGCCTTGCCGAGCGCCGCCACGAACTCGTCGCGGCCGGTGACCACGAAGTCGCCCGTTTCGTGCACGTCGCGGTAGCCTTCGCCGCCGCCGATCGGATCGCCGGTCGGGTTGGCCTCGCAGCCGTAGGTCGGCTCGGCAGGATTCGCCCGTTCGGCCCACGAAGCCCGAATCGCGAACACGGACGCGACGATCGTCAGCCGGAAAACCGCTGAAAACATGGGACGGCACCTCCAGGTCTTTCCTGCGAGCGATTGCCTGATGGCGGCAGCCCGCCTAAGGTTTGAGACGCACCCAACGCCAGCGCAACACTTCGATCTTCTCGCACGCGACCACGGGATAGTCGCGCACCGTGATCGAGTCGGCCGTGGCCGATTCGATTTCGAAACCGGTCTGGGGCCGCGGCGCCTTGTCCGACAGGGGCACGGCCCCCGCGGCCAGCAGGTACGAGCCGGGCACCGCCACGCCGGGCGGGGCGGGTTTCGCCAGATGATAGGTTCGCTCCGACACGGATCGCACTTCGAGCGTCGTGCTCGGCTCCGGCAGGCGCATGTCCAACGCACCGCACGTTAGCCGGGTGCCGCCCAGCAGGTATCCCTCCAGCGCGCGGCCCTGGTCGTCGACCGACACGAAGGCGAACCGCCCGGCCACGCGCACCGGGCCGAACTGCCGCTCGTGGTGATCCTGTGCCGAGATGATGTAGTCGGTGCGCCCGTCGAGCTGCACTTCGACGGCCATGGCGCCGCCGGACTCGGCGGCCAACCGGTGCGCCGCAACCACGGGCGACGGAGCCGATTCGTAGGCCGCGATGACGGCCGCGTATTCCGTGGCCGCCCCGTGCTCGGGATCCGCGGCGCGATGCTCGGCCAGGAACTGTTGAATGGGCGGTTTTTCCAGCTCCGAAGCGGGCGATCCCTTGCGCCAGCCCGGGGCATCGGCAACGATCACCCGGTCGACCGTGTCTCGATCGTTCAACGACAACAGGTCGAGGCTCACGTTTCGAAAACGCCAGGTGAACCTCCGCGGAGCCTCCGGCGCGAAGGCTCGGGCGTTGTTGAGCCATCCGTCCCATGCCTCGCCCAGCTCGATCGGTTGCGGCGCGGGCTCGGCCGGCGTCACGCCGACCAGCGAGCCGTTCGCGTGGAAGCTGTACTGGTGGGTGACGCCGCCCTTGACCCGAAAGAAGTCGACGACGTACGACTGCCCCCGGGGCCCGACGACGAGGGCGCACGTGCGCCGGTAGGTCTCGCACTGGGCATAGGCGTCCACGGCCGACGCCTCGACCACTTCCACGCACGGGGCGACGCCGAACAGTTCCAGGTTCGAGCCGCACTGGCGAGTGGCCTGATCTTGCTCGTCGACCACCACGAGGTTGTGCGAACGGGTGCTGCGGATCCAACTCTGGCCCGAACGGCCGTCGCGGGTCAACTGGCCGCTGCCCGAGAAGTAGCCGCGGTCGGAGGCCAACTCCTCGCCGAAGGCGAAGTAGCTCAGGCTCAGGATGTCGCGCTGCCGATGGCCCGTGCGGCGAGTCCAGCGGTGTTCGTTCCCGTTGAGATACAGGGCCGTGTCGCCCGCCGGGCGCCCTCCGCGCAGGACGGCCACGTGCCATCCGGGAAACCATTCCGAGCGCAGCGGCAACTCGACCGGTCGCGGCGGCGCCTCGAGGTCGCAGGGACGATACCACAGCGAATACTCGCTCCCTTTTTCCGAGAGCGCGGCGCCCTGGAGCGTTTCGAGCAAGCCGGCATAGGCGCCGCCCGACCGCGCCGCGAGCACCTCGGCGTAAAGAGGGCTCAAGCGCGTGTCGTAGCCCGTGTCGCCGATCGTCGGCAGGCGGTTGCCCGGGGCGAGCATGCGCACCATGGCCTGAAGCGCCAGGTGAACCCGCCCCGCCGCGAAAGGACTCAGGTTCTCCAGGCGTTCGCCCGACGCGGGCCGGTAACCGGCCGGATCGCTGTAGCCGTCGAGCAGGTCGGGCAACTCGCGCATGTTCGAGAAATTGTGGGCCGCGTAGCCCGGCGATTCGGAATAGAAGCCGTCGAAATGGTAACGCTCGTCCATGACCCGATCGAACGCGCCCAGGGCGAACCGGACCCGCTCGGGCTGCTCGAGGAGGATGCCCACCGCCGCGCTGAGGGCGAAGGCGGCCACGCCCTTGTTGCTGACGTCGTTCCAATGCTCGATGTCGGCGCACCCGGCGGCGATCAGGTCGTCGCGGATGCGGCGCGCCGCGCCGTCTTGCAGAACGCGCCGGCCGTCGGCATCGCGCGCGTCGCCGATCAAGTCGTAGGCGATCGTCAGGTCGAGCAGGGGCCCCGCGTCGCTGCCCTTGCCGTGGACGCTCAGGCGCCCGGCGCCCCAGAACCCGTTGTAGAGCCTCGCGTGATCGCCGTGCTGATTCAGGCCGTAGGCGTGGCGAACGGCCTCGGTGGGCAGTCGTCCCCCGCCGCCGTGCTCGCCCATGTTGGCGGCCACGTCGGCGGGCGGCCAGTCGGCGTAGCTGCCGTCGTAGGAATGATAGAGGTAGCCGGGAAACACCCGGGCGAAGCGATCCAGAATCCATGCCGCGCGCTCGGCGTAGGCGATCTCGCCGGTCACGGCATACAGCTTGGCCAGGGTCAGCGCCTGGCCCCAGGCCCACTTGACCTTGGCGTAGCGAATCATGCCGCTGAAGCTGGTCATCGTGGGACGCTTGCCCAGCCACTTGAGCGCGTGTTCGGCCCGTCGCTCGGGATCGGCCCGTTCGTCGGGCGTTTCGTAGTAGGTGAACGTCTGGCCCATGCGCGGGCAGTCGAGCGTGCCGGTCTCGCGGTATTCGTCGTTCGGATAGACCGTGCCGCACCTCCGGCAGGTGATTTCGTCGGAAGCCGAGACGCTCCATTGGAACACCCCGCTCTCGCCCATCACCGACTGCTTGCCCACGCAGGCCGGGCAGTTCTGGCCGTAGTAACTGCCGGGCGTCAAATCGGGAATCAACTCGTCGAAGAACTCCCGATCTTGCTCCAGGGCGAAGGCGACGCTGCGCTTCCAAGCGTCCACGATCCGCTGCGCCCAGCCGTAACGCTCCAGGTTCCGCCGCGCGTTCTCGACGTCTTGTAGCTTGTACAGGGTGCGCGGCTCGGCCCGGGCGACGCCACCCACGAGAAGGAGCACCGCCGCCAGCCAAAGCCGCGGCACGATGACGCTTCGGGGCCTCCGGACCGC
>Ga0334898_1002780_pt1 | contig 15296 bp, 12 predicted proteins | sample GraSluR3_MG_10_FD_207228 | JGI IMG/M metagenome (GOLD analysis project Ga0334898, IMG submission 207228) | Sludge microbial communities from methane-producing bioreactor in Wageningen University, Netherlands - Granular Sludge_3_08-R3 | ecosystem: Engineered > Bioreactor > Anaerobic >... | reverse complement strand
ATTCATGAATAACCGGAAGTGGACAGAACATGTTTATCAATACGACGAGAAGATAAGATGTAATATTCTTATAAGGCTTGAGGAACAATTTTCTGCTGATGAATTCAAAGGTTCCATTCAGGTACAGCTGACGCGCCCCGTTTTTAATTCCAGCTATGAAACAACTATCCTCAATATCAAGGATAATGATTTTCATTGCCGGTATGTAGAGTTTCAACCACTTGAATTTAATGAAACTTCAAACAGGGATAACCTGACTAACATTCTTGCTTTTTATGCTTATATAGTTCTGGGTTTCGATTATGATACCTTTTCACCGGAAGGAGGAACTCCATATTTTGAAAAAGCCCAGGCTATTGTGAATAATTCACAAAATGCAAGGGAGAAAGGATGGAAAGCATTTGAGAGTGAAAGGAACCGTTACTGGTTGATAGAGAATATACTTAATAAATCATATTCAGATTTTCGTTCCTGTATGTATACATATCACCGGCTGGGGCTTGATATGATGACAGAGCGTCAGGAAGAGGGAAGAGCAGTTATTGCAGAATCGCTGAGAGATATTCAGAAAGTATTCAGGAGACGCCCGTCGATTTATATCCTGCAAATGTTTTTTGATGCCAAAGCTGATGAACTTGTAAATGTTTTTTCCAAATCTTTTCCTGATGAAAGAAACCGGATCATGGCTATCTTAAATGAAGTTGACCCCTCAAATGGAAATAAATATCAAAAAATTGCAGAGAACGAAGGTTTTTAAAAAGCTGTGATTGAAAATGCTTAAAAAGCTGACTATTTCCAACTATGCGCTTATCCATGAACTCTCTGTTGAATTTCAAAGAGGTCTGAACACGGTAACCGGTGAAACCGGCGCCGGAAAATCAATTATTCTTGGTGCTCTCGGACTGATACTTGGCAACAGGGCTGACCTGTCTGTACTTAAGAACAGGAATGAGAAATGTATTGTAGAAGGCCATTTTGACATTAAGCAATATAACCTCAGTGAATTTTTTCAGAAGAATGACCTTGATTACGATGATCTGACAATTTTTCGTCGCGAGATCACATCCTCAGGCAAGTCAAGGTCATTTATTAATGATACGCCGGTTACTTTAAAAATAATGGGTGAAGCCGGCTTGAAACTTATCGATATTCATTCGCAACATCAAAATCTCGAGTTATCAAATCAGAAATTCCAGCTTGATCTGGTCGATACGGTTGCTTCTTCAGGAAAGTTACTGGATGAATACAGGGACCTTTTTACGGAGTATATTTCTCTTAAAAAAGAGTTAGCTGAACTGCAGGAAAAAGCTGAAAAAGAATCTTCAGATCTGGATTATTTTCAGTTTCAGTATGATCAGCTTAATAGTGCTGCACTTGTGGAGCATGAACAGGAGGAGTTGGAGTCGGAACTGGAAAAATTAACCCATGCTGAAGAGCTAAAAAGTTCATTTACTGAAGTGCTGAATATGTTTGATAATGAGAATTTTTCAGTTATTCAGATTCTCAGGGAATGTCACAAGAAGCTTTCCGGTGCCGGCAAATATGTTGATGATGCACTCTCCATGGCTGAAAGATTACAGGTATGTCAGATTGAGCTGAAAGATATTTTTGACGAGCTGGAAATTTTGGCAGAGAAAACGGATTATGACCCTGACCGGATAGAACAGCTAAATGACAGGTTAAACCTTATCTACAGCCTGGAACAGAAACATCATGTATCTTCTGTAAGGGAACTGATCTGCTTAAAAGAATCATTTGGAAAAAAGATTGAGCAGGTCACAGGTTATGACGCCCAGATCAATGAGTTAACAGGGAGGCTGGATATTAATGTTAACAAACTAAAGGAAAAAGCCGATGAGTTAACTGTTAACAGGAAAGGCTCCTTTAAAATCATTGAAGACTCAGTAATGGCTGTATTGAGTCAACTAGGAATTTCCAAATCCAAATTTATTATCCGTCATGAGCTTCTGTCAGGTTTTTTCCCTACCGGTACAGATTCTGTCGAGTTCCTTTTCAGTGCTAATCCGGATATTCCGCCGGCTGAAATTTCCAGGATAGCTTCGGGGGGTGAAATGTCGCGTTTAATGCTGGCAATAAAAAATTTGTTGCGAACCTCCAGAGCTTTGCCCACCATCATATTTGATGAAATAGATTCGGGTGTTTCAGGTGAAATTGCGTTAAAAATGGGTAATATACTGAAAGAGTTTTCGGGTTCTGCCCAAATTATTAATATCACACATCTTCCCCAGATTGCAGCCAGGGGAGATGCTCATTTTAAGGTTTTTAAATTTGAGAAAGAGGGTAATACGTATACTTCTGTACGATTACTTGACCAATCGGAGAGGGTGGAGGAGCTTGCAAAGATGGTAGGGGGAGAAAATTTTACAGAATCAACAATAAATATTGCTAAGGAGTTGTTAAATAATTGAATATAATTTCAATAGCTCTGTTCTTTAATTGTTGGATTCCAGCAATCCGTCGGCTGAAGCCGACGGCAAGGAATAAGGCCCAATGCAGCAGTCTGCTACATCAGTGCCTTATCCATTGCCGTTAGCTTGAGCGAACGGATATAATATCCTGCAAAAACACTCCCTATTTCGGTTTTATGAAAAGCACATCAGCAGTATCTATCCATCCTGCGCGCAGGTCGACACGGAACCATCCCTCTGCATTTTTTTTCTGAAACTGAATGGGTGACCTGGGGCCATACTCTTTGAGGTCATATTCGACCCATGTTTTTCCCATATCGGGTGAGTAAATTATACCGCATTCCCACGGAGATGCTGTCGCATAATGTCCGGCCAGGATTATATCGTCCTGGATTATCATATTAGCACATTCATATTTCGGATGAAAAAGAAGTTCGTGGGCCTTTGTATTTGCAATATCAGCCGGATCACAACAGAAAAGCCCGCGATCATGTGGTTCAGGCCCGTTAGCATCACTTATCCAGTACATTTTGCCATCGACAAAATTTATGCCGCCCCCTTTGTATCGTGTATTAAGGCTTGCCTCAATAATAATTTTCCAGTCCCACTTATCACTTGCAGAGTTGTAAGTACCTCTAAGCCATTTGCATTCGTGGCCTTCCGGACGATCGCCGTCGCCTGTGCAGGCATAGAAAGCTCTTTCCACCGGGTTGTAGGAGACGCAATGGATATGGCGGCAGAAGTGAGGATTATCAGGATTTCCGATTGGATTACCGGTAGTTCCTCCTGATGCTCCATTGTCGTAACGATAAGGATTGATTCCAAAAGCATAAGCTATCTTAACAGTCTGTCCGTTATCTGTCGAATAGTAGATATTGATAGGGACAGCTCCCCCGGCAACATTCCCGTAATTACCCCACACAAGCATTTCCCTGCCCTCAATAATCCAGCTATTTACACCGGCAAGAGTCGTGAAATACCAACCGGGCATTTCGGGATTTTTAGGGACATGAGGGAGATAGTCTGAGCCATCAGGGTTTTTCATGATTATTTCCCTGTAAGTACCCAGCTTGTCAGAGCTGAGATATAACCGGTTACGGGTAGCGAAAAGCACATTGCCATTTTCAAAAATATGACTGAACGTGATATTTTTTGCATCCCAGAAATCAGCTCTGTGAGGCCATGTATGGCTGTTGTCCTCAGACATAAAAACGGCATTATCAGTGAATCCAAAAGCCATATTTTTAGTCTGCGTATCGATATAAGGCTCATTTAAAGGCCTTCTGTACCAAAAATGTTTATTGGAAGGGAAGGTATCTTCGGTTGCACTCCAAAGATTATTTACAGGTAGAATAAGTGCGCCGGACGCGGCAGCAGTAGTGCCTATGAATTGGCGGCGGTTGATGTGATTTTTTGCTGTCAAAATATTTTACTTCGGTTATTTAATATTTTATAACTTTTTTGGTTTCAGGAACATATATTCAGCAAGGTCTATCCATCCTGTTCTTAAGTCAAATCTGAACCAGCCTTCTGAATTCTTCTTATGAACCCTTGAAGGCGAGAATGGGCCATACTCTTTGATGTCATATTCAAACCATGTTTTACCAAGGTCGGGTGAAATCATTATACCCAGTGTAAATGGCGAAGCAACGGCGATATGAGTGGCAAGTATCACTCCGTCTTCAATAATCATAGTACCAGATTCATATTTTGGATTGAAGAGCATAGTATGAGCCTTGGGATTGCCAATATCAGCAGGGTTGCAACGGAAAACACCTCTGTCCCACGGCTCAGGTCCATTAGCATCGCTAATCCAGTACATTTGTCCGTCGACAAAGCTGATCCCACCTGCCTTATATCTTGTGTTTAAACTTTCAGTAATAATCACTTTCCAATCCCATTTGTCTTTAGCTGCATCATAAGTTCCTCTTAACCAGTGACATTCCCATCCTTTCGGCCTGTTTCCGTCGCCGGTGCATGCATAAAAAGCATCTTCCTCAGGATTATAAGCTACTGAGTGTACATGGCGGCATATTACCGGATTGTCAGGATTCCCCAGGAGGTTACCTCCGGATCCTCCACCCGGGGAGCCATTGTCGGTGAAGTAAGGATTCTGGCCAAATGAATAAGCTATCTTAACAGTCTTTCCGTTATCTGTTGTATAGTAAATGTTAACAGGAGTAGCACCTCCTCTTACATTACAGTAATTACCCCAGACCACTACTTCCTTACCGTTAATAATCCATGAATCGTCACCCGTTAAAGTGTGGAAATACCACCCGGGATTTTCGGGATTTTTAGGAGTATGAGGCAGATAGTCTTTACCGTCAGTATTCTTTACAATAATTTCTTTATATGATTTTAGTTTTTTCTTAGCGCGATAAAGTCTTTCCCGTGTAGCAAACAGGACTGTCCCGTCATTGAAAATATGGCTGAAAGTAATATTTTTTGCATCAGGGAAAGCCTTTTTGTAGTGCCAGGTGTGGCTATTGTCTTCAGACAGCATAATTTCTGTGTCGGTAAATGCAAATGCCATATTTTTATTTTGTGAGTCAACATATGGCTTATCAGGTGGCTTACGATACCAAAAATGGGGTGTTGCGGGATGATCATCAGGTGTGGCAAAGCGGTATGTTCCAAATGCATCCGACACCGGTAATAATAATCCTCCTGCAGCTGTAGCGGCAGTTCCAATGAACCTGCGCCTGTTGAAGTAATGTTTTATTGTCATAGAATTGTACCTCCTTACGATTAATTTAGTTAAATAATGTTATATGTTAATTTGTAAATACTATCACTATGAGTAAAAGTACAATAATTATTTATAATTCAAATATGATAAAACCAATTAATATGCAGAGTTTATTTCAATTTTGATTTTTCGAAATTATATGGTTTGGAAGCCCCGTCAACCACATTTTTATTTTTTCCATCACATTTTTTTTATCGTCACAATTTACAGGATGTTCCATTCTTTTATTATAAATCGTCTGATTAATATCCTGAAAATGATTTAGTTTTCATTATCATTTTTGTCGGTTTCTTTAATGTTTTTTTCAATTTGTTTTATCAATTCATTATTTCTTTCTATAGTGGATTTTATTTTTTCAATTTCTATCTTATCCTTTAGGTCATTCAGTTTCTCCTTTAGCGATAACTGCTTAGTATGGATCTCTTTCAGCAAGTCTTTTTTCTTCTCAATTTTTTCAGATTTTATGGCTTCATCAAAAATAAGATCTTCAGGCGACAATTCATCTTTAGGCCCATTATTCTCAATTTTGATGTGAGGTATAAACCTGTTGTTTTCGACCCTTCTCTGGTTCACAAAAGTTGGAGAAACAATTTCAATCTTTTTTTCATGGAGCTTATCCATTACTTTGGCATTTAACTCCGAACTGGTACTGAAAAATTTATTACTGTCATCCAGAAATCCATGGATTTTATATACTACAGAAAAGTCACCAAGGCTGATAATATAAACATAAGGATCGGTTAACCCGGTTTCGATAGCTGCATCTTTTAAAGCCTCTTCAATATCATACCGTGAAACATCATAGCCCAACGAAACTACAGTAGATATAACCGTATTAGTTTTACGGGTCAGCTTTACGGGGTTATTGGCGATATACAAATTTGGCAGAGTCATAAAATTGCTGTCTTCGAGTTGAATTTCTGTATGGAAAATACTTTTTTTAGTCACTCTGCCGTGCAGGTCTCCGACTTTAATAAGGTCTCCGTTCCTGAACCGGTTCATCGAATTATTCATTATACCTGCAATGAGATTACCCAATACATTGGTAGAGCTTAAAGCGATACCTGCACTGATAATAATACCCAGGAAACTAAGTATTTGTCCTTTAGTTGATTTGTCAATTGGCAATGATAGTATCAGTGCCAGGCTTCCAAAAAGAACAATAAAAAACGAAATAGTTTTTTTAATGATATTTTTGTCTGTTGAGGCAGATTGAAACTTACTAAATATACGGGAGTTTAAGGTCATAAGAATAATAACAAAAATTAATATGCCTGCCGGTTCAAGTAATGATTCCAGAATGGTTAAAAGTTTTTCCATAGTAAAAAGATTTTTATAATGTCAGATAATATTTTTTAACACATCATCAATAGCCGGATACTTAAATTCAAAGCCTGCTTCAGTCAGTTTTGAAGGAATTACTGCAGGGCTTTTTGTGAGTAATCCTGCTGCTTCACCATAGAATGCTTTAAGGACAAAAGCCGGGATACTGAATATGGCCGGCATTCGCATTTGTTTTGAAAGAGCTTTTGTAAAATCTAAATTAGTTATTTGGTTTGGCGCTGTAAGATTATAAATCCCGGGTGGCAGCCTGTCTTCAAGCGCCATCATGAATGCCTCACTTGCATCTTTTTCGTGTATGAAAGGGAATGGCTGTCTCCCGGTACCAATTGTGCCACCTATTCCCAGTCTGAAAGGAAGAACAAGCTTTTTTACTGTAACAGCCTCTCTGCCCAGTACAACAGCGATTCTGAAAATGGTCAGGTTTACATTTTCAGGCAGCTCCTTCCATGCTGATTCCCAGCTTGACACCAGATTTCCTAAAAACCCGGGTTCAAAATCCGTACTGTTCTCATCATGTAACCTGTTATTTCTATAGATGCCAATTGCTGATGCAGAGATTATTTTTTTAGGTCTCAGTTCTTCAGGCACCATTCTAATGGCCTTTACGATATTTTTCACAGTAATTACCCTGCTGTTATATATTACATTCTTGTTTTTTTTAGTCCATCGCTGCAGAATCGGCGCTCCGGCCAGGTTAATCAGAGCATTTGTTCCTGCAATTGCACTGCTCAATGTTTCCTTGCTGCCATACAACAGATCCCTGTTTATTGCTACAGAATTATACCCGCGGTTACTAATCTCTTTGATGATAAGTTTTCCGAGAAATCCACCTGCACCAGTAATTATTGTTTTCAAGGTTATATTTTTTATATCAATTGTAAATATACTCATATTGTCAGTTTTGTTTGTTACTTTTGGTAATAACAAATGAAGGTTGTAAGCATAAAAATTGTTGCATGATCTTTAGTTTTGTTACTTTTACACCACAAAAGAGTTGCAATGTACAGACGGATTCGCATTATATGGCAAAGGTATTCAATGCAATGGTTACATAAATTGATTGCCTGGCGGATAGCCCGGATTCCTGAAAGACAGTTTCTCTACATCTTAAGTTTTATCGTTGGTATTTTCAGCGGCACAGCAGCATTCGTGTTGAAAAATCTTATTCATTTTGTAGCAGAGCGGCTAACCAGCTGGTTTGGTGTTGGCTCCATAAGTTACTTCTTCCTGATCTATCCGTTAATAGGCATATTTCTTACTGTTCTCTTTATTCGTTTTTTTATTAAGGATAATATAAACCATGGGATTTCAAGAATTCTCTATGCCATATCCAGGCAAGGTAGCCGGATAAAACCACATAACAGCTGGTCTTCGATGGTCGCCAGTTCACTGACTATTGGATTCGGTGGTTCAGTTGGTGCGGAGGCTCCGATAGTGCTGACCGGAGCTTCTATCGGATCAAATCTTGCCCGCTTGTTCCGGCTTAGCTATACATATATTACACTGATGATAGGTTGCGGAGCGGCAGGAGCTATTTCCGGGATTTTCAATGCCCCGATTGCCGGTATCGTATTTACATTAGAGGTTTTAATGCTTGACCTTACTATGGTATATCTTGTGCCTTTGCTGATCTCTGCGGTAACAGCTGCAGTGATCTCCAACCTGTTCATGGGCGAGGAAGTAATGCTCCACTTCACATATGTTAATCCATTTACATTAGATACAGTTTGGCTCTATATATTGTTAGGAGTGTTTACAGGTTTCATCGCGATATATTTTACAAGAATGACTATGATGCTTGAGAGCAAATTCAGGGAGATCAATTCATGGGGCCTCAGATTATTAACAGGAGGAGTTGTTATAGGCTTGCTGGTATTCTTTTTTCCGCCCCTCTGGGGTGAAGGTTACAGGGAGATCGGTATGATCTTTAGCGGAAAAGGATCTTTGCTGCTTAATAATTCATTGTTTTTCAGATGGGCAGACAGTCCTTTGCTGATACTGCTTTTTCTTGCAGGAATACTCATTTTTAAGGTTATTGCTATGGTTGCGACTACCGGATCAGGCGGTATTGGCGGAGTATTTGCCCCTACACTTTTTATGGGAGCTGTTGCAGGTTATTTTTTTTCAATACTGGTTAATATTACAGGCCATTTTGAACTGGCATACGATAATTTTGCACTTGCCGGTATGGCCGGGATGATGGCTGCCGTAATGCATGCACCACTTACGGCAATTTTTTTGACAGCAGAGATGACAAGTGGTTATGACCTTTTTATACCTATAATTCTGACCTCGGTAGTAGCATATGTTACCATTATGTATTTTGAACCCCATTCTGTATATACCAAGCAGTTAGCAGAGACAGGCGACCTGTTGACACATCATAAGGACAAAACAGTTTTGCGGATGATGAATGTCAGGAATCTTATTGAAACAGACTTTGAGATAATCAATCCTGATGCAACTCTGGGTGATCTTGTTAAAGCAATATCCAGGTCGCACCGTAATCTTTTTCCTGTTGTTGATGAAAATGGCATTCTAAAAGGCATGGTTAAACTTTCTGATGTCAGGAACATTATTTTTGAGCGGGATTTATATGAAAAGGTAATGGTAAAGGATCTTATGTACATGCCGGAATTTTTCATCTCACCGGCTGACAGCATGGAGGCTGTGGCAGAAAAATTTGAGTCATGCGGCAGATACAACCTCGCTGTTATAGGGGAAGATAACAAATATTTAGGTTTTATTTCGCGTGCTGTGGTCTTTTCAAAATACCGGAAAACAGTACAGGATTTTTCATATGATTAAAATTTTCATGTTCGTTTCCATTCGAGTAATTATTATATTTATCACTTAATTCGAAAAATATGATAACCCGCAGAGAATTTATTGCCCGGAGTTCTTCCGGGTTTATTGGGATTGGCATTTCTGGTTATTCATGGCAGATAAATCCGTCCGCCGGTAATGGATTACCGGTAGTTATTTCCACCTGGAAACACGGTTTGGCGGCAAATGAGGTGGCGTGGAAAATTTTATCAGATGGCGGATATGCCCTTGATGCTGTAGAGGCAGGAGTCAGGGTATCTGAAGCTGACCCCGGAGTTAATTCAGTAGGATATGGCGGCATTCCCGATGCCTCCGGCAAAGTAACCCTCGACGCAAGCATCATGGATGAAAAAGGCAGAGCCGGAAGTGTTTCTTATCTGCAGCATATTAAGCATCCAATATCAGTGGCCAGACTGGTGATGGAGAAGACACCTCATGTAATGCTCAGTGGTCGTGGAGCCCTTAAGTTTGCACTGGACAACGGTTTTGAAAAGGAAAAACTGCTAACACCGGAAGCCCGTAAAAGATGGAAGAGATGGGTCGAGGAAAAGAAAGTATATAAACCAGGGGTGAATGTTGAAAACAGGGAGGATGATCATGATACTATCAGCATGCTGGCGGTTGACAGCGGTGGCCGTATCTGTGGCGCCTGTACTACCAGTGGCATAGCATTTAAGATGCATGGAAGGGTAGGAGACTCACCTGTCATCGGCGCAGGTCTCTTTGTCGACGGGGAGGTTGGCGCAGCTGCTGCTACAGGCACCGGAGAGTTGGTAATGAAAACATTAGGTTCATTTTTGGTTGTAGAGAACATGAGGAGCGGAATGACTCCTTACCGGGCATGTGAGGCTGCAGTTGTCCGGATTACCAGGAAAATTCCTGAATTCAGCGAACACCAGGTTGGTTTTTTAGCTTTGAATAAGGCGGGTGAATATGGCGCTGCAAGCATTAGGCCTGGATTTGAATATGCAGTTACCATATCCGGGTTTACCGGATTAAAAGAGGCTGCTTCATGGATAAAAACCCATTAAAGCCATTAAAAAAAGGGACCTGCCTGCCGCAAGTCCCTTTTAAAGTTAAACGAATGAAGCGTTTTTAAGGTAGTTAAAGCTTAATTCGACACTTTCAAAAGGATCAAGGTCACGGAACCTGTCCTGTTCAACGAAAAACATTTTCATGCCGGCTGTTTCCTTAACGGCAAATATACTTTCAAAGTCAATTCTGCCGCTACCAACCGGGGCAAAAAACATATCTTCTGTTTTTACCATATCTTTCAGGTGATATAATTCGAAACGGCCGGGAAATTTTTTTATATAATCTACCGGGTCATAGCCTCCCCTGGTTACCCAGTAAACATCAATTTCAAAAGTTACAAGTTTCGGGTCGGTTTCTGCAATAAGCACATCCATACCCATTTGACCGTTCATTTTTTCGAATTCAAATGCGTGGTTGTGATAACCAAACCGGATACCCGTCTTATTTGCTATTTCTCCAATTTTATTAAATTTTTCTGCAGTTGATTTATATCCGTCGATATTCTTACGGAATTCTTCAGGCAGATATGGGTAAATTACATATTTACAACCTGCTTCTGCTGCATCCGCAAATACTTTTTCAGCATCTGCCGGTTCAACAACACTATGGCTGCTGTGGAGAGACATACCCAATTCGTTAAGTCTGCCGGAGAACTGTTTAGGAGTCATACCGTAAAATGTGCTGTCAGAAAAATTATAACCGGCAGCTTCCATAGAGTTATAACCAATTTCAGCAAGCCTTGAAAGGGTATTATCCAGATCCTGGTTTATTTTATCGCGCACTGTATACAGTTGCAGTCCTATGATCTTCTCTTTTGATGCGGAACAAGACAACTGTGGAAGCATCAGGCTTCCTGCTGCAAAGGCAGCTGTTGTTTTCAGAAAGTTTCGACGATCTGTCATTTTACATTTATTTTGAATGATACAATAAGTTAGTTGATATTTCAGATAAACTATAATTTAAAAGTCATAGTATGGAGAAATGATCTTTTTAATTTTCAGGATATTTACGACAGCATCGATTATTTCATCATCCTGCATTGATGCGTAATTAAAGATCACGTCAAAATCGTCATTATTGGTATTTCTGCCTATTATTTTTTCAACAAAAGAATCTCTTTTACTATCCATCTCCTTAACAAATTCAACAGATTCAGCCTGTGTCAGATCCTTTAGTTGCATTATCCTGTTAATTCTCCATTCGAGGGGGGCTTCAAGCCTGATATTTAATTTATTTGGCACACCCTTTAAAATAACGCCAGCTGATGGATTGATAATTATGACCCGTCCTTTATATGCAAGTCTGCATATCACCCCCTTGAATGTTTCAAGCATTATTTCATCAGTTATGTCATAAATAATTTCATCACTGAATACTTTTGCTGCCCGGTTAAGAATTTTTTGTGCCTCTTCGGAGTCATCATATGCGCTGTTCCTGACTTCTGTGATCATATCCCTGACCACATCATCAAAAAGATCTTTATCAACCCATTTCCATTCAGCATCAGTTTTTGTGTCAGACATGTAACTATAGCCAGTTAGTATTTTAGATAATTTAATGGCTATCCGTTTGGCAGAACAGCCCGCCTGTCGGGAAATTGTAACTACCGGCCCGGGGAAATAGCCTGTTTCCAGATCACAGGAAGCGACACTTCTTATAAAATTCTTTATATATTTATCCATTTTACGGCTCATTTGACAACAATTCAATATTTACCCGAAGTTACAATCAAATCTTTTTGGTAACACAAGATATGTTATTAAATAGGTAATTTTTGGAATGTTATTAAACAACTTTTTTATGGTTACTGATAAATCTCAACCAGTTTGATATCAAAGACGAGGGGTGAATATGGCGGAATTGAGCCGTCCCATGAACCCTGCGACCCATACGCCTGACTTGAAGGAATTAAAAATAATCCTTCTGCACCTTCCCAAAGAAGGCCAACAGCTTCATCAAAACCAGGGATCAGATCCATTGATTTATAAGTATACTTCCATACTCCGTCTACTCCGTAGTGATACTCAGAGGCATCAAAAATATTTCCTGATTCCGGGAAAAATCCCATATAAATTACACCAATAGAGTCACCAGGCTGCACCATTATGCCTCCTTCGCCTTCATCCACTATTGCATAAAAAACGCCATTTACTGTTGTATCAATATCATAACCTTTTGTTATAAGGGAATCTATGTATCTTGATATTATGGCAGCTTCCCTCTCCGGAGTGAATTCAGTTTCGTCTTCTTTTATGCATGAAGCTGTAATAATAATTGCTGATAAAATCAAGAATTTGGCAAAATTTGTTATTGTTGTCATCATTTTTATTTTTATTATACATTGACGGTAAGTACAAAGTTAGTTAACAACTTCGAAAATACCGCATTTTCATAAGATGTATTGTGAAGTTCATTTTTTTCTTACTCTCAGATCATGCATTTTTACAACATATATGAGAGTTGTGTATGGCCGGATATTTGCTGTCCCTGCCTCTCCGTATGCCAGGTTTGAAGGTATAATTATATCCATTTCACAATTCGTATTCATTAAATTTATTCCGGCGCTTAACCCTGTAATCATATCGGCAGGTGCAAAAACAAATTTCCAAATGCCATTAGGAGGATAAAAGTCGAGAGATTTTTCAATCAGTTGACCGTTGAGTAAATAACACTGGTATGAGATATAGCAGGTATCTCCTATTTGTGGAGTGGGACCATCTCCTTTATTTTTAAGTATATAGAAAATCCCTGTTTTGGCAGTATCGATAATTAATCCTTCAGCTTCTTTTTGCAAAATAAATTCCTTAAGTTCTGCCATCTCCTGTTCAAAGTCACGTGAATTGTCCTTACAACTAAGGTTGAAGATCAGAAGAGCGGTAATCGACAGAACAATTGTCCGGGTGATATATTTGTTCATTTATTCAACATGTTTTAATTTTTCAGGATAATCTTACAAAATATTTAAGAACCACAGAACTTTTCGTTCCTTACTTTCTGTTTTCCTGATAATAATCGGGATGTTGGCTTTAAATATTTTATGAAAATACAAAATTTTGTCTTTACATCAGCTCTATTAATAAAAATCCCGGCTCATTGGCCGGGATTTTTTAATAATCTTCAAAAGCGACTATTTGGTTTTTTATAAGAGTTTGTATGGGGCAAATATACAATGAATAAAATATAGCGGTTGATCAGTATTGCTGATTTTACAAGTAAAAAATACTGATACTTCACTTCAAAATAACTTACTGTTTATAATTAATGACTTTAATTTTGAAAAAAAGTTGCGATATCTCATATTTCAGAACCGATAATTCCATATTTTAGTAAAATTTACCGAGAGACGGAAGATCCGGAATAGTTTTTATTATGGGAACATTAATACTGTTTTTTAGTTTATCAATTATTTTTTCATTTGTTTGTTCATTGTGGGAAGCTGTTATTTTAAGCACTACTCCTTCATTTATCAGCCGTATGCAAACTGAGAAGCCGAAGATTGGGAATATTCTGAATAAAATGAAGGATGATATTGACCGGCCTTTGTCAGCAATTCTTACTCTCAATACAATTGCTCATACAGTAGGAGCTATGGGGGTGGGGATCCAGGCCGGAAAGCTTTATGGCAATAATTACTTCCCTTTCTTAAATACAGAGATATCGTATGAATCTTTGATTGCAGGGATAATGACACTGGCAATACTGATAATATCAGAGATAATCCCGAAAACAATAGGTGCAAATTCCTGGAAAGAGTTAACTCCTTTTACTGTCCGCTCACTACAGGTTTTACTTATAGTTTTAAGTCCTTTTGTCTGGTTAAGCAAATGGATTACCTGGCTTGTTATTACTGACAAAGGAAGAAGTGTCTTCAGCCGGGCTGATTTTGCAGCAATGGCTGATGCAGGCCTTAAAAGTGGTGCACTCGACAGTGAGGAGAAATCAATAATCCAGAATCTGCTGCGGCTTGAGAATCTTAAAGTAAGGGATATTATGACTCCTCGTTCTGTTGTGATGATGGCAGATGAGGATTATACCATGACAGAAATATACAAGGAATTTAAGCCAATGGTATTTTCAAGGATACCGGTTTACCATGATCATCCTGATAATATAACCGGACTGATACTGAAAGACAATATTCTGGAAAACCTTGCTCAGGACAGACACCAGGTTAAGGCTTCAGAGATCAAAAGAGATATTCTTTTTGTTGAGGACAATTATTCTGTAGCTAAATTAATGGACACCCTGATACTTAACAGAGAGCATTTGGCGATGGTAGCTGACAGTTTTGGCAGTATTGTCGGCCTGGTCACTATGGAGGACCTGTTTGAAACACTGTTAGGTTTGGAAATAGTTGATGAATCTGATAAAGTGGAAGATATGCAAAAACTTGCTGTCGAGAGATGGAAAAAAAGAAGCAATAAACAAAATTTGAAGCAGGGTAAATAATTTCTGACCCCCGCCACCCTTTTAAATTTATTTTAATTTATCTGATTGAGAATCTGTTAAACAATGAAGACTTGTTAAATTGATTATTTTTGAAAAAAAAGAAATTTAAATAATTAATTATGAATATTAGTGCGTTACAAAAAGAGAGGGCAAAATACCAACCAAAGTTGCCGGAATCATTAAAAGGTGAAGTGAAATTGTCGGTTGGGGCAGAAACCGAATCAGTTGCTGATCAGGAAGAGATAAAAAAGATTTTTCCCCATACCTACGGAATGCCTGTTATTACTTTTGAGAAAGGATCGAAGCAAAAAGATCTCAAATCAATAAATGCAGGAGTTATCCTTTCGGGAGGCCAGGCGCCTGGCGGTCATAATGTTATATCCGGTATTTTTGACGGTATCAAAAAGATCAATCCCGAAAGTAAACTTTATGGTTTTCTGGGGGGCCCTTCAGGATTGGTA
>Ga0334898_1002779_pt1 | contig 15298 bp, 15 predicted proteins | sample GraSluR3_MG_10_FD_207228 | JGI IMG/M metagenome (GOLD analysis project Ga0334898, IMG submission 207228) | Sludge microbial communities from methane-producing bioreactor in Wageningen University, Netherlands - Granular Sludge_3_08-R3 | ecosystem: Engineered > Bioreactor > Anaerobic >... | reverse complement strand
AGTCGCTCGAGCATCTCGACCAGAACGGCATCTTCTACGCTTGCAGCCGCGTGCGCTTCGCCGACGTGACCGACGGAACCTCGAACACGATCTTCCTGGGCGAGTCGCGAACCGATCCCGAATTCGTGAAGGACGGGCAAGGCATGGACTTCTGGTACATCGGCTCGCCCCAGATCGACCCCTGCCGTTGCGACGGGGGAACCGGCGGAACCGAGTTCTCGGAGTTCGTCGGCACGACCCTGGCGCCGATGAACGCCTTTCTGAAGCATCCCGGCATGCACGGTTGTCTCATGGAACTCTCGTTCGGAAGCTACCACGCCGCCGGGGCCCACTTCGCCATGGGCGACGGAAACGTCCGGTTCATCGCCGATGCGATCGACGGCAACGTGTACCTCGCGATCGGATCGCGCAACGGCGGCGAGGTCGCCGGCGGTTTCTAGAGTTGAGATACAGGCCGTTGGGCCCAAAATTATTGACGAGCAATTTCCAACGAATCGCTCACGGTCTCGCCGCGTTCGGCGAGCCGCTTTCCCAGGCTTGCCAAGAAGGAGGATCGCACGATGAGCCGGTTCTGCGTCTGGCGATCGGCGACGATCGTGGCCGTGTCGGCATGCGTCTTGTCGGGATGCGGCACGCCCCAGCCCGACTACGGCAGCCTCGATCTCTCGACGGTCACGGGCAAGGTGACCCTCAACGGCGAGCCCCTGGCCGGGGGTCTGGTGATCTTCGAGGCCGGCGACCTCACCTTTTCGTACGCCACGACCGACGGCCGAGGGCGATACCGCTTGATGTTCAACTCGCAGAGGCCCGGCGTCACCAAGGGCCGCAAGACGGTCCGCATCTGGTCGTCGCGGCGAGCCCCCGGGCTGGCCGAGGCCGAGGGAGCCGAAGACGAGGCCCATGCCGATCGACCCGCGCGCACCTCCGAGCGCGTTCCGCCTCGCTACAACGATCGTTCGGAGCTGACGGTGACGGTCGAAAGGGCACGCGAGACGTTCGACTTCGCGCTGCGGTCGGACCCGAAGTCGATCTAGCCTCGACGGGCGAGCGCCGATACATTGGGATTTTGCGTCCGCGCGGGGCATCGCCCGTCGTCGTGTTTCGCGCGGCCCGCGCTGCGTCCCCAAGGTGCCCGAAGGCACCGGCAACAAGGAGCCCGTCGATGATGAAACCCGTGCTCTCCTGGCTCTGGAAACAGGGCATCGTCTCGACGTTTCTGGCCGGCTTTTTCGTGGTTCTGCCCATTGCCATCACGATCGGCATCATGAGCTGGGTGGGGACGACGCTGGTCGAGTGGTTCGGCCCGCGCAGTGTGGTGGGCCGGGCCTTCGCCTACCTCGGCCTGCCCTACAACGTCAGCTCCCACGTGGCCAACGTGGTCGGCTGGATCGTGGTGCTCGCGGTCATCTGGCTGTTGGGGGTGTACGTGAAATCGAAGGGGCGCCGGCAAGTCGAGCAAGGCCTCAACGCGGCCATCGAGCGGATCCCGCTGGTCAACTTCCTCTACCGTCCCGTCGTGCAGGTCGTCGAGATGTTCAATCGCGACGACGAGGACGAGATGAAGGGGATGAGCGTCGTCTACTGCGCCTTCGGCAAAGATCACGGGGGCGGGTTTCTCGGCCTGCTCGTTTCGCACGACGTGTACCGGTTTGCCGGGCAGGAATACCACGTGGTGTACGTGCCCACCTCGCCGGTGCCCATGTCGGGGGGCGTCGTGTTCGTCCCCACGACGGCGGTCGAAAAGGTCGACATGGAGGTCGAAGACCTGATGCAGATCTACTTCTCGATCGGCGTCATGTCGGCCAAGGTCATCCCCCCGCAGTACGTTGTCCCGGCAGATGCGGCGGAATCTCCGTGAACCGGAAACGCCTTGCGCGCGCCCCCCGGCCGGCCTCCGGGCGGATCAGTGACGGTGAGTCGTCCCGTCGGCGTGTTGGTGCGTGCCTCCCGTGTGCTGCGCCGTGTCGCCGAGGTACGAGGCCTGGAACTGCTTGATCAGCTCGCGCATCGCGGCGCACTGTTCGAGGTCGGTCGTCTGCTTGGCCTTCATGGCGTGGACCATGATCCGGTGCAGCAACGTCAATTGCTGGACGTACTTGGCCGAGGCCGCCTTATCGCTCGGGTCGGCCGGCTTGACCCGCTGCGCCATGAAGTAGTAGCTGACGATCTCGGTCAGCTTGTCGGCGTGGTCCTCTTTGTTCATGACCCAGCGGACGATCTGGTTCCAGTTCGGGCTGGCCTCTTTCGACAGGGCCACGATCTCGTTCATCGACTTCTCGATGGTCGTGACGTGCTCCTGCATCTCGACGAACCGGGCCGGGTCGTCGTAAATCCCGCAGGGAATCTGGCAATGGGCGAACACGGCGGGGGCCGAAACGGCGAACACGGCCAACGCGCCCGACAAGGCGAAAACCCGAGATTTCATCGCTAGCTCCTCCTTACTTGGTCTGGGGAACGTGAGGGTGCGTTCGAAAATGCAGAGAAGTCTATTCCGGCCGCGTCGCGCGGGCAAGGGTTCCGGCCGGCCGCGCGGTCGACTTCGTCGGTTCCGGGAAGCCGAGACGGCGTGGACATCTGAAAAACCGGGCATCCGTGTCTTGCGGAACTTTCCGGCCCCCCGCGCTTCGTTTCGCGTGGTTGTCGATGGTTTCCAGACCGCGGGGACCTCGGACTGTCCCCCCCCCGTGCGTGGGAGCGAACCTCCGCTTGCTTCGCCGGGTGCAAGGCGCGCTCTGCCGCGGAAATTGCCCGCTGAACGGCCGGTGAGACCGTGCCGGACCCTTACCCTTGTTCGGCCTTGAGGATCGTTGCGTCGAAGCTGACCCCCACGCGCCGGCCCGGCTCGACCACGAGGAACTCGTCGTCGTCCCAGGGGCCGTCGACCAGGCGCTGGAGAAGTCCCATGTCGCCGGCCAGCTTTTCGAACTTCCAGCCCCGCTCGGCGGCCTCGCGGCGGGCCTGCCGCTCGAAACGGTCGTCGGGCTCGATGCCCATCTCGATATAGGCGAGCCGGCCGTAGTTGCGCGTCATGTCGCGAAGCTGTTCGTGGAGAAACTTCGCGTTATCTTCGCCGTACCTGGCCGCGAGCTCCTCGAACGTTTGGACCATGCCGGTCTTGCGGGGAATCGATTCGGGAGCGAGCTGTTCGAGATGGTCGCCCCGCTCGATCCAGCCGCTCGTCTTGAAGTACACGCCGGGATGGGCCTGGAAGTATTCGAGATACCGCTCCTTCGAGCCGAAAAACAGCGTGATGCAGTCGTGGGCCCGGGGAATCACCAGGGGGATCTTGTCGGCGGCCAGCCCCACCACGCCGTTGCTGCACAGGGCGTAGCCGAGCACGACCGCGTCGTAGCGCGAGGCGTCGACGCCCGAGAGCACCTCCTGGAGCCGGCTTCGCATGCCCTCCCGGCCCACGTCGTGCAGGCCCTTGGGCAGGAACTCGAGATCGACGCGGTTGGGCGACCTGGCGACGGCGGCGCAGAGTTCGCGAAACAGGATCTCGCAGGCAATGAGCTTCAGTCGCAAAACCCCACTCCGTCAAAAGACTCGCACGAGCCGGGGCAGCGACCGGCGCGCCCGACCTCCGCCCCGCTCGCCCCGTTCATCGTTCCTCCACCCTGTTCCAGGTCGCCGAAAGGGCGGTGTCGAACAGGGCGATCACGTTCTCGGGAGGCACGCCGGCCTGGATGTTGTGCACGGCCGCCAGCACGTAGCCCCCGCCCGGCGCGAAGATGCCGACGTTCCGCTCGACCTCTCGGGCGACCTGTTCGGGCGTGCCGAAGGCCAGCGTGCCCTGGCAGTCGCAGGCGCCGCCCCAGAAGACGATCCGGTCGCCGAACTCGCGCTTCAGCCTGACCGGGTCCATGCCCTTGGCCGTGGTCTGCACGGGATTGAGCAGGTCGACGCCCATCTCGATCAGCGTGGGCAGAAAGTCGAAGATCGCCCCGTCGTTGTGCATGAAGACCTTCCACGGCGTGTTCGCGTGGATCCAATCGAGCCCTCGCTTGTAGTAGGGCATGATCAGCTCGCGGAACATGCGGATCGATAGGAAGGGGGCGTCCTGCGTGCCCAGGTCGTCGTTGAACTGCACGATGTCGGCGCGATCGCCGACCGCGTCGTAAAGGCGGCGCAGGTTCTCGAGCCACGCCTCGACGAGCCGCTCGTAGAGCGAGCGCACGTAGTCGGGCTCGGTGGCCAGGGTCATCATCCAGGCCGAGAAATCGCCCGTGCCCAAACCGAAGAACAGCTCGAACGGCGGGCCCATGGCGACCATGACCGCCCGGTCGGTGTTCTGCCGATAGGCGTCGGCCTGGGCGTGCAGGTGGTCGCATTCCTCGGTCGACAGCAGGGGCACGTCGAGCGCGTCGGGATCGGCATGCGCCGCGCCCGGATACTTGTCGATCCGATCGAAGTACAGGCCGCCCTTGGGCATCCGGGCCATGAGGCTGCCGTCGGGCTTCCGCAGCACCAGGTCGCCGTTCGGCTCGGGGACGGGCTCGAACCCGCCGGGCACCTCGACTGGGGTGCCGTCGAACAGGCGCCAGGGCTTCCATCGCTCGTTGCGGATGCCGAAGGCCACCACGGGCCGATTGAGACACATCACGTCGGCCCCGAACCGTTCGAGGACGGGCTCCTCGATCTCGGCCAGCATCTGGTAGACGTCGAACACGCGGGTGGGCGTGTCGAGGCCCAGGCGGGCCTTGAGTTGGTGGTAGGTCGACGCCGCCATGCCCGACTGGCGCGTTCCACCCAGGTCGATGGGCACGCGGTCGGGTTCGCGATGGTGGATGGCGGCCAGCACCCGGTCGCGCGAGTTCATCGGGACAACTTCTCCCGGACGGCCTGAATAAACCTGGGGCTGGTTCCGCAGCAGCCCCCCACGAAGTCGGCACCCGCCTCGACGACAGCCGGAACCAGCGAAGCGAATCGTTCGGGCGTCTGGGTCCAGACGGCCTTGCCGTCGACCACCTCGGGAAGCCCCGCGTTCGCCTTGATCCAGACGGGCCGATCGCCGGCCGCCCGAAGCCGCCGCGCGATGCCCACGAAGCCTTCGATCCCCTGGCCGCAGTTCGAGCCGATCGCGTCGGCGCCGGCCTCGGCAAGTGCGCCGGCTGCCTGCTCGGGCGTGGTGCCCATCATGGTGCGGTCGTGGTCCTTGCCCGAATCGAAGGTCATGCAGGCGACGACGGGCAGGCCGGTGGCGCGGGCGGCGGCCACGGCGAGCCTGGCCTCGGCGAGGTCGGACATCGTCTCGACCACGATCGCGTCGGCCCCGCCCTCGGCCAGGGCACGGGCCTGCTCGACAAAGGCTTCGGCCAGGGCCTCGGGGCTGGTCGCGCCGCTGATGAGCAAAAGGCCGCTGGGGCCCATCGAGGCGAAGACCTTGGCCCGCCCGGCCGCGGCGCGGCGCGAGATTTCGACCCCGGCCCGGTTGATCTCCGCAACCCGGTCGGCCAGACCGTGCCGCTCGAGCATGGGCCGGCTGGCGCCGAAAGTGTTCGTGAGGATGACCTGGCTGCCCGCCTCGACGTAGGCCCGGGCGACCTGTTCGACCCGGTCGGGGTGCGAGAGGTTCCACGCGTCGGGGCACCGGCCGACTTCGAGCCCTCGGGCGAACAATTCCGTACCCCAAGCCCCGTCGGTGACGACCGGCCCGCCCGCCAGAAGCTCTTGGAGCATGTGACGCACCTTCAGAAGGGAACCGACCCAGACGCCGCCAAGGCCGATCCGTCCGTGGGAAGCGACTCGAGCCGCCCGCGCCAGGGTCAGGCCGCGCCGACGAGCTTGCGGGCCATGCCCACGGCCCCGCTGGCGTTGTCGCTGTAGCCGTCGGCGCCGATCTCGTCGCAGTACTGTTGCGTAATCGGCGCGCCGCCGATCATGATCTTGGTCTTCTCGCGGATTCCGGCCGCCTCGAGGGCCTCGATGACCGCCTTCATCTGGGTCATGGTCGTGGTCAACAGGGCCGAAAGGGCCAGGATCGACCCATCCTCCTCTTGGATGGCCTCGACGAATTTCTGGGCGGGCACGTCGACGCCCAGGTCGACGACCTTGAATCCGCCCCCCTCGAGCATCGACGCGACGAGGTTCTTGCCGATGTCGTGCAGATCGCCCTGGACGGTCCCGATCACGACCCGGCCGGCCGCCTTGGCGCCCGCCGCCGCCAAGCGCGGGGTGAGCAATTCCAGGGCGGTCTTCATGGCGCGGGCGGCGATGAGCAGCTCGGGCACGAAGTACTCGTTGCACTCGAACCGCGACCCAACCTCGTCCATCGCCGGGATCATGTACTTGCTCAGCAGATCCGAGGGATTGGCGCCCTCTTCCAACGCCGCCTTGGTGACCTCCTCGGCTTGCTTCGCATTGCCGGTCAGGATCGCTTCGTACAGTTCTTGAGGATCAGCCATGCATCGCTCCCACAAGCAAACAGGTGCATTGGTCGACGAAACCCCTATGGTAACGGCCCGACCCCGGGGATGCCAGCCCTTCCGCGGGCATGGTGTTCGCCGGGGCGTAAGAACGGGTTTGCAGCGCCGACAGGGACGGTTGAACCGACCAAGCCGGATTCGGAATAGTCATGTCGTCGCAAGTCGAAGGAGCATCGGCAGATGACGAACAAGGAAACTCGGGAGCGGAAGCTGAAGGAAAGCAAGTGAGGTTGCGGAAGGCTGGGGAAGAATGGTCGCCCGGGAGGCGTGTCCCGACGGTCCGGCATTGGATGTGACGCCGGCCGACATGGAAGAACATGCCGTGGCGGCCCCTCGGGCCCTGCGAACGGGGGTCGTGGGGTCGACGACCCCCACACAGAGGGGTTGCTTCGGCGAACAGCGCCCAAAAACCCACGAACGTCTTCTTACGCCCAGCCCAACTCGAGCGGAAGCACTTCCTGCCGGTTCTCCCGATACCACTCGACCGAGCGCCGCAGGCCCTCCTCGATTCCCACCTCGGGCGCCCAGTCGAACAGGCGGCGCGCCTTGCTCACGTCGGCCCAGGTGGCGGGTACGTCGGCCGGGTGCATGGGACGCGCCTCGATGATCGCCTCCCGCCCAACCAACTGGGCGATCTGATCGATCACGGCCGAGAGCTTCACCGGGCGGTCGCCCCCGAGATTGACCACCTCGTAGCCGGCGGGCGCGAGGCCCGCCCCGGTTCCTCGCGCAATGTCGTCGACGTAGGTGAAATCGCGCGACTGGCTCCCGTCGCCGAACCGCACGATCGGCTCGCCCTCGGCGATGCGGCGGATGAAGCGGAAGACGCTCATGTCGGGCCGGCCCGCCGGCCCGTACACCGTGAAGTAGCGAAACACGGTCACGTCGAGGCCGTGCAGGTGGTGGTAGGTGTAGGCCAGGGTTTCGGCCGCCTTCTTCGACGCGGCGTAGGGCGAAAGGGGGCGGTTCGTGTCGGCGTCTTCGCGGTAGGGGACCGGATTGTGGGAGCCGTACAGGCTCGAGGTCGAAGCGAGGATGAACTTCCCCACCCCGAACCGCCGGCACAGATCGAGCAGATTGAGCGTGCCCTCCGCGTTGGCCTGGTAATAGATCCAAGGATTCTCGACGCTGGGACGCACCCCCGCCCGCGCCGCCAGGTTGAAGACCGCCGAGTAGGGGGCTTCGTCGATGCCGCTCGATTCCTCCGACCGGGCGTCGGCCTCGAATCGCCGCTGCAGGGCGCCCCGGTCGGTGATGTCGAGGTGATGGAACCGGAAATTCGCCTGGGGCGCCAGTTGGGCGAGACGCCACTGCTTCAGCCTGGGGTCGTACGCGTCGTTGAGATTGTCGACGCCCACGACGAGGTGCCCGGCGTCGAGCAGCAACTGCGACACCTTCGACGCAATAAAACCCGCACAACCGGTCACCAGGTAACGCCCAACCATGAAACCCCAATCTTCAATCTTCGATCTTCAATCTTCGATCCTCCATTCCCCCCTCATGCCTTGCGAATCCTCTCGCGTCCCTCGCGCACGTTCTTCGTCGCGTTGCGCGTGTCGACCACCAGCGGGGCGTGGCGCACGATGAAATCGTAGTCGTACGCCGAGTGGTCGGTCGCGATGAGCACGCAGTCCTGTTCGGCGAGGAACTCGGCGGTCAGCTCGCGGCTCGACAGGTCGGGCACGTCGTGATGCCGCATCGCGGGCAGCTTCGGAATGTGCGGATCGTTGTAGCTCAATTCGGCCCCGCCCGCCTGCAACAGCTCCATCAGCGCAAACGACGGGCTCTCGCGCGGGTCGTCGACGTCCTTCTTGTAGGCCACGCCGAGCAGGCAGACCTTGCTTCCGCGCAGGGCCTTGCTCGACTCGTTCAACGCGTCCATCACTCGGCGGACGACGTACTGGGGCATGCTCGTGTTGATCTCGCCGGCCAGCTCGATGAAGCGCGTGCTCATGCCGTGCTTGCGCGCCACCCAACTGAGGTAGAAGGGATCGATGGGGATGCAGTGCCCGCCCAGCCCGGGACCAGGGTAAAACGCCTGAAACCCAAAGGGCTTCGTCTTGGCGGCCTCGATGACCTCCCAGACGTCGATGCCCAGGCGGTCGCAGAGCATCTTCAGCTCGTTGACCATGGCGATGTTGACGGAACGATAGGTGTTTTCGAGGATCTTGCACGCCTCGGCCACCTCGCAACTCGAGACGGAAACCACCCGAACCACCGCCTGCTGGTAAAGCAATTCCGCCAGACGGCAACTGTTGGGCTCGATGCCGCCGACCACCTTGGGAATGCCGTCGGCCGAGAAGTCGGGGTTGCCCGGGTCTTCGCGCTCGGGGCTGTAGGCCAGGAAGAAGTCTTCGCCCACCCTCAGCCCGCGCCGGGCAAGGATCGGCAACATGACGTCGCGGCTGGTGCCCGGGTACGTGGTGCTCTCCAGGACGACGAGTTGCCCCGGCCTGAGGGTCTCGGCGATCTGCCGCGTCGTCGCCTCGACGTAGCACAAATCGGGATCGCGGCTCTCGCTCAACGGGGTGGGCACGCAGATCAGCAGGGCGTCGGCCTCCCCCATGCGGCTCATGTCGGCCGTGGGCACGAACTTCTCGTCGCGAATGCAGTCGGCGATCCAGGCCGAAGGGATGTGGCCGATGTAGCTCTCCCCCGCCCGCAGCCGGTCGACCTTGCCTTGGTCGACGTCGAAGCCCATGGTCGGATATCCGGCCGCGACGAAAGCCCGGATCAAGGGCAATCCGACGTACCCCAGCCCGACGATGCCCACTTGGGCCGTCTTGTTGCGAATCGCCTGCTCCAATTCGGTGGCCATCTCGCACTCCGCAATCGCCATGCCAGCCATGAAACCTCCTCGTGGGGACCGTCCCCCACCCGACGGAAATGGTGGAACATTCTATCAGACCATAGCATCTTTTCCAGGTGTAGCCGGACCACTGCCCCGGGCAGGTCCGTGGGCGCCAAACGGCGCGAGCCGCAATTCGCGACGCCACCCGGGGGGGGGGGCGCCAAGCGACGCGAAACCACGATTCGTGACGCCATTCGAGGGGTTTTGTGGGTGCCAAGCGACGCGAAAACCCGATTCGTGACGCCATGCGAGGGGTTTTGTGGGTGCCAAGCGACGCGAAAACCCGATTCCCGGCCCCACCCGAGGGGTCTTGTGGGCGCCAAGACGCGCGAAAGTCGGTTTCGCGAGGCATTGGGGGCGTGGGTACCAAAGGACGCGAAACCTCGGTTCGTCACGCCACCCGAGGGGTGTTGTGGGCGCCAACCCTGCCGATCGCCACGTCCCGCTTCCGAGGGCCGAGCCGTGTGGGTGTCGAACGCCGCATTGCGCCGTGGCGCGGCATGGGCCGGGTTGGTCGAGTTGTCGGTCAACGGACGGTTCATTCTGCGCATCTCCCCCCAGTCGAGTTGCCTTGCCCGCAGCGCGCCGAGAACCGGGAAGGCCGCCCGCGGCGCCGGCGCGCGCAGACCGGCTTTGGATCCCGCCGGCCGGCCCGCTCGCGCCGCCCGGCTGCTCCGGCCGCGAATAGTGTTCCTTTGTTCACCTATCATGCGCGATCGGCCGGAGAAAGTCAAACCCCGATTTGTGCCCGACAACGAACCATGTCGCCGGGGCCGCGCGACGGGTTCCCCGGCTCAACCGCGCCTGAGAGCCTCCCGACCCGCGATTGCGGGACGACTTCGCCGAGAAACGCCTCGGGCCACAAGTCGTTGGATTCGTTAGGGTTCTGTCAAATTGGGCGCGCGGGCTCGAACCGCGCCGGACGCGGAACCCTGGCGGTTGCCGCCCAGGCGCCCCTGCAAGTCGGGAATCAAAAAGGTGTCAGGAACCTTTGTTATGCACTGGTGACATCGCAACTTGTGATTGACGAGGCATCCGCTGGTGATCCGGGGGCTGCGGCAGAACGATTGAAACTGCTCGAGGGTCTGGCAATTGTGCCGCTCGATGACGATGTCCGAACCTTGGCGCGCGCGATGGTGTCTGCATCAATCATGCCGCCAAGAGCAGCCGCCGACGCACTCCACATTGCCGCTGCTGCGGTAGCGGGTGTACAATACCTACTGACGCTGAATTGCAGGCATATCGCAAATGCTCATGAGCTACCCCGCGTGTATCGCCTGCTGGATGAACACGGATTTGGGCAGTTATTGATTTGTACGCCCGCTGAATTCCTTGGCGGAGATGATGCCGATGACGAAGAATCCCATTCTCGATGAGTTGCATGCTGTCCGCGAACGCTTGTTGAATGAGGCAGGCGGAACGCTTGACGCATTGGTCGACCGTCTTCAAGCGGAAGAGCAGCGGTCCGATCGTCCACGGTACAAAACACGACGAACAATCCGGTGCACCGGAGCGGCGAAGTCGGGCGAATTGGCAGTGGACAATGAATCGTCGCCGCCCGGTGATCGGTAACGTTTGGAGGAAAAAGGTGTCAGGAATTTTTGTTATGCAAATACGCCTGGACAAGCCCCTTAAAAGGTTCCTGACACCTTTATGCTGCCTGACACCTTTATGCTGCTTTATGCTGCTAGACCGGCCGTTGCGGGCACGGCGTCTCCGCTGCGTCGAGCGCGACTTACCACGGCGGCAAGGCCAGCGTGCCGCCCTCGACGGGCACCACGCAGTTGTTGACGAACCCGGCCTCGTCGCTGATCAGGAAGGCCACGGCGCGGGCCACGTCGATCGGCCGACCCATGCGACGGACGGGAATCTTTGCCGCGACCTCGGCGTAAAGCTCGTCTTTCGGCTTGTCGAACCCGGCGCACGAGGCGGCCAGCATGGGCGTGTCGATCGTGCCGGGGCTCACCGCGACGAAGCGCACGCCGTTCGGGCTGTGATCGGTCACGAGCGACCGCATCAGGGCGACCAGCCCCGCCTTCGACGCCGCGTACGCCCCGTGCTCGGGAAAGCCGATGTCGGCCGCCACCGAGGTGGTGATGCAGATCACGCCCTGGCCCTGCCGCTCCATCACGGGAATCGCATGCCGGCAGACGAGCACCACGCCCATCAGGTTCACCTCGATCAACGCGCGAACGTCGGCCAGCGGGATCTCGGTGATCTTTCCGGTCCGCAGCACGCCGGCGTTGGCGAAGGCCGCGTCGAGGCGCCCGAATTTGTCGACGGCCAGGTCGACGGCGGCCTTGACGTCGTCCTCCCGAGTCACGTCGCCGAAGTGGAAGACGCACGCGAGTCCCTCGCCCGTGAGCCGCTCGGCCAGGGCCGCGCCCTCCTCTTGCTGGACCGACATCGCCACGACTTTCGCCCCGGAGCGGGCGAAATGCTCGGTGCATCCCTCGCCGATGCCCGAAGTCCCGCCCGTGACGAGAATCACCTTGTCTTGAAGATCGCTCACGATAAACCTCCTGCGGTGCGAGAGAAGCCGAAAAACAGAGGAAAGGGAGACCACGGCAACCACAAAGGACACGAAGGGCACCAAGATCAAGAAGATCGCCGTTGCAGCGAACCTCATCTCCCGAAGATGGCTTGCAGCGCGCAGGACCGCGGCCAGCGGGCCTCGACCGCTTTTCGGCGTCGTCTTGGCGAAGGGGAACGGTTCGACGCGTTCGCTACCCTCTCATCCCTTTGTGCTCTTGGTGTCCTTCGTGGTTCCCTTATTGCTTATCCCTTGAACCCCGATCGCGCCCGCCGCTCTTTCCCCGACCGCCGGAACTCGACGGCCTTGTCGATGAGCCGCCGGATGTCGTACTGCGGCTGGTAGCCGAGCACGTAGCGGGCCTTGGTCGTGTCGATGCAGAAATCCTGGCCCACCGGGTCGACCAGGTCGAGCGTCGCGATGCCCAGTTGCTCGGCGGCGTAGGCGGCGGCCTCGACGTAGTCGAACGGGTCGTTCATGGCGATCATGAACGTCTGGCCCTCGATGCCTTCGGTCTTCAAGGCCAGCAGATACGCCTGGACGCAGTCTTCGACGGCCACGATGTGGCGGCGCAAGGGCCGGCCATCGGGGCGGCGCAGGGCGACCGCCGCGTCGCGCCCGCCCGAAAACTCGGCCCGCTGGGCGTCGTTCATCAGCTCGGTCCACACGGGCACGCCGAACGAATCGCCGGCCACGGTCAGGTGGGTGAGAAGGTCGTCCTCGCAGTGGATCCACGACATGCGCAGGCACACCGTGGGCACGCCCGCCTGCCAGTGGTACTCCTGGAACATCGTCTCTTCGATGACCTTCGAGAGGGGATAGTAGCCCGGGTAGGCGACCAGGGGCATGTCCTCGCGGATGGGCACCGGCTGGGGGTTGAAGTAGATGCCGTTGACCGCGTCGCCGCTGGCGAGGATCACCCGCTGCGGCTTGCGCGTTTTCGCGGCCGCCTCGAGGAGGTGGAACGTTCCCCGGGCGCTGACGTCGATGACCGCGTCGCGGTCTTCCTTGCACGAGGCCAGGTGGATGACGGCGTCGCTCCGCGCGACCGCGGCCTCGACGGCGGGACCGTCCGCCACGTCGAGTTCGACCTCCTCGACGCCGTCGACCCCCACGGGCAGGCGCAGGTCGGCGGCGATCACGTGGTAGCCCTCGTTGCGCAGCGCCTCGCAGAGCGGTCCGCCCAGCTTCCCGCTCGCTCCGGTGACCATGACCGACTTGATGTTCAACATGCCTAGGCCTCCTCGTAATACTTCATGAGTTCGACGACCGCGCCGTCGTCGGTCTGAAAGAACGCCACGGTGGCGAAGCCCACGTCGAAGGGCTCCAGCAGCACCTTGAGCCCCTGCGAGGCCGCCTCGATGTCGTCGACCCGATACGCCACGTGCGGCCTCTCACGCACCGGACCGGTCACCGGGCTGTCGGGCTCGTACCGCAGCCATTCGATCCGATAAGGGTGCGTCTTGAAGTCGGTGATCCACACGCGGGTCGGCTCGATGAAGATGTCGTTTTCCTTCTTCTCCGTGGTGATGAGACCGATGTGATCGAATTCCATGGGAGTCTCCTCGTTACATCTTGATGCAAAGTGGAAATGCACAGTTCGGTGGAACAGGCTGATCCAGAAAGCGCAGGTAATCTCGCTCGCTCTGCCGCGCACATCCCTCAACGATATTCGACGCCGCGGACACGGCCGCTCGTCGCATCTGCGATGTCAACCCGAACTGTTCCTCTCGAGGGAACCGTTGCGTGGCTCGATGGACCGCCAGGGCCAACGCATCGGCAAGCTCGAAGGCCCTTGGCTTCCTGGGATCTCTCATCTCCTCTCTCCTCTCTCCTCTCTCCTCTCTCCTCACGCCTCCAGCCTCACGCCTCACGCCTCAAGCCCCGGAATCACGCGCCGCGCGTTCTCGTAATACACCTTCTTCAACACGCCGTCGGGCAGGTCGAGCCCGTACAGCTTCCACCGGGTATAGACGCCGAACCGGCCGATGTAGTCGGGATAGTCGAAATACTCGTCGCGCGTCTCGAGCAGGCGGTAGTAGCATCGGTACGCCTCGGGCGAGACCGGCATGTCGAGGCCGAACAGGATGCGATCCTGGTAGGCGACGAAAAAGTCGTGGGCCGTATAGGGCTGCCGTCCCAGTTCGTCGATCCGCGCCGAGAAGTCGACGACCACGTTCGGATGCGCGTCGAGCAGCCGGGCCACCGACGCGAGGTCTTCGGGATGATTCGCCACGTGGGGCAGCAGGAACCGGGTCTTGGGATGCCGGGCGATCATCCGGTTGCGCTGCTCGAGCAGCTCGGCCTTCGAGAAGTGCGACCCGTAAAAGCTCCAGGCCGGGAACTCCCGCAGCGTCAGGTAATGCTCGTTGGTCGCGTCGATGGGCAGAAAGAAGGCGGCCGGGTCGGAGACGTGAATCAACACGGGCAGGTCGAGTTCGCCGGCCCGCCGCCAGATCGGGAACAGCCGCTCGTCGTCGACCGGGAGCATCGCCCCCTCGCGATCCTTGAAGAACAGTCCCAGCTCCTTGGTCACCTTGAGGCCGCACGCCCCGAGGGCCACGTCCTCCTCGAGGTGCGCGATGCACCGCTCGACGAAATCGTTCTCGAGCAGGATCGGGTCACCCCATTGGGCGAAGTCGGCCATGGTCATCGCCGCGAACCGGCCGGGATAGCGCTTCATGTAGTGCTCGGCGAAATGGGCGAAGTCGCGGCGGGCGATCGTGTAGGTGTTGTTCTCCAGCGGCATGGTCACGTTGCCGGTGACGTTGACCCACACGGATACCCCCACCGCGTCCATGATTTCGATGAGCTTTTCGGCCGGCACCTCGCCGAACAGATGGTTGTGGGCGTCGATCACCGGAAAACGTCCCCGCTCGGGAACGCGCGCGGGCACGTTCAGCAGCGACGCGGGCCGATAGTCTTTCAGCAGCACTTCGTCCACCGGCGTCTCCTCGCTGGTCGTGGGCTACAGGAGGATCGGCACGATCCCCGTCATGTCGCAGAAGTCGGCGAGATCCTCGTAGAGGTGCTCGCCGTACCCCAGGCAGGCGTACTCGTTGGTCCAGCTCTCGAGCAGCTCCTCGATGTCGCACTGCGCCGTCACGAACCCGTGCGGCCAGAAGGGGATGCCGCACTCGCGGCGCCGGGCGTCGATCTGGTCGGCGGGGGGCTCGAAGATCGTGCAGCGCGTGACGACCATGGTGAACTGCCCCTCGACGCGTCCCAGCCGGGCCAACACGCCCTCGCCCACCTTGCAGACCAGCTCGACCGACAGGCCGCCGGCCTCGCCCTCGGTGGGGATGCCGTGCTCGGCGAACCCCGCCGGGCCCAGCTTGCTGGCCAGCGACGGCGGGCACGCGCCGTCGCCGATGATCTTGATCTCGTGGTTCGACTTGTCGATGTGCTGCAAATCGCCGTAATACACCGGCTCGCTGCTCAGCTTCGTCAGCAGAAGCACGGTCAGGGCCGTGTTGAAGTCGCCCAGGG
>Ga0334898_1002778_pt1 | contig 15315 bp, 17 predicted proteins | sample GraSluR3_MG_10_FD_207228 | JGI IMG/M metagenome (GOLD analysis project Ga0334898, IMG submission 207228) | Sludge microbial communities from methane-producing bioreactor in Wageningen University, Netherlands - Granular Sludge_3_08-R3 | ecosystem: Engineered > Bioreactor > Anaerobic >... | reverse complement strand
AACCTTGATTTTGTCACAGAATGGCTCCAGTTCTTTGATATATTCTTTTTCTTCTTCATCCTTAATAAGAGCAAACAAAGTTACCTGATGTTTTTTGGAGATTTGTTTTAGCAAGTTGTAGGTCCTCACTTGACCACCACTTAAAAGCGGATATGGCAAATATGGCGTTAGCATAAAGATCCGCATTTTAAATTTCCTCTCTTAAATCAAAAATAATATATCCATCTGTCTCGGCTAAAACTGAATATCGGTCTCTAAGTTCATTGACCTCATCATCTTTGGTAGTTGAAACATAAAACTGTGCCCCAAGTTTAATTTTTTCTTCAATTTCAAAGCCGATTGGCCAGCCGCGTCGATTAGTTTGCCAGAGAAAAGCGGTATCACCCTGGTAAGGAGCAATTACCAAAGCGTCTGGTGGTGCTAATTGGTCAACTGCTTTACCAGCCGAAACAATGGCTGGATTATTGATGTGAAAAAAATCACCAACGTGATACCAAGCAAAAAGCCAAGAAAAAATAATGATGGTGGATAGGGCGGCGAGCATCGCGAGCCGCCGGAAAGTAGAGGTCATACTATTAACAAGACCAACCACACCTTCGGCAAACAGCCACACAATAATCGGCAGGAGAATAATTTGATAGTAGTCGTGCTGAACATTACCGGTAGCAAATACAATTAAATAGGCCAAAATTCCTAGCACACCAAAAATTAAGGCACCAGATTTCTCAAACCAGGTTAAAAAGAAAGAAATTATCAAATTAATCTGTTTTGGCCAGAGTGCTAAATAACGTTTAGCCACTATTTTTTCCGGAATCGAAAATACTAGACCAAAAATCAATAGTGCTGCTCCCCAATACCCAAACATCAATCTACCAATCCTATCGGCCATTAACCAACGCCACCACGCTGGTTTTAGTCTTATGTGGTTGCCATTAAATAGCCAGTCGGAAGCGGGTATTCCAGTGGGAAAGTTTAAGATCCAGCGTCGCCAAAGCAATAAAGGAATAACTGCAAGAATAAATGTTAAGGCTATCAAAAGTAAATTGCGGACAATGTGGCTGGCTTTGCCAACAAATCGACGTGGTCGTTCAAAAATTAACCCCACCATTAGTGGCATCAAAAATGCCGCCATTGGTTTAACCAATAATGCTAAAGCTAACAAAAGTCCAGAAACCAATAGCCAGACAAATTTATTTCGCCTATTTGTAAGCCATTTATACCAACAAACCCAGGCCAAACTCATAAACAAGATCACAAATGGTTCGGGCAAAATTACTCGACCATAATAGATGGCATATGGCATTAAAGCCCAGGCTAGCGCGGCGGCGAGCGCCACTGATGTTCCCCGTAATTGCTTTAATAACCAATAAAAAGCACCAATGCTAACGGCGCTCGCCGCCACGCTAGCTAAACGACTCACTACGACTAAATCCCAACCAGTATTTAACCTTAAAATAAGCGCAATAACAGCGTTAATAATCGGAAACTCCACCATTCGCCAGCCTTCTAAATTGTCTTCACCAGACTGGATATTGGATAAGTCGTGATATTTTGGTCGGAGCAAATCAATACCATTCTTAACATACTCGCGAGTAACCGAAGCAGTATCGGCTTGCCTAAAAGAGTGCCAATCAGCTAATGGAGCGTTAATTTGATACAACCTAACTACAAAAGCAGCAGCAATAATAATCCAAGGCAGCCAACTATGTAATTGTTTCTGCCACCAGGCTTTAGTCATATTATTTTGTACGCCTGATTATTTTTCTTTTTTTATCTTTTGAACTCTTTCGACGCCGTTTACTACTTGATAAGTATTTACTGCCAGATAATTTTTGATTCGTGTTGGATTCAACTGTTTGCAAAAGTGTTTTCAACCGCTGCGTGTCAGATTTTTGGCGCTGTCCTTGAAAGTTAAACTGTGGTGCCACTATTCCTTCTTTAACAAAAATTGCTAGGAAAATTCCTTGTAATAACCAAAATGTGTAAGCTACTTTTGAGGCTACAAAAACATCGATATAAACCGCGTTCAGCAACAAGCCGATCGTACCAGCAAAGTTAGCTACGGCTAAACCAGTTAACCACCTATCTTGACTTTGGCGATACACCAACCAACTGTACCAAAGCGAAAGACCAATAGTACCGTAAAAGAAGAAAAAGCCGATACTACCGTTTTCTCCTAGCGTTCGTAAGAAATTGTTGTCCGTACTTTCTGCTTCGGTAAACTGTTCAACTGATGATTTGGTCAAAGTGGCGTAACCTGAACCAAATAGCGGATTAGCTAGCCAACCTTGAAAAGCCTGTGGCCATAAAGTTTCCAAGCGAATACACACCGATAAACTGTGTTTCAAGGCGCAATCTGAAAAAATTCTGTCTTGAACTAGTTTGTCCCCAACCTGTCGCAGTTCACCTGCCAGCGTGGCAGCGGGATCGGCAAGTTCAAACTCTTTTTCGGGAACATCAACGTAAACATCTTTTGGTTTGGAGGTTGATGGTTGTGTGTCGGATCTAGTCATTCCTTGCTTTTTAAGCTCTTCTTCTAACTGATCGGTTGAAATGCTGTTCTCTGGCGGTCGAGAAACCTGGCCAACAAACTTAAATGGATCTTCTTTTAAGTTTTCGGCAATTTTAAAAACCTGTCCTGCTAATGGATAGCGCTCGGTATCGATAACTTGAGAAAAACGAGAAGACAAATCGCCCACAAAAATCATCATCAAACCACTGATCAAAAAAACTACCGCACCACGAGAAATACTAAACCACCAACCTTTAATCTTAATAAATAGCAAAAACACTAAACCAATTGCCAATAAATAACCACCATATGAGGTGCGAGAGGCAGATAAAACGAGAAGCCATAAGCCACCGAACCACGCAAACCAACTACCGGCAATTAAAACTTGCCTAACTATTTTCCCCAATTTTGTCTGAAAAAAAACAGACTTGAGAGAGTCTTTTTGTGATAAAACTAAAGCACTAACAAGGGCAAGAGGCAAAATAACAACCAAATAGGCTCCCAAATCATAATGGCCGGCAAAAGTTGACTGCACTCTAGCATGCTCACTCAGGTAGAGTTTAACTCCCTTACTAAACTCACGATTCATGGTGGAGTAAACTGGCCAGTAATGATATTTCTGGCCATAGCCGTAAATCACTACTCCAACTAAAGTTCCCAAAGTAACCAAGAGTAAAAATAGTCCTTGCTTGCGATTCTTAACAGCATTGTAAGCAATAAAAAAGAGAGACAAATACTGAATGTGCCGAAGCCAATGCAGCATTGATTTAGCGATGTGAATACTTTCAGTAGGAATGGTTTTGGTTAGAACCACACCAAGTAGATTGGACACTAAACCAGTGGCCAAGTAAGCCAAAATAAAAATTGATAATGGTGTTTTCCAAGTTACTTTTTTGCGCAGTAATTGAATTACCCACCAACCAATAACTGTTGCGATAACAATATCCTCCAACCGCAAACGAACAATATAGCCGGGAATAATATCGGCTAACGGTATTTTTGGATAAAGAGGAACAATAATTAGCAAAAGTGCCGTAGCCAATAAAAGAAAGTAGTTATCAAACCAAGTCCAAAGCTTCCTGATAAGCCCGTTGTCTGCCATATCGTGCCAGTATACCAAAAATAATAATCCTTAGTCTGATACCAAATAAAAGAATCTGACGGAAAAACCAAAAATCAGTCTGTGAGGTATGTTTCGACCAAAGGTACTTTAATCCTTTAATCTCCCCTACGATTGCCTGATGGCTATCGCTACTAGCTGAGCCGAGGTGAACCACTTTACCCGTCTCCACTAGAACTACGTCCCAATGACGTCTGGTTGCTCGCCAACACAGTTCAATGTCTTCGCCATACATAAAAATACGAGGGTCAAAACCGCCGATTTCTTCTAGGCAGGAGCGGGAAATCATCATTGACGTGCCGCCAACCCAGCCTACCTTAGCAATTTTTTTTCTCTTTAATGACCTCATATCAGCCAGATGATGCTGGTAAGAATTCCAAATTTTGTTAATAAAAGGAATATCATCTAAAAAAGTTATCCAGAGGAAAATGTTGAGTAAGTTTGGTAGCGAACCACCTTGAACCTGAATGGTTTTATCTTGATTGTAGAGCTGGGCCGCCGCGACACCAACATTATCAATCTGTTGACGAAAACGACCTAAAACCGCTTGTGATTTCACACCGGCGTTGGTTTTAAACGATTTAACCAGATTTAATATGGTATGTGGCTTAACGAAGGCATCGGAGTTGAGAAATAAGTAGTGGCTGGCCGGCACCAGTGCCATGCCCAAATTGTTTGCCCGACCGAAACCAATATTATGGTGTAACTCCACTAAATGAAGCTGGTGCCGACCAAGTTTGCCAGTACGAATGTTGGCAACCTCTTGGTAATCGAAGGGCAGGTTTTCCCAGATCTCGGTTTTGGTACTATTTTGTGCTTCACCAACTTTGTTAAGCAGAGCGTGGTTTTTTCGTAAACGATATTTCCTAGCCAGGGATACCGCCGATCTATCGGTGGAGGCGTTATCAACAACCACGATATTAAGCTCAACACCTCTGGAACTTGATACTGCTTCCAAACAACGTCTAGTGATATCGGCGGTGTTATAACTTAGAATCACTACCGTGACAGATGGTCGAGACGTCTGACGTTTTTTCCAGGCTGAACTAGTTACATTGGAGTTGGATTTAGTTAAACTAGACATATGCGAACATTATCGGTTAGTGTCAAGCCGGCCAGCAAGCGAAGTGAAGTTATTGAAACCGCGCCTAACACTTTCAAAGTATATGTTACCGCGCCAGCTCAAAAAGGCAAAGCCAATCTGCTTATGATCAAACAACTGGCAGAGTTTTTACAAATATCCCCATCACGCTTGCTAATTAAACGCGGTGATCGTGCCAGATCTAAAACCGTGATAGTATTGGAGCAGGATTAAGTATGAAAGTATTAATAACCGGTGGAGCAGGTTTTATTGGCTCGCATTTTGTTAGATATTGGCTAAAGAATCATCCAGACGATGAAGTGGTCAATCTGGATTTACTCACATATGCAGGAAATCTTGAGAATTTACTAGATATTGAAAACAACCCTCATTACACTTTTATACAAGGTGATATTCGCGATCCACAGGTTGTGGATAAAGCAATGGCAGGAGTTAATCTGGTGGTACACTTTGCCGCCGAAACCCACGTGGACCGATCCATCATGGAACCAGCCAATTTTGTCACTACCAATGTTATTGGCACGCAAGTTCTTCTAGAAAGTGCTTTAAAACACCAGGTTAACCACTTTCACCATATATCAACCGATGAAGTTTTTGGCTCACTCGAACTCAACACACCTGAAAAATTTAATGAAACAACACCATATAATCCGCGTAGCCCCTACTCAGCTGCTAAAGCTGGCTCTGATCATTTAGTAAGAGCTTATGGAGAAACCTTTGGATTGCCCTATACAATTTCTAATTGTTCAAACAACTATGGTCCTTATCACTTTCCTGAAAAATTTATTCCTTTAGTTATTACCAATCTCCTTGAGGGTAAAAAAATCCCCATTTATGGCGATGGTCTTAACGTTCGTGACTGGTTATTTGTTACCGATCACTGCCGAGCAATTGATTTAATCATTCAGAGTAAACAAACAATGACTACCTATTGTGTGGGCGGTTTACAAAAGGATCATTCTAATCTTGAGATAGCCAAAATGATTCTCCAAATTATGAATTTGCCAGAAGACAGAATTGAATTTGTTACTGACCGTCTAGGTCACGACCGACGTTACTCGGTTGACTGGAGTAAAATCAATCAGGATCTTGGTTGGTCTCCAAGTGTAACTTTAGAGGAGGGCTTAAAACTAACGATTGAGTGGTATCAGCAAAATACCGTTTGGTGGAAAAGAGTGAAAAGTGGTCAATATCAAGAATATTATCAAAAACAATATCTGGATCGCAAAAATAATGAGTAAAAGGAGTCTTATGAAGCTAGACCCAAAATTTGAATCAGCTTTGACGGTACAACAATACCAAACTAAAGAAAGTATTGAGGGAGTACAGATTATTGACCAGCCGTTTCATCGCGATGACACCGGTAATTTTACCGAACTAGGCAGAATTAATGATCAAGGTGAACTGGAAACTTTTGAAGACTTTAAACCTAAACAAGTTAGCTTGTCAATTATGCTACCAAAAGTGGTTAAAGCCTTTCACATTCATAAAAAACAAGATGATGTTTGGTATGTTTCTCCAGATAATCGCTTATTGGCCATATTAGTTGATCTCAGAGAGGATTCACCAACCAAGGGCAATATAATGCGAGTTATTTTGGGAGGTGGTAGTAATAGCTTACTCAGGATACCGGCGGGCGTGGCTCATGGTGCCGGCAATCCTTGGCACACACCAACCAAGCTAATCTACTTCACCAATCAGCAGTTTTCACCAGAATCTCCAGATGAATATCGCCTGCCTTGGGATTATTTTGGTGCCGATATTTGGCGCAAAAGTCGAGGTTAACCTTAAAATGGCACTATAAATGCCAAATAGTAAAAATTAGACGATAATATGGAAAAAGAAAAAGCCATTGTTTTTGGAACCGGTTTATCTGGTTTGGTTGGTTCGGCAATTACTGCTAGGCTAAGCAATAAATATGAATTCGTCAATTTAGATCTTAGTCGCGGTGTGGATATTCTTGACCCCAGCAGTATTGAAAAAGTTTTGTCTTCATACCAAGGAAAAGTTTTGATTCATTTGGCGGCGTTCACGGATGTGAACGCCGCCCAACAACAAGATGGGGATAAATCTGGAAGCTGTTGGCGAGTAAACGTTGAAGGAACAGCCAACATTGTTAAAGCTTGCCAGCAACATCAGTTGCACCTTATACATTTCAGTACAGCCTATGTTTTTGACGGTCAACAAAAAACTCCTTACCTGGAGTCTGATCCAGTTAATCCCGTAGACTGGTATAGTAAGACCAAGGCCGAGGCCGAAAAAATTGTTTCCACCCAACTGCCTAAAGCAAGTATTTTGCGTATCAGCTTTCCATATAGTCAGCAACTATCTAGTCGTCTAGACGTATGGGATAAAATTGCACAAACTCTAAAAGATGGTCGGACTGGACCGTTTTTTAAAGATCATTTCTTTACCATGACTCCGCTTGAGTGGTTAGTTCCGGTAGTTGATTGGGCAATCGAAACTCAACCCGCTGGTATTTGGCATACCACAACCGATAAAGTTTTTTCTGATCTAAGTTTGGCCAAACTTATTGCTAACGAGCTAAACTTGCCAACATCATCGTTGCAAAGTAGTTCAGTAAGAGAATATAACCAAAAGGCAGAACGTCCCTATCAACCATACCTTGTTCTTGATAACCAAAAATTAAAAAAGGCTATGGGTCCGCGCTTCCCTCAAGAAAATGTTACGTAATTTGATAACAAATCTAGTTTCTCGCTGGCGATTAATAATTACCGTGTTAGTGCTATTTTTTCTAGCCTATTATATTGAACTTCATCCTGATTCAATCAAATTGCCACCAGGATTATCGACACCCATACACAAACTGACACAGAGGTTGGGATTAAGCTCGGATAAAATATCAAACTCAGATTCAGTTTCTCAAAATATTTCTGCTGAACAAATCATCAGCTTTGTTGCTTCACAAAGACAGACGGCTGAACTGGCGGTACCACAAACTAATACCACGCTTGAAAAAGCAGCACGCCTTGTAGCTTTAGCAGTCGAAGATCAGCAGCAACTTACTACTGATTTATCTTTACCAGAATTACTCAAAGCAATTGGAACTAAACAGCCACCAGAATTAGAAAATTTAACCATTTTTGTTTCGGGTTTTGGTGACTTTCAACAAGCCATGATCAACCCAGAAAAACCTAGTAAACTAATTACTCAAGCAGACTATCAACAAATTGGTGTGGCGGTTCGTCCGGCTGAATTTCAAGGGGAAATTGGCAATATTATCGTCATTTTAAGCTCACCAGATTTCGTCAATGAGGCAGAGGAAAAAGAAATGTCTAGGGATGAGGCGCCGGCCGCGGTGCGGCCGGCGCCTCCTGCCACCACCCCTACCTTCACAGGTCAAGATCTTTGGCAAGCGGTTCAGAATTATCGACGGGCCCATCGCCTGCCAGAATTTGTACAAGCTAACGAGTTGTGCACCGTGGCCAGCATTAGACTGAATGAGCTTTTAGAACTAGGCAAACTTGACAACCACGATGGTTTTGGTCCACGAGCGGAAGAGTTTTTTGAACGTCACCCTGATTGGGACAGTATTAATGAAAATTTAGCTGCTGGGTATGAAACGGCAGTCCAGACCGTAGAATGGGGCTGGGATCAAAGTCTCGGTCATCAAGCCTTGATAAAAAGCCTTGATTACCCTAAAGCGTGTGCCGCAGCTCAAAGAGGCTTTGCTGTTTTAATTACCGGCAAATGAGAGAGTCTCGGCTAGTAAAATCTTGGTATTGGCTATGTCTGAACTGATATTAGATATTAAGCCACCAAGCGTCGGTTGGGAACTTGCCTCATTTTTCTAAGATTATTAATCATAGTCTGTAGCATTGCCGCCCTAACCTTTAATTCATCTTCAGCAAGACCAAGTTTATTAGCCGGTCGATCAGACTTAGGGTGAAGTAAGTCGATCACAACTCGCTCAATATCAGCGGCTTCCCGCTCGATATCGGTTGTGTAAAGAGCCTCATTATTTCCTTGGCTTGGTTGTCTTGCCAGTGTCCTGGCAATCTCCATGGCTTCATTAACTAATTTTCTTATCACTCTGAGTGTGTGGTCATGATCTGTTTTTATACTTTCCCGACGAACCAATGGTTCGCCCATCTTGTTTTTGCTATCTACAACTACCTTAGCTTCTCTTGCGATCATAGCTCCCTCCTACCTAACTAAATTCAGTTTCAATGCTTTGGGTTTGGCAAAATCCCAACTAAGCGCTTTTCCTTTCTAATCTGTTAGACTAAATTTAAAAATTAAAGGTTTTGGCAAAATTTGGTAATAGTCACTTAAGAATTTAAGCAAGTGATCACCAAGAAGCATGCTGTAGAAACGAGATTGGAACCGTTGAAAAGGTAATCTCAGAGAACTAAAAATAACACACGACCTTATTAACTACAAAATGGTACTACTCTCACCTGAGTCTGATTGCTTGTCTCTTGGAGGCAAAACGTAGACATCACTGCCATACTCACTCTCACCAACCAACCTCGCCTTCCCTTGCAGAATCATTTCATAAGGTCGACAGGCAGGACAGCCCTGTTCGCCACTGGGACAAGGAAAGTGTTCCAACTTACGAGCGGTTTTAATTTTTTGTGCAATTTGGAGCACTTTTTGTTTGGCCTCATCTAAGTCAGGCAAAACTTGTGGTGTTAAATCATCGTTCGATTCTAAATACCAATAGCTGGCCTTGGCAACCTCTCGGTGTTGACAATGGTGAACTAATAAATAATAAATTGGTAATTGTAGAGAATCTTCCTTTTCTATATTTTTACCGGTTTTAAAATCGATAATGTGAACTTGATCCGATTCTGATATGTATTCCAACCAGTCAATCTTGCCGCAAAGAATTAATCCCTCGGGTTCCGATAACCAAAACCACGGAAGTTTCTCTGTTATCTTGACGGCTTTATTGGCTAACGGACCAGGATTGTTCATGACGCGGCGCAGCATCGCTGCGCCGCGCTCCTTATACTCCCTCTCTGTTTCAGCTCTGAAGAAACCACCCTGTAAACCACTGACCCTACCCCACACTCGCTCATATTTCTTGATAAGTGATTCCTTAAAACGCTCGGCCGTCGGTAAAACCGAAAGTGCCTCTAGAACTTCGTGAACAGCCGAGCCCAAAGCCAGAGGTGGAGCCATTAGTTGAATTTTGTGTTTGGTTTTGGGATCGCGATAAATGTTTTTTAAATAATATGCCCGAGGGCATTGTAAATAATCTTGAATTGAGGAATGGGAAACCCACACCGCACTATATTTGTCAGCCATACCCACTTATCCTAGCACACCAGATTTACATAATTTGAGAAAATTTTCCACCTCTATCGTCGATTTAAACACTATTAGTCTTTGATCATGATTCAGATTTGATGTAACAAGTTTAAAAATCTTTTTTCTTGGATAAAACAAAATTTGAATCGCAAAACGCCGACTAAATCTGGGCGGATTGCCAAACTTGCTCGAGTCTTGTGAAAAAAAGGCTTTAAGATATCTTTTTATTGCCCGATAAAAACACAACCCTCGAGGATAATCAAAAAAAATAACGGTATCAGACTTTTCGAGTCTTCTAACCAAAGTTCTTTCATAATTACCATCAATAATCCAAGCTTCCCTTTGTAGAATAGCGCTCAATTTTTTATCGAAGACTTTTTTACTTACTCGAGTATAATCTGGCAACCAAAAAATTGAGTCTAAGTGAATTGCTGGTAAATTAACACAATCCGCCAATTGTTCGGCAAAAATTGACTTCCCAGAACCACAATTACCGATAATTATTATTTTTTTCACACTAATGCTTTAGCCTAAACACTAGTATACTATTGAAACAAATCACTTAAACTCTACAATCACAACTTGTCTAACTTATGTCAACCCAACCTAATAATCACAGCACTCCTCTAAATCCGGTCGGTTACTTTATGGTGGCTGTGGGTGCCATCATTCAGTTGAAATCAAGTAACAAAATTCTGGTGATTCATAGATCAAACAATCAGGACTGGCAACCAAGTCATTGGGAAATTATTTATGGACGAATTGATCAGCACGAAGACTTAACCACAGGCTTAAGAAGAGAGGTGCAAGAAGAAGCTGGAATTACAGATTTGGAAATTGGCCCCTTACTTACACATTGGCATATTTACCGAGGTGCCAAATCTCCCGAAAATGAAGTTATTGGTGTAACTTTCCAAACTAAAACCTCTCAAGAAAAAATTAAATTATCAGAAGAACACGACAACTATCAGTGGGTTGAGCCACAACGAGCTGTCGATATGATCATGGTTGATGGTATTAAAAGAGACGTGTTGGCTTACATCAAAAATTTATCAAAGTAGTAACAATTTTAGTGATGATCCTCTTCGTCAGCTAAAGCTTCACTTTTTGTCTGATGAATCACACCATCTTTGTGGTGAGGTGGTGCATAAAGTGTGTACAATTTCAAAGGCTTGTCTGGTGAAGTATTAATTATATTATGTTCCGCTCCGGCCGGAATAATAATCGCTGAGCCATCCTCAATTTTACCTTCTTGCCCATCGATAATTACTTTTCCTTCACCAGCCTCAACACGCAAAAATTGATCGTTCTGACTATGAATTTCCAAGCCAATATCTTCATTTGGATCAATCGACATTACCACCAATTGCATATTCTGACCTGTAAATAACACTTTACGAAAATACTGATTGTTCAGGGTAATTTCTTCAATGTTGTCTAGATAGCCCTTCATATTTCTCCTTTCCTTAATTTAAAACCCAAATTGCTAGATTAAGAGCTGATGCCAAACTAACCCAGACCAAATATAGAATAAGTAGATAAGCAGCCCACTTTGACAATGGATAAAATTTCTTAATAGTTAAGGCAATCATTGCCCACAGCGGCAAAATAACCAACAAACCCAACGCTGGTGATCGCAAGCCAAAAAATACCGGTGACCAAAGAAAGTTAAGACCTAATTGGATTAAAAATAATGTACCAGCTGTTCTAACAGATTTTTTCTGCCAACCAAGCTGCCAAATTAAATAAAAAGAAACTCCCATTAAAAAATATAAAAGCGTCCAAACCGGTGCAAAAAGCCAACCCGGAGGAGTAAAAAATGGTTTATTCAAAGAAGTATACCAACTGGGTATCGCCGAGACAGTAAAAGGTGCTCCTAAAATGCCCACCAACTCACAACCTACTACCGAAACAGCTAATTTTATTGTGTTTTTCACTAGAAATAGTATGGCCTAAATGAAAAAAAAGAGCAAATAATTTACTTACCCTTCTTATCCAACTTATCAAAGCCGAAACCCTTAACCAAGTAATAAACCACTAAGGCAATAATCATAAAGTCAATCAGAACAGACAAGAAATTGCCCCACATAATATTTACCGGACCAATCGCGGTTGATTTTGCAGATAAATCACCTGCTACTCCCAAAACAATTCCTAAGATGGGATTTATTATGTCTTGAACCAGTGAAGAAACCACCTTTGAAACTGAACCACCTAAAATAAAACCCACCGCTAAACCAACGACTCCTTGTTCTCGCACAAACTCGATGAATCCCTTCATACCCAACCTTTCTCTCATATTTAAATCATTTTACTTGGTTTTCGACAAATATGATATTTTCATTTTGCCTTTTGATAAAAGTTGTGTCATATTAAATGAATATATATTCACTTTAACACGATATTTAAATAACTATGCCAAGAAATAAAACACCACGTACCATTCTTTCTGAACCTGAAGCGGTTTTTTATAAGCCCCAGGGTGTGTGTCTAAAAGACCTGCAAGTGGTGGAGTTACAAGACGATGAATTTGAAGCCATCAAGCTTCACGATTTTGATCAACTTTCTCAGGTTGAGGCTGCCCTGGCTATGAAAATTTCTCAACCAACTTTCGGTCGCATTTTACACTCGGCTTATCACAAAATTAGTCTGGCCTTGTTTAAAGGCAAAGCCATCGCTATTACCAAAAAGAAAGGACAAAGCTATGAAAACGGCCAACCTCAAGAGTATTTTGATAATCGTACTGTTTTTTGTGATGTTTGTGGTCGGCATTGCCTGGCTGAATAAATTACCAGGTTTTTCCGGCTGGAGATTTAAAAACGATCAGCCAATCAACGGCTTAATAATGCTCATTGAATTCGAAAAAATCGACGGTATTTTGCAGTGGGAAAAAGAACTAGATAAACGCAACTTAACGGCAATGGTCAAGGTTCAAAATAATATTTTGAAGGATTACCCTGAGGTTTTCAAACGACTGGCTAGTAAGGGTTACGAAATCGCTGGTGGTTATGATGAAGAACCGTTCTGGGATATGCCTTATGAAAAACAATATCAGTATCTTAAGGAAGCTAAAGACTTAGTTGAATCAACAACTGGATTGCCGATGCGTGTGTTCGGTAGTCGATACTTTGCTTATGATGAAAACACTCTTAAAGCTGCCGATGACCTAGGTATCGAGTATATCCTGGCACGCGGAACTCAAGACGTTGCAGCTGTCATTTATGATCCGGCAGAATATGATGTCAAGGTTATTTCGGTAACCAACGTTGAAAATGGTGAAATGGGTCGAGGTTCGCTGTGTGACTACAGTTTATGGGCGCGCGGCGCCGATGCTCAGGAGTTTGCCACCATCTTGGAAGCCAGCCTGGCAAAAAAACCAAAAAATATGATTTTAGTTTCACACTCGTACTTGGGCGGAACGCGTCAAGAATGGTGGGAGGAATATCGAAAAGTTCTGGAGAATGACAAGGTGAGTTGGGTTGGGTTTGAAACCTGGCTTGAAAAACAAGAGTTGCTAACAATGCCCAATAGCGAAATTCCCATCAATCGCGAGGTTAAGTACGTTCAGCCTAAGCCTGCCAAACCAATGGAGAATTACGCTCCAGTGCCTAATCTTGAAAGTGCCGAAGTTATTATGTTTCATAATAATTTAGGTGCAATGTGCCTTGAAGCCATTGAGTTTTTTAAAACTCATCAAATTGAGTACAAAGAGTATCTAAACACCGATTCAGAATTTAGGCAGATACTAACACAGTATCAACAAGAATATCCTGCAAGTATAGGTGAATCGGAAAATTATCAGTACTTACCCATCATTTTTTATGAGGGAAAAGCATACTCAGGATTCAACGAACAAGTAGCTCAAAGCATCTTGTCAGATTGGGAAAGTAGGTAAAGGAACAAAAAATAGAAGAATAATTACTGTAATCAGGTGAACTACAATTACAACAGTTCACTAGATTTTGGATAGCTTGACAGCCCAAAAAAAAGAGATATGATATCTCCTACTTAACAAGTGAATAAAAACGTTGACCCAAGGAATCAGTAGAGATTCATGAGTGACAAGAGAGAGTTGGTGGTCGCTGAAAACCAACCGTATCATGCTGATCGAAATACCCTTGGAGAGTTGCAAGGCTGAAAATTATAGTAAGCCACGCCGGGAGCGCCCGTATACAGCGCTAGAGCATGTCACACCAGAAACAGAGTGCTTGAAAAATAAGATTTATCTTTTAGTTTTCAAGTCCCGTACATGCGGGATTTTTTAATGCCAAAGATAAATAAAGTGAGGTGGTACCGCCTTTAGCAATAAAGACCCTCACATATTCATCGGTCATAACCGGTGAATGTGTGAGGGTTTTTTTGTAAAAAAATAGAAAGGACTATATGTCAATAAATATAGATCGTCTCTTGCCTCCGTTTAGTCAGGAGGCTTTGGGTCTAAGCGAAAACAAGCGACAAGCAGAAATAACTTGGATTAGCTTGCATAATTGGTTGCATAGCATTTTGAGAGACAGAATTACTGTCTCGCCTGAGCTGGAAAAGCTTGGGTTTATTGGCGGTATTAACAGGACTAATACCGGAGCACTAACAACCGCTATCGGTCGAGCCCCAACTGAACAACCAATAACTCGTCACATCCAGCCAATTAAAGCTATTGCCAGAAGGCTTGTTTTAGAACAACTTGAGCTAGCTCCTTCTACACCACTTACTTTTCTAAAAAACGAGCTTGAATTAGGTTCCGGAGTCCAGCTGGTAAAAGAAACTATTGGTCCGGATGTTAATAACCCAGGAGAATGGATGGAATCAATGCAGCTTCTCTTGGAAGCGGGCGTACCGCCAGAAAAAATGTTCTTCATTCCCACTTTTAGAGACCCTCTAGATGTTGTAGCAAGTTGGAAAAGGATGTGGGGCTGGGAAATCAGTAATTTTCCTTTTGAAAGCTTTAACTTTAGTTTTCAAAAGGTCGAACAAATGGTTCAAGAAGCCAAGGAAAGAAATATTTTGGTCATACCATACATCCATGAGTTTTTGCGTGACTTTGGCTCGGCTAAAACACTAGCCAGAATCCTAAATATTGTTGGCTTGCCTTTTAATGAAAACATTATTAATTGGGGAGACGATGATGACCCCTACTGGCAAGGAAACATCGTTAAATACGACGTACCTCCTAACGCTTGGATTCAAGGTAGCTTAAGTCCAAAACATGGAGGCAGAGGTGGTTTGGAATGGAAGCCTATAAAATCAGAGCATAAACTCACGTTGGCAGAGGAAATTATTGTAAAACAAAAAATTAAAACTGCACTC
>Ga0334898_1002776_pt1 | contig 15321 bp, 13 predicted proteins | sample GraSluR3_MG_10_FD_207228 | JGI IMG/M metagenome (GOLD analysis project Ga0334898, IMG submission 207228) | Sludge microbial communities from methane-producing bioreactor in Wageningen University, Netherlands - Granular Sludge_3_08-R3 | ecosystem: Engineered > Bioreactor > Anaerobic >... | reverse complement strand
GGATATTCGCCCTGTTGATCCGCCTGGGACTGGCACGGGAAGAGTTGTGCGTCGACTGTGTTCTGCCCGACGGGGATGGTATCTGAGACGGGGGTCCGGGGCCAGGCCCCGGTGAAGGGGGTGCTGCAAGATCGCCGGCCGCAAGGAGGCCGGAAGCTTGCAGCAGGGGGAAGGCCTTCCCCCCCCCAAAAAAAATGAGTCCTACTCTTCCAGAGCCTTATTGAGCAGAGCCGTGCCATATTCTATCGAGCTTGCGTAGGAGAGATCGGAGTTGATGGGCTGTACGCCCTCCGGATACGTCCTGCCTTCCAGCTCTGCCGGATCAAAGACCCCCCCGACAACGCCGATTACGCATCCGTTGGTAACACTGATAAGCGGTCCCCCGATATCACCGTACTGCACCCTGCGGTCAAAGACAATCAGGTTTGTAGCGCTGCGGGACAGCACCCGTCCGGAGAGAATGGCTTGGGAGGCGATTACGTTATGGATCCGATAATATCCGAAGGGAATACCCAGCGACATCAGTAGAGAACCCCGGGGGTCTGTTTCCGGATCGCCAAGGATCTCCCCGGGCATGTTTATTTCAATCTCCGGTTTCAGCCTGAGGAGCGCAATATCGCGGGCAAGGTCCCTGGAAACCAGTTCGAGGGGGATGGGCGCGACCTCGTCCCGGGTAACAGGCAGGAATCCGTCCCCGACTATGGGTGCTACTGCGGCAAGCTGCCCACCCTCGGGCAGTATTCTCGCGGCGGTAAGGAGATAGCCTTCCGGATGAACGAGAAAACCGCTGCCGAGGAACGACACCTCCCGTTCCGACTGCTGCATGATCATCATGCAGCTCCCCTGAAATCGCTGACTTACTGTTTCCAACATACGGGAGCTCCTTACTGCTTGTCTGATACCCAGGAATCAACCTGGGATTTGTTTACCTGAATCCATCGGACGGCCTGACGGTAGGGACCTTCCTCCCGGTTTTCGTGAATCCAGCGCATCAGGCGTTCCAGCTGCTCCGGGCTGTAATTAATGCGGGAAAGCACTGCATGGACTTCGGGATGATCCTCCATGAATCCCTTTCGCACCATGGTGTGAATGGCTTCTTCCCTGCCGAAGATACCCCTGGGATCTTCCAGGAAGCGCAGATTGTAGAGTTCAAAAATACGGTGAGGCCGCCATCCGGTAAATACAATCCATCTGCCGGAATAGACTGCTTCGGACAAACGATGGACCATCCGGTCCTCGGTGGACTCCTCCAGGAAAAAATCAGCCGTCAGTCCATACGCGTCCATTGCATCCCTGGTGCGGGCCATGATTCCCGCGCCCGATTCAATCCCGACAATACGACCGCCAAAACGACCGGAGTTTGAGTTGAGTTCCTCGATACTGCCAATATTCACGAGATCCCGGCTGGTCTGCCCGCTGGGGCCGGTCTGTCTGCCGGGGGTATGCGTGGGGACTACCAGTCCTATGCGGGCACCTTCAAGGTTGGGTCCCAGATCATCCAGGGCCGGGGCGTATTCCTCATAATAGTCCCGCTGGGTCGCGGGCAGCCATGCCCCGGTCAGGATGTCCGCCTCGCCGGAAGCGACTTTGCTCCACATTTCTTTTACCGGTACCGCCAGAAGCTCAACGGTGTATCCCATACGTTCCTGCAGCACGGCTTGAAAAAGGTTGGCCGAGGCAATTTCGGTTGACCATTCAGGATGGACCAGGGTCAGAACAGTACGGGAACGGGGAGGCATCGACTGTGTGTCGCTCGCGGGTTCCGTTTTCGCGCAGGAACCCAACGATACGGACATACCCGCAACCAGGGCTGTAAAAACAAGGGCGGTAATTACAGAGGACAGAATCTTTTTTGCCGTGACCTTTCTCTTCTTATTCATTGTGTTCGCCCCCCCTTTTTCCCTCAGCTGTTTCTCTGTTCGGGTTCTCCTTTTTCGGTCCCGCCACAAGCTTCCGCATTTTTTCCCGGAGGCCGCCCTGGGTTTTCGCCTTTTTCCGGGGCTTTGGGTGTTTCTGTGATTTCTGCTTTCCTATCCAGCTTATGTGGCCGTGGACCATCTCCGGTTCCGGATGGCTGGAAACAGTTCTGAACACATGTCCGTGTTCATAGGGAGGCATTGAAAAGCCCGGTCCTTCGGTGTAGGTGGAAAGGCCTTTGCGCAGGCTGTAGATCATGAAGAGCAGCACCAGGGCGAAGGGAAGCCCCGTGGTTATGGCGGCGGTCTGCAGGGCCACCAGGCCTCCTCCTATGAGCAGTGCTGCGGCGACTGCACCTTCCAGGAGAGCCCAGAAGAGCCGCTGCAGCTTTGGAGGGTCCGGGTTTCCGCCGGCGGTAATGATGTCGATTACCATGGACCCTGAATCCGAGGAGGTCACGAAAAAGGTAACAATAACCGCGACGGTCAATCCGGAGGTTAGGGCATTGAAGGGAAAGTTTTCCAGCAGCTTGAAGATCGCCACGGGAATGTTCTCCTGTACCGCCCTGGCAATACCGCCGGCGCCGAGGATCTCCACATTCAGGGCGCTGTTACCGAAGATGGTAAGCCAGGCAAAGGTAATCAGGGTGGGCACGAACAGAACGCCAAGGATGAACTCCCGGATCGTTCTGCCGTAGGAGACTCGCGCTATGAACATTCCCACAAAGGGGGACCAGGCTATCCACCAGCCCCAGTAGAATACCGTCCAGCCGTGCTGCCAGGTTGTGGCCTCGTAGGTCTCGTTCCAGGTGGCCAGAACCGGCAGGTACTGAATATAGTGGCCCAGGTTTTCTCCGAAGGCCTTGATTATAAAGAGGGTGGGACCCACGAGCAGCACAAAGAGACACAGCAGGCTGGCAAGGACCAGGTTTATCTCGGAGAGCCGACGAATTCCGGCGCTCAATCCCGCAAGTACCGACCAGGTTGCCAGGGCGGTGATTCCGATAATGAGGAAAACCTGAATAGTGGTGCTTTGACCGATACCGAAAAGGTGGTCCAGCCCCGCGTTTACCTGCTGCACCCCAAGCCCAAGGGACGTGGCAACCCCAAAAAGCGTTGCCACGGTGGCCAGAATATCTACAATATTTCCGGCAAAGCCATGAATTTTTTCCCCCAGAACGGGATAAAACACCGAGCGAATGGAGAGGGGCAGGCCCTTATTGAAAGCGAAAAAGGCCAGGGCCAAACCGACCATGGCATATATGGCCCAGGGATGCAGACCCCAGTGCAGAAAGGTAATGTCCATTGCGGCCCGGGCTGCGTCCGGGGTACCGGCCTCTGCGAGGGGATAGCTTACAAAATGGAACATGGGCTCTGCCACGCTGTAAAACAGCAGCCCGATTCCCATACCGGCGCTGAAGAGCATGGCGAACCAGCCGGTACGGGTAAACTCTGGTTTTGCGTCCGATCCTCCCAGGCGGATATCACCGTAGCGGCTTACCATGAGGATAAGCACGAATACCAGGATTACATTCATGGTCATGATAAAAAACCAGCCCGCCCCTGTGGCGATCCCGGTCTGTATTGTAGTGAATAAATCGCCGATCCGGGCCTGGAACATAATTGCCAGGGCAACAGAACCGATTATAATAAACGCAGAGGTAAAAAATACCCAGGGGTGGATGTCAACGGCAAACCAGCCCTCCTGCCCTTCCCGGTCATCGTTCATAAATACTCCCCTTTTTAAAAACTCTTCCTGTTTCTAGAATAGGACCGCCACTTGTTCCCGTCAATGAATAAACAGGGAAAATATGCTATAGTTGGGGGAACAAAAAATCTGAACAGCAGGAGATAGAATAACAATGTCAAAATCGACAGTCTATTTTACGAACATGCATGTAACATCCAGGGAGAATCAGCAGCAGAAGCTTGAACGGCTTATCAGGACCGCCGGGATTGAACAGATCGATTTCTCGAGAAAATATGCGGCCATAAAAATACATTTCGGAGAGCTCGGGAACCTGGCCTTCCTGCGGCCCAATTATTCCAGAACAGTTGCCGATGTCATCCGGAACCTGGGGGGCAGGCCTTTTCTGACCGACTGCAACACCCTCTACGTGGGGGGGCGCAAAAATGCCCTGGACCATCTGGAGACAGCCTATATCAACGGCTACTCACCTTTTTCCACGGGCTGTCACATCCTGATCGCCGACGGACTCAAGGGAACCGATGAGACCCTGGTGCCGGTGGAAGGAGGCAGCTACGTCAAGGAGGCCAAGATAGGCCGGGCGGTGATGGATGCGGACATTATAATCTCCCTGAACCACTTCAAAGGCCATGAACTGACCGGTTTCGGCGGAGCCATAAAGAATATCGGCATGGGCTGCGGTTCCCGGGCCGGCAAGATGGAGATGCATTCCAGCGGCAAGCCCCATGTAAACGCCGGCAAATGTATTTCCTGCGGGGCCTGTGTCCGCAACTGCGCCCACGACGCAATCACCATTACCAACGGAGCGGCCCTTATAAATCATACAAAGTGTGTCGGCTGCGGGCGCTGCATCGGGGTCTGCCCCACCGACGCAGTGCGCCCGGCCTCGGACGAGTCAAACGATATCCTTAACAGAAAAATGGCGGAATACACCTGGGCGGTGCTTAACGGAAAGCCCCATTTTCACATAAGTCTGGTAATCGACGTATCTCCCTACTGCGACTGTCATTCGGAGAACGATATTCCCATCGTGCCCGATGTGGGAATGTTCGCCTCCTTCGACCCGGTGGCCCTGGATGTGGCCTGCGCCGACGCTGTAAACCGGCAGCCCGTCCATGCAGGCAGCCTGCTGGAAAAGCACGGGTCCCGGCACAAGGACCACTTTACCGATACCAGCCCGGAGACCGACTGGCGCTCCGCCATCGAGCACGCGGTACGCATGGGAATCGGCAGCCGGGACTACGAGCTGGTCACTATATAATCCGACAGCGGCAGAACCTGTCTCAGGAATACTCGGTTATAAAGTCCTGGATTGTCGTACGAATCTGGTCCCTGATGCGCCTGGTTTCCGCCAGGCGTTCTTCTTCGCCGCCGTCGAGGGAAGAAGGGTCGTCGAAGGGCCAGTGCAGACGCAGCCCTTTTCCGGGAAATATTGGGCAGCGTTCCTGGGCCTCCTTGCTGCAGACGGCCACCACGATATCGAAAGACCGGCCTTCCTGCGCGTAGTCAAACACACTGTTGGTGGAGTTGCCGGAAATATCGTAGCCCAGCTCCGCCATGGCCTTGACCACCAGGGGATTCAGATTGCCCGGCTCAAGACCGGCACTCACGGCTTTGAACTTTCCTTTACCGAGATCATTGAGAAAGGTCTCCGCCATCTGGCTGCGGGCACTGTTGTGCACACAGATAAACAACACGTCCACAGGTTTCTTGTCCATCATCTTTACTCCCTAATCTATAATAGCACGGGGAAGCACTCAGGCCCGGGCAGGAAAAGCGCTCCGGGTCATGACTGCGATTTTAACCAGAGCCAGCATGACAGGTACTTCCACCAGAACCCCCACAACCGTGGCAAGGGCAGCCCCCGACTGAAGACCGAAAAGACTAACCGCCACCGCCACGGAAAGCTCAAAGAAATTGCTTGCCCCGATCATGGCCCCGGGAGCGGCAATAGCATGAGGGATTTTCCAGAGTTTTGCCCAGCCGTAGGCAATAGCGAATATCAGGAATGTCTGCACCACCAGGGGAACCGCAATCAGCAGAATATGCATAGGGTTGTTCAGGATTATCTCTCCCTGAAAGGAGAAGAGAATAATCAGGGTCAGCAGCAGTCCGCCGACGGTAGTGTTGTCGAATTTCTTCAGAAACACATTCTCGAAATAGTCCATACCCCGGTGTGCGATAATCAGCCTCCGGGAGATGTATCCTCCCACAAGGGGTACCACGACAAAGAGCCCCACCGAAAGCAGCAGGGTGTCGTAGGGCACCTGGATGTTACTGACCCCCAGCAGAAAAGCGACGATGGGCGTAAAGGCAATCAGGATGATCAGGTCATTCACCGCCACCTGTACCACTGTATAGGCGGGGTCTCCGTCCGAGAGGTAACTCCATACGAAAACCATGGCCGTGCAGGGGGCCGCCCCCAGCAGGACCGCTCCGGCGACGTACTCCGTTGCAAGGCTGTCGCTGATAAAAGGCCTGAACAGAATTTTCAGAAAAAAGAATGCAATCAGGTACATGGTAAAGGGTTTAATGAGCCAGTTGGTAACAGTGGTCACCGTCAAGCCCTTTGGCCTTTTTGTGGCATTCACGATGCTGGTAAAATCGATTTTGAGCATCATGGGGTAGATCATGAGCCATATGAGAATCGCCACCGGAATCGAAACCCGGGCGTATTCCAGGGTGGACAGGAACTCCGGCACCGCCGGCAGAAACCTTCCGATCAGCGTTCCTGCAACGATACAGAGCGCAACCCACAGGGTCAGATATTTTTCGAAGAAGCTTATCCGTTTTTTTTCAAGCGTCGACATATAGTCCTCTCTTGTAAAACCTCAAAGGAAGGTCCCGAACAGGACCCCCGCGATGGTAGACAGAAGTACCACCAACATCACGTAGGTGGCGGTCATTTTAAATCCGAGTTCACCGTGAATAACCAGCATGTTGGGCAGGGAAAGGCTGGGTCCGGCAAGAAGCAGCGCCAGGGCCGGTCCGTCTCCCATACCGCTTCCTAAAAGCCCCTGGACAATCGGCACCTCCGTCAGAGTGGCGAAATACATGAAGGCACCGGCAATGGAAGCAAAGAAGTTGGCAGCGATTGAGTTTCCTCCCACAAGAGAGGCTACCCAGCTGGTTGGCATCAGAGCTTCGTGCCCCGGCCGTCCCAGCAGAAACCCGGCGACCAGTACCCCGCCAAAAAGATAGGGCAGGATTTGCAGGCTGAAGTCCCTGGTAGCGACTGTCCACTCAACAAGGTCATCCTTTGAAAACCAGCGGACCAGACTGTACAGTAGAAGAACGGCGAATACGGCGGTAATCCAGTACTTATTTACAAAGATAAAATCCCATATCGCCGAGGCTCCCTGGGACGGGGCCCAGTTGACGAACACAAGGATTCCCACCATGGAGGCCATATAGACTATCATCTGTCCAAGGCTCCGTCCGCCCTCTTCGTCTCCGGCGTAGGTGAACATCCGCTCGTCAGAAAGGCGGGCTTCGTCCTCTTTACGATAGATTATCTGCATGAGGTGTCCAATAACAAAGGCAAAGAGAACCGCGCCAATCATTCGGGCGAGGCCGAGCTTCCAGCCGAAAACCTTGTAGGAGAGAACAATGGCAAGAATGTTGATTGCCGGTCCGGAGTAGAGAAAGGAGACCGCAGGGCCCAGGCCCGCTCCTTTTTTGTAGATACCTTTAAAAAGGGGCAGTACCGTACAGGAGCAAACCGCAAGAATGGATCCCGAAACAGAGGCCACTGAGTATGCCAGTAATTTGGGAGCAGACGGTCCCAGGTAACGGATGACCGCCTGCCGGTTCAGAAAAACCGTAATGGCCCCGGCAATGAACATGGCCGGAACAATACACAAAAGCACATGCTGCCGGGCGTATTCCGACAGCATTAAAAAAGCTTCCTGAATTGCGCCTGCTACCCGGGGTGCATTGAAGGGAACAAAATATGCGAAAAGGAATACTCCAATGATAATCGGGAGCAGCCGGTTCGGGGAGGGTTCTCTCTTTGCCATGGCAGAGATTATTCGGTTTTCTGCAGCAGTGCGATTATCTGGTCCTTCTTCAGGACCTTGCCGGAACTCACGACTTCCCCGTCTATTGCCAGGGCGGGGGTCATCATGACACCCATCTCCATTATTCTATCGATGTCCGTGACCTTGACGATCTCGGCATCCATAGCCGTTTCTGCCAGCGCCAGCCTCGCCTGCTCCTCGAGCATTTTGCATTTTGGGCAGCCGGCGCCCAGAACCTGAATAGTCATCGTTGCCTCCTTGAAACCTAATAGCCTACTTGGCAATATAGCCAAATGCAAAAAATGTTTCAAGCCCTGATCATATTATTTGGCCATCTTGCCAAGAACTCCCTCCGCGGGTATACTTCCAGTATGTCTTGTACCAATCCGGAAGAGCTTAACCGCCGACCGAACATGCAGCGCATATCCGAACTTGCCGGCGTACTAAAGGCCCTGGGACATCCGTCGCGGCTGCTGATTGTGGAGGCCCTGGGAAGAGGGCCCCACTGCGTCTGCGAACTCACGGCCATGATAGGCGCCGATACCTCCACCGTATCCAAGCACCTTTCCCTGTTGAAGAATGCAGGGGTACTCCGGGATGAAAAACGGGGAAACCAGGTATTCTACTCCCTTACCTGTCAATGCGTCATTGAAGCGGTAACCCATCTGCTTCCCCTCATGGAGAAAAAGCTCCAGCATTACAGCGAGATAATGGAAACATCCCGCCTTTAAGGCCTTAAACCCCGCTGAACCAGATAAGCAGGGCAAGCAGAAGGAAGAGCAGCGCCATGGACAGTTTACCCGCTGCGATATGCCTGCTGAACCATTCTCGTACGCGCTGCTGCTCCACCCCGGCAATGGCCAGGACCAGAACTCCAGCCAGGGGCAGAACAAAGGCAAGATTGTACAGAAGGAGCCAGAAAACCTGCGGTCCCAGCTCTCCGCTGGACTGCACCATGTAGGCGATGGTCGGGAAATATATCTGCCCGGTGCAGGCAAGCTCCAAAAGCGCAACGATTATTCCGGTAAAGGCAAACGAAAAAAACAGCAGAGGCGGAAAAGCACTAGTTCCGGCGGGGTTTTCGCGAATTACGGAATGTATGCGCCGCTTGATGCTCTTCGGCAGCTGCAACACCATTTTTGCGGTTTTACCTGTTCGGGCCAGCAGGGCATCACGAAGAGAGAACAGGGCAAAAACCAAAGCCAGACTGCTGAACAGGTAGCGTACAATACGGCGAAGTACCTCTAAACCGGAAGCTGTCCGCATAAATCCGAGCAACCCGAAACCAATGCCCATATACGCCAGGAAAATACCTGCAATAAAGGCACCGCCGGTTAAAAGCATACGCTTTCTGCCCCCTCCCCTGGAGGCTATCCAGGATATAAAAAAGAGCATGGTAGCAAAGGCGCAGGGGTTTACCCCGTCGATAAGACCAGCCAGAATAACCGGGATCAGCGCGAGCCTGAAGGATGATGATCCGCTGGTTTCAGGAATATCCGGAAGCCGGGGCCGATATTCAGCATGTTCTGCAAAGAACTTCAGTTCTTCCGGGAGGTTTGTTTCGATGGCGCTGTTTCCCTGGTACACATTATTCCCGATTACGAGTACCGGAAAAACCTTGAAGGAGTACCCCCGCATCGCCAGCTCTTCCTCGCAACGCGCATACCCCTCTGTAGATAAAATATCGTGATAGTTCGCCGCCGCTGTAATACCCGCTGCCTCTTCCGCCGCTGGCAGAATCTTTTCGGCAAACAGATCGCAGTGGGAGCAGCCGATTTCGCCGTAGTAATCGAAAACAAGCGGGAGGGTCTCATCGGCCCGAAGAACGATGCCCGGGCACAGGAGCATATAAAATACCGCAGCAAACAAGATTGATCTTCTCATGTATTAGGGAAGCTACCATATTCCATCATCGGTGTCATCAAATTTAACAGCTACATATCGGCCGATCAGTGTTATACTGATCCGACTAGGAATCTATTTACAGAGTAAAAAAGGAGTGTTTTCCCATGAGCAGCTTTCCTCTCAGTGATACCGACCTTCTCACCGTACAGCCTGACCTTCCCGATTTCGAATGGATGAATGGGCCGGCGGAATGGATCATCAATAAAGGATCGATGGTGATCGCCTCCACGCCGAAAACCGATTTCTTCCGTTCCCCCCGGGGGGCCGAACCGAAGGACAATGCACCTTTTCTGTTCTATCCGCTTTTTGGGGATTTTTCCGTACGGACCCACCTTACAGTTGATCTTAAGGCTTTCGGCGATGCCGGAGGGCTGACCATTCGCCTTTCACCGGAAAGATGGGCCAAACTCTGCATAGAGAGAAGCCCCGCGGGAGAAATCAACATTGTCAGTGTTGTTACCGACGGCTACTCAGACGACGCCAATAACGAGCTGCTCAGCAGTGGGGAAGCTTTTTTACGGATTACCCGGCGGGGCAGTCTTATCGGATTTCATTACAGCCTGGATGGAAAAACATGGCGCTTTGCGCGGAATTTTCATTTTGAAGTCCCCGAGGAAAAACCGCTTCTTGCAGGTATTCATGTTCAGTCTCCCTACGGTGACGGATGCAGTGCCGTATTCAATGAATTAATTTTTTCACGAGATACGGTTAAGGATTTCAAATCCGGCGAGTAGAGCAGGATATCTTTTAAGAATGAAAAGTCAGGCGGATAGAAAAAAACTGTATTGTGCCATGCTGTTTATCGTTTTTGCCATCGGTCTTGCCTGGGCATTAATCAATCTATGGTTTTTTTCTCTGGTACAGGAACGGACCCGCACCCACATTATCGACCTTGCCCTTCCCTATCAGGAGTCCTTTCAGGGGGAAATAAAGGAGCGTTTTGCCCTGGTGGAAGGCCTGTGTTCCTACGCGGAAGCAGTTACCGAAGATACAATAAGCGAAACCTTTGAACAATTTGCGGACGGCATTTACACCGGGAAAAAGGGGATACGAAATATCTCCATCGCTCCCCGGGGGGTACAGAAATATGTCTTTCCCCTGGAAGAGAACGAAATCGTTCCGGGACACAACCTGCTTCAAGATACCCGCAGCGAAGTACGGCGGGACATCCAGCGCGTACTTGAAACGGGTGAACTCATAATCAGCGGCCCCTACGAACTGCGTCAGGGGGGGCAGGGTCTTATTGCCCGCAAGGCACTGATCAAACAGGATCAATTCTGGGGAATCGCCGCAATGGTTCTTGACATGCCTCCGATCTACACGGAAAGCGGCTTGAGCAGAGCGGAGAATATCATGATTGCCCTCAAGGACGCAGAAGGAAGAATAATTTTCGGATCAGAACCGGAAAGCACCCCCCTGATCCTCACGATGAACATATCGGGCGAAAATTGGCACATGCTTGTGACACCCCGCAACGGCTGGAGCCATGAGTACTTCAGATTGATGTGGCCTTTTTCCCTTATGACCTTCATCATAGCCATACTCTCGGGGGCAGGAATCTTTCTTTTCCTGCGGCAGTTTTTTTCCCTTTCACGGCAGGCAAGACTGGAGCAACTACGCTACAAGAACCTTTTTAACAGCATCAGCGACGCGATCTTTGTCACTGATGAACACCGGAGAATTGTAGATGCCAACCAGCCTGCTTTCCAGAACATGTTCGGGTATGATTTAAAGGACATTAAAGGAAGGGAAACATCCATTTTTTACGCATTCCGGAAGGACTTTGAAAGGATCGGTAAACTTATCTCGGAAGATTCCAATGAAGGACCCGCCACATCTCTGGAAGTATCCATCAAAAGAAAAGATGGTTCAGTTTTCCCCGCGGAGTTGAGCATCCCGCGTTTTCTGGATGACAGGGGAAAACCCATCGGCAAAATCGGCATAATCCGGGACATAACTGAAAGGAAAAAAGCCCAGGAAGCCCTGCACCGGGAGATTGAAGAAAAGAAGATACTCATCCGGGAGATTCACCACCGGGTAAAAAACAACCTGAACATCGTGGCCAGTCTTCTTAATCTACAGAGGAACGAGTTTCAGATCGAAGAGTCGGCCCGCCAATCCTTCGATGACATGGCGAAACGTATTCATTCCATGGCCATGATACACGACTCCCTTTACAACAGCGGGAGTCTGTCCAGGGTAACCATGTCGACCTACATTCGTAAACTGGTAAGCGAACTTAAGGCCTCCCTGGGAAGGCCACCTTTGATCAGGATAGATGCCGAGCTGGAGGACATCCAGCTGAATATAACCAGCGCCGTTCCCTGCGGAATCCTGATCAACGAACTTATTACCAACGCCATCAAGCACGCGTTCAGGAACCGTTCCGAAGGCAGAATCCATGTGGCTCTGGAGAGAAAGGCCGGAACCAAAATCATTGTACTGACAGTCAAGGATAACGGCAGCGGTCTGAGCCCGCAATTTTCACTTGAATCACCTGCATCCCTGGGCATGCGGCTGATACAGCTGCTGACTTCGCAACTGGACGGTTCCTTGAGCTACAGCAGTGACCAGGGAACCACTTTCAGGGTGGAGTTTGGGGAGTGACTTTTTATAGTGGAGAATTATTCTAATAAACTGCCCCTGTTTCAAAAGTTAGTGTATCAGAATAATAATATATAGTTCCTGTCGTATCAGCGACACGCCATGTAAAAGTCTCATTTGCAGGCAGTGCTCCATCACTTTTTGTGAGAGTATACGTTCCGACAGTTAATTTAGATTTTACTGTGACCCAACCGGTTTTAACGCTATACGATTGCAAAGCATACTCTCTACCCCTTTGAGCCGGCCACACAAAGGTTGTATAACGCCGTACCCCCGTCTGAGTATTGTAAGGAAGAAACTTCGAGACAATTACCGAATCGGAATCCCAAATACTTGGACTATTTCCCGCATAATCATGAGCTCTAACAAACAGATATGCTCTCACACGATCGATTCCACTTAAAGAAATGTAGGGAGAGGCTGTTGTGAGGGAGGTCGTAACATGGGAACTATCTGAGTATGTACCACTGCCGTTCAGGTACGTACGCACATAATACTCGTAATATGTTCCGCTACTACCATCACTTGTCCATGAAAAAGCTGGTGTGGTATCTGTAGTTGGATCACTGGCGACATTATATACGTTTGGTGTCGATGGTGGAACTCTGTCAAGAATTATGGATTCTTGAATGATCCTGGAGAATTTATCCCCGACACTATTGGTAAAAACAGCGTACACTTCCTGAATACCATCCTGATCAAAAAGTAAAAGATTGGATGCAGTCCCTGTAGAAATCCATGATAAAGATACACTTCCAAGATCATTGAAATCAGTCGGATTGATACTGGCATAATACCTGGTAGCTTCCGCATTAAAAGAATCAATGTTGACTGTCACCGTACGTTCATTTGTATAGCCGTTAAAAGCAGACTCGGGGTCTGTTAAACCTCTATCGGTGACAACTATAGTGCCTGCCGGAGCAGTACCTGTGCGAAATGACCATGTATAGGAATTCTGCAGTTCACTGCCGTCCGTTCCACGTAGACCAATTAATTCAACAGAATAATTGTGTTCGTTTCTAAAATATCCGACAGCTGCAGGTTCTACAGGTTCAAATGTCAGTTGCTTGTTTGCTGAACTGAAGGAAGGGTTTTGTATGGTCACATCGATATTGTCAGTAACGTTAGTTATCTTTATTGTTGAATCTGATACCGAAGTAAGATTTACATCCCTGTCGAACTGAACCACAATCTGACTGCTGGGATTTACATTTACAGCATTTTCAGCGGGGCTGATTACCTCTACCACCTCCAAAAACAGATCGTTCGCAATCTTTACCTCGGTCTCCACTTCGTTGACAAAATCGATGGGTTCGGAGCATGTGGTAAAAAGGAATGTCGCCGCCGAGAACAGTAAAAAGCCGATTAATCGTTTCATGTCTACTCCTCCTCGTCCCAGCTGCCCAGGTCCCGCTTTACCGCCTGTGCAGCACGCCCGGTGCCTTCCTGCCCGGATCCGAGGTATGCAAATTCTGATGCAAGGCCGGGGTCGGTACTGCGAAGCTTCTGCAGGGCCCTGTCGGTCTCGTCGTAGCGTTCCAGTTCGTAGCTTGCCCGTGCCACACCCAACAGGGCTTTACTGTTGTTCGGGGCGGCCCTGCTCGCCCGGTCGTAATACTCCAGGGCCCGGGACATCTCGCCCTGGAGGTAGTATATGTTTCCGAGGTTGACCATGGCGGGGACGTAATCGCTGATCCTGAGTATGGCCCGGAATTGTTCAGCCGCCTTGTCAAGTACACCGAAGCGGGCATAGAGTATCCCGAGTTTGTTCCTGGTCCATACGGTATTCGTTGCCGAGGCAAGCTGGCCGCTCAGTTCCATAACCCTGGGCTCGATCTGCCGGTTGATAAAGGTAATCAGCGCTTTACGGTAATTCTCCATCAGCCGGTCCTCGTTGGGAAGCATAATTCCCGCTCCCCCGGCCACGAAACCGACGGGTTCAAAAATCTTCCAGGCTTCCCGAACAGAATAGAAGTCGGCGGTCCCGGCTGCGCGGGTCTCCCGCCACTCCTTTGCGCCGATCTGCCAGGATTTCAGAAAGCCTTCCCGTACGAGGGTTATTTCTATGGGTATCCAGGTGTCATTCTCGAGGAAAATCAGTTCCCGGGTGTCGATAAACAGCTTCTCAGCCTGTTCGGGGGCCATACCCAGTGCAAAGGCCATGTAAATGTGGCCCGGAGCAGTTATAAAGGCTGTTTTTATTCCCACCGACTCCAGCAGCGCCGCGTACAATATTGAGAGGTCGTCACAGTCTCCAGCCTTGTAGGCGATTGACTGATTTGGAAACTGAAGGTAATCCAGGGCTTCTTTGTTGGCGGAAAATTCGACATAGGGGGTGTTCGGGTCCTGAACATAGCCCATACCGTAAACTCCCAGGGCTTCGTAAATTCCCAGGGCGGTACGGAAGGTTTCATTGATTGCGGTGGATTTATCGGAACCGACAACGGCGGCGACGTTCTTCGCAAAGCTCATTACCAGGGGGTCCCTGGCGGTAACAAAGGCAGCGGCCTTGCGGTCATCGTCCCAGGTCATGGCATTCCGGTTATTGACGATTACGGTGACCGGGACTGTTGTGCTCATGGGTTTTCCGATGTAGGTGTACTCCACAAGAAGTTCTCCGGCGACTTTTGTGCCTTCGGTTACCCGGAAAATCTCCTCGGAAAAGAGGGCGTAAACAGGTACTGTCGCTATCGCCCCGGCAGGGAGGGTCCCATACTCGGCACACAGCTTCGGCTGGTCCATGAACTGCCGGACATAAAAGCTGATTTTCAGCTTATTCAAGGGTAATGTATCCCTGTTCTCGATTCCTAGTGTACCGGCAGGGTTGCTTTCATAATAGGAGTAAAACAATGGAAAAATCGGCATCAGTTCAGGCGCATAAAAGAGGTCCGCCCCCCTGGATGCACTGCCCAGCTGGTAACGGACACCCAGACCAAAACTCAAGCTCTGAAGGGCTGATTCACCGCTTGTCATATAATCACGGTACTCTGCATCGAGACCAATGCTGAAACCCGGGTTAATACGATAGGAGGCAAAGGCCCCTCCACCCCAGAAAGGATCGCGTACTGAGCCCGCTTCGATAATCCCCATGTAGATACCGCCGAAACCGCGGAGCCCAAGATTCAGTCGGGATAAGGGCTGATACTGAATTCCCAGACTGGGACCGACA
>Ga0334898_1002773_pt1 | contig 15347 bp, 18 predicted proteins | sample GraSluR3_MG_10_FD_207228 | JGI IMG/M metagenome (GOLD analysis project Ga0334898, IMG submission 207228) | Sludge microbial communities from methane-producing bioreactor in Wageningen University, Netherlands - Granular Sludge_3_08-R3 | ecosystem: Engineered > Bioreactor > Anaerobic >... | reverse complement strand
GGTCAGATGAATTACCGGATCGTTGCCGGCTAAAAAGAACATATAAAAAGTGCCTCAATAAATGATGTTACTATCATAGCATGAATAGGCAAGATTGCATATGACGCCTTCTTTTGAAGCACTTACCTATGAAAATGGATTTGAAGTAGAAGGTATTGAGTACTCAAAAGATGGGGTTGAGATGGCTAACCATGATAATCCATACATAAGGTATTATCATGGTTCAGCATTTAATATGCCCTTTAATGAAAAAAAATACTCTGCGATTTATTGTTATAATGTTATTCATTTATTTATGGAAGATGAAAGAGAAAGATTGATTTCACTTTGTAAGAAAGTTCTTAAAAAGGATGGAATAATGTTTTTTACGGCATTCTCTGATGCAGATGAGGACTATGGACGTGGAGAAGAACTTGAACCTAATACATTCGAGAATAAAAAAAATAAACCTGTTCACTATTATAGCGGTCAAAAATTGATTGAAGCTTTTAAAGAGTACAGGGTAATTGACAATGGATCTTACACAGAAGTTGTTGGTCACAAGGAATGCAAGCTCAGATATATAATAGTGCAATTTAGCAGTTAAGGTAGAGAGAAGATCTGACTATTATAGGAGTAATAAATAGATGGAAATATTTTTCGTAAGACATGGAGAGACAGATTTTAATGTTGCAGGTCGAATACAAGGTGGTATGGACATTCCTTTAAACAATACGGGGATTGAGCAAGCAAATAAACTTGCAGAAAAGTGTGCTGAAAATGAAATGAAATTTGATGCTGTTTTTTCAAGTTCAAAATTAAGAGCTAGTAAAACTGCTGATATAGTTTCAAAAAGACTTGGCTTACACTTTGAAGTGGTTGAGGGGTTAGAAGAAATTGATTTGGGTGAGTGGCAGGGGCTGACCTGGGCTGAAGTCAAAGAAAAGTATAAAGATAACTATAATGAGTGGTTTAAGAATCGTAGATATACGAAAGTTATTAATGGTGAGTCACATCAGGACATGATTGATAGAGTTTTTAAGGCGCTTAAGAAATTGATTGACCTTAGACATGAAAGGATTCTTGTCGTCACACATAGTGCGGTAATAATGTGTATGCAGTGCATTATTAAAGACGTGCCTTTCAATGAAATGACAAATTATAAGCCTAAAAATGCAGAATTGGTAAAATTTGATAGTCAAGACTTTCTTATTTGAGGCAAGATTCGGGTGAGATTTTCGCTCGAATTTATCTTGACGTGATTAATATTCTACTATAATATTAAACGATGAGGTTATAAAAATTGATGGGAGAAAATACTGATGCTACTCAATAGAGAGAAAGTGGCTCAATATAGGGGAGACACTTCAAAAATAAATCAAGTTCAGGAATTGAACAACAGAATAAGCACAATAACATTAGATCAAAAACAGTCAAAGGTTCTTGGTCTTATTAGTATGGATAAATTATATCCACGAGAGATAATGTGAATATTAACGACATGCGTAAATATGTAAGTTAGCCGAAATCAATACTAGGTTATGGAGAGATTATTATGGAAAAGAGAATTGTTAAGGAGAATGAACATACAGGTGAAGTGCATAAGTATCAATGTGTTGAATGTGATAGGCTTACAAATTCTGCAGTTTTATATAGTACTAGATTTGACGGTTCGGAGGAAATTGGAAGAGGTATTGAGATTTCGTGGTATGACGACTATAGATTAATTCGATGTTTAGGATGTGATTCAATATCTCTTGTAAAGAAGAGTTGGTTCTCAGAAGATTGGGATCCGATTGATAACGGCATAACTTATTCATACTATCCTAGTTTTAAGAAGAAGGTTGCTTTGGAGAATGACGATATTCCAGAGAAAATTGCAATGATATATAAGGAATCAATCGATGCGTATAACTCTGGTGCTTACATTTTGGTGGCGGCTGGCTTAAGAGCAGTTATTGAAGCTATATGTAGCTCAAAAAAGATAGATAGAGGTACAGTTCCATATAAGAATGGTGGAAAAAACACAAGTAAGAACTTGGAGGGTAAGATACATGGACTTATGGATGAGGGTTATGTCAGTCCAAGGCAATTAGAAGCACTCCATGAGCTTAGATTTCTTGGTAACACAGCTTTACACGAGATCGATAAACCAACAGAATTACAAATTAATATAGCATTTAGTATAATTGAATCTATTATTGAAGTTATATATGGGTTTGAGGATAAGAGTAAAAAGTTGAGAGACTTTAGAGAGAAGCACTAGCTATGCTTCCGTATTGACTTCGGCTAACAGTGAATTGACTAAATGGACGGTATTAAGGAAGGATGTCCACGTCGTCAATTCACGGAACGTTAAATGATATTTCCCCCACATTTCAGGGTAATACGCTGGGGTCAAATAAATAAGAAGTTGGAGAGAATTATGAAGAAATTAATATGTTTAATTATAATCACAATATTAATAATTACGGGGTGTACTGCAGAAAAGGATGCTACAAACAGTATATTTAAAGTGGTTCCTAGCAAACTATTTGAAGGCGACACAAAAAAACTAGAACCTCATCTTGATATGATAACAGGATGTATTGAAGTTGAATACAAAGGTAATAAGGAGTCTTTTGGTCTTAAATATGAAATTTGGGAAGAGGGTAAATTTATAGAATCCAATAATGTAATATCAACTAAAATTAAGGATGATAAATTTGATGGAGAAGTGAATATTTCTTTAAAAGATATTTTAGACACTAACTTAGAGAAATCGGACTTAATGATAATGAAAACAGTAATAAGTGATAATAGTGGCTATGTTGCCTCAACTAAGCATATAGATAGATTTGATAAAGAGTTTGGGTATGGACCTATCGAACTACAAAAAGAAGTTAATGCCACTGAAAATGAAGAAGTTACGGTGTGGGGATTAACAGCAAATAAAGATTCATATAGCACAGGAGGCAAAGACATAGAAGATGAAGTAAAGAATGCAAGTTGGGGCTTGATTTTAAAGATATATTTAAAATAACCTAGGATGGTTCTCTAGGGCTCTGTGGGTCCAGTTCAGGAACGTCGGGAACAACAGAACGTTAGGCGTAATATCAATCTGGTAACAGAAAGGGAGATTATTTTGAAGCCGTTGAATATTGAAGAACATTTTAATAGTTTCATTTTACTGAAAATATATGATCAATTAGAGTATGCAGAGGCACTTAGAGATGGAACGTTGTATATGAGGTCTCAAAAAGTATTTGCAGAACTTGATGATAAGGCACGCGGAGACTATATAGAGGATAAGAAATTTGTTGTTAGACCTGGAATTGAGATGATTACAGAAATGAGATATATTGAAGTGGATGGAAAACCAGCATTTGAATTTACCAAGCGTAAGAGAGAAGAAGGAGATTCAGATGGTGTGTATTTCTATGCAAATAACAAGAAAGCATCCCAAAATATGATATATAGTCTTTATGCTCTATGGTTCAACTATGAGACAGGAGAGGTTCGCAAGATTGACAGAAAGTTAATTGATGAGTTAGGTGACTTTTGCTGTGTTATATACAATCCATTAGAGTTTATTAATCGAATAAGACTTTCTATGGAAGATAATGTAAAGGTGGGTTTTGTTGATTATGTAGATTTTAATATTAACCCAATTCAGAGGCGACATCCATTTATGAAAGATCTAATAGAATATGGAAATCAAAGTGAATATAGGGTTCTGTTTGAAAACAATGAAGTTTCAGAGGAGTTATTTTATGATGTTGTCGGAGATTTTAAGGATATAACATACATAACTAGAACATCTGATTTTATCGAAAGGTTTAGAGTAATTGATGGACGACTAGAAATACCAAAAATTTGAGCTTCTTGTATTGGGACGATTGATACTACGCCTAACTATTATAGATATATCCGATGACTCAAAAAAATACCCCATCCAAAGACAGGGCAAGTTATCGGTTATATCGTGTTGAACGAAGCTGCGGTACTAGTGAAAAGTATGTAAGTCGATTAGCTGGAAAACAAACTATTTCTTCTAAATATTGAATGAAGTCTAGGTTGAAAGGAAGAATTGCTTAAAGAAAGACAGAACTTCCCCCTCCCCAACAAAGAGGCCGATGTTTGATGTTGTGAAATTAAGTAATCACCTAATTAAGATTAACTTCATAGTTGTAAACAAAGTATCGGCCGCATTTAGGGCAGCAAAGTTTTCTTTACCGATAAGTTTTCTAATCGCTACCTTTGATGAACGAAAACGATTCGATAGAAAACTATAATGGCGAATTTTTACAAACTTATGTGGTAATACATGCAGAAGAAAACGTCGCATAAACTCATGATAGCTCAGTGTCATTATCTTTTGTTTACAGTTTACCGCCATCTTTGTTGTCGTGGTAAGAAAAGGAAACTTTATTACTAGAGATACTTTTAATCCTGAAATCTGAAATAGCAACACGATGTGTGTAACGACCTAGATACTTAATTACATGGTCAGCGCACTTAAAAATGGCACTGGTCGTAACCTCCGGTTACTGCTCGCCTATGCAACCTAGATGGAACATCAGAATTTGACTCCAGGTATGAAGCACTAATGAAAATCCGGAAATAACACCTAGTTTATCTTTAGATAAGTCAATCAGTGTTTTTGACGTGGCATCATACATCAAGTTATAAAGAAGTTTTTGATTGAAGTAAATAAGTTCACGTAAAGAATCCGGAACAGTAAAAACCAAGTGGAAATAATGCGATGGCAATAAAGATTCTTGTTGGTTTTGGTCCAAAGTTCTTTGGAAAAGCCACCGCAAGTGGGGCAATGACGATTCGAACAAGAATTGGAAACTTGTTTTGAATGGCCGCATTCGCATGTTAAGGAATGTGAACCAGCATTACTAGTACGACACGATGAAATAGCGTTAATAGCTTTGACTTTTTGAAAAGAAGTATGATTGGAAGCGATATAATCCATTGCATTATAAGACAGAACAGCTTGGATTTTACGCATCAAAAGTCACCTTTACCGGAACGAACATGGATTTGCATATTTTCAGAATGAATATCTGAGACTTTAAGCGCAAGAACTTCGCTAACTCTCAGGCCGGCAGAATAAGCCGTCATGAGAATGGCTTTATGTTTTAGATTTGTTGTTGCATCAAGAATAGATGTGATTTCTGAAAAGGACAAAAGCGAGGGTAACTTTTTCGAATTTTTGACACGAGGAATATCGTGCATGTTAAAAGGACGTTTCAGAACATGTGTAAAAAAAAGTTGTGTTGAAGAATAGACACTGTTAACGTAAGATGTAGATACTTTACGACAGACAAGTGAATGTAGATATAGACGCAGGCAGATCTTCCTCAGTAATATCTGAAACAGGTTTGTTGGTAAGCGTAAGAAATCGATGGAGATACTTGGAATACGAATGGATTGTACGAGGACTATAACCACGTAGTTCCATTTCAAAAATTAGTTGTGAAACATATAGATTGATACATAAAAAGCTCCTTTCAAAACAAAAAATAGTAACATCTTAGTTTACATGAAAGGATTAGAATAAAGATACAAAGTAATTAGAGAAAAGGTAAAAAGCTATCGCGTAGCGATTTCGTTCAACAACGAATTGACGACATGCACAGAAAACCAGAAGGATTTCCACGTCGTCAATTCACGGAACGTTAGCAGAGAGATAATGCTAGATAAAAACAAACATTACTATTGATGAAATACTTGAATTTATATGAGGTGATGGTTAATATGAATAAAATTATAAATGTCAGAAGATCGATAATTTATGTGCTAATTATTATTCTGCTAATTTTGACGGCGTGTGCAAATAAAGACTTAGCGTATGAAAGTAATTCAACATACAATGAATTGATAGACAAAAGTGATTATGATAATTTATCTGTTGATTTTGCTGGACTTACAGGAGAGGAGATAAGAACTTTTAAAACTAGTTATAATAAAGAGATTTCATTTAATTATACTTATCTTGTTACTGAGGGAAGTTTAAATGTTCAGATTAGAAATGGAGAAGAAGAGTATACTAAAGCAAAAAGGAATATAGCAAATGAATCTGAAGTAGAAATAGAAGCTATAGAAATTGGCGAATTTGGAAGTAGTATGAACGTTCATAGTGACGATGGAATATGGAAAATTGTCCTAATAGGTGAAAATTCTGATGGCAAAATAGATATTTTATGGTAGGTGAAAACGATAAGTATAATTACTGTTGTTAGTAACTTAATATAAGTAGTTGGTTGTTTCCACACTACGTCCATGTAGTACTGGTTATTGGCAAATAGAAATTGTATAGATAGAGAAATAAAAATGACTTTTAATTTAGTACGCTTATATAACGGACGGTTAGATGATATTTTCAAAATACACATATATTTTTGCGAAAAAGTGTAACAAACCGAAAGGCTGGATTGTTATATATATAAGGTAGATGCACATGATGTCAAAAGAAGAATCGTTATTTCTAAAACTTTTGATTTTTCGGAGTTCTTGACCCAGACTACATTATATTAGGAGGTAATTAGATAGTTATGTTAATGCTGTACAGAGTGGAGGAGAGATATGAAACTTAAATCGTTATTGTTATGTTTAATTGTGATAATTATTGCTGGTTGCCAACAAACTGTAAATTCAGATAAGGACATGGTTGTTCAAAATAATGAAGGCGATAATTCTAATTCTCAAAACGAAGATGATTCACAAACCGAACCGAAAATCTACAATAATAATATTTATGAAGATGAAGATGGGAATAAATGGTATTTTGAAGAAGGGACATATGATTTAGTAGAAACAAATAAAAATTTCAATGAGTTGGATCGTATTACAATTGAAAATCAAGATATTCTTAACTGTCTCCAAACAGAACAACATAATGAATTTTGGATAGTAAAAAATGGATATCTATTGATTGATAATAATGAAGATTGGTTTTATTATATGAATTTGAAAAATATGCAAGTAAATGCAATTCTTTTAAATAGAGGATACGTAAATTATAGTGATTTTGAAGCAATATTAAATAATAATGGTGATATGATCTTTAGCACTTCGATGGAAAGGTTTGTTAACAGTTATCCTAAATACAACGTTGTATATAACGAGGATTATTATGAATATGAGGGGATAGCTTATTACGAAGATAATTCAGAGATATCCTTAGGAGCCGATGAAATAATAGAAAGTCACGATGATATTCTACCTGTATCAGAATCACCACAATTCACATTTGATGGAGAAATAATAACCGTAAGCGATTCAAAAAAAATTGATGGAGTGGATTACTACCGTATTCTGGAAAATGGTTGGGTGGGATTGATTCATGATGAAATATTTGAACCGATAATCGAGAACGATGTCAGGGAATACATTGTCAGCGATTATGGCTTTGTATATTTGGAATTCGATGAAAGATCCAATATTATCTCTTTGCAGCATAAAGGATTAAAAGTAGAATTCAATGAAATACTACCTGTAGATTCTATAGTAGTTAAGGGTAAATGGTTATATTATATTATTGATAGTAAATTCTTGAAAAGACTTGATTTGTCTCTTATGATTCCAAATGAATACGAAGAGATAGCACCTGAAGATTTGTATGATTTAGAGATGCTAGCAGGTAAAACGGTTATGGATTTGTATGGTGAGAGATATAACTTTAATCTTGAAGGAAATGAGGATTATCTGATTGCATATGACAAAAGCAATTGCAAAATACTTGTATTTGATAATGCCGATGAAATAAAGGAAGTTTTAAATTCTTCATTTGTTCATCTAACAGAGGATAGCAAAGTTATAATGAATGTTCTAGCGTTTCTAGCTAGGCATGATATTGAACAAGGTGTAGATGAGATACTTGGAGAATACTATTTTGTTTCTAGAGATATGATTTTTAATGACTATCTGATATATTGCACACCTTATGAAGGTCCGTCATTTACAAAGGCTATTGATATATCTAAAGTTGCAGTCAACCCTTTCGAGAGTTATCCAGGATATGATAATGATATTGATTACAGCATAGAAATCGGCAATAGTCATCAATCATATATAATTATATACGATTATCTACTGAGAAAAATAGAATTATTTGATGTTGTTTATATAAGACCTGAATACGAATTGACAGGAGATGGACTTAGATACTGGATTGATATCGATGATTATATCGATGGAGGATTTATTCCACTTCGTAAAGGGTCAAAAGTTCAAGTTTATTGGACTAAGAGAACATAATAATAGAATATTATAACGAAGACTACTATGTGTATGTTGGTAGTAGGATGTACGAAAGTGAAGGAACTTGACACGGCAATTATTAGAAATTATTTGTATGGAGTAGGATTTGATGAGTATCAAGAACTTTCAAAAGTAGGATTTTCAGTAACACAGTGGAATCGTTAGGTGAAAGAATCAATTAGTGATTGTTGATTTCAAGAAAAATTATCGGGTTTGTAGAGGTGAATATAACATGTCGTTTAGCAAAAAGGAAAACAACAATATTTGGAAGAATATAGCAATAATTGTAACAATCATTTTTATAGGCGTAGCAATTATGCAGTACACTGAAATTCAAAAATTAAAGGGCCAAGTGGATGATTATGAAATAGAACAATGGTATCGCTTGTTAAGAATGACCGAGTATGTAGAAGATTTTCAAATAGATAACAGGTTTGATGATGAAAATGGAAATCACGTTTATGCTAATCAAATCTGCCATAGTTTTTCAGTCAACTATGAATTGTCTAGTTTTCTTAGAGCGACATATGATCCGTTACATTTGGAAATATCTATTATTGAAGAAGGGCCCGCTAAAGATGCAGGGCTAGAATTACTGGAAGAGATGAACACCTATATAATGAACGTCAGTCGTAATTCAAGAAATGCGCTAATCGAAGGGGTAATATATGAACCAGAGAATTTAGAAGAGATAAAATTCTATTTTGAAGAAGAGGTTGATATATTTTTCAAAGCATATAATTAGATAATATAAGTACGAAGGACTGCCCTGACTAATTGTAGGTTATTGACTGATTCCATTGATTCTATCGCATAACTATTATAGATATATCCGATGACTCAAAAAAATACCCCATCCAAAGACAGGGCAAGTTATCGGTTATATCGTGTTGAACGAAGTCGCGGTACTAGTGAAAAGTATGTAAGTCTATTAGCTGGAAGACAAACGATTTCTTCTAAATATTGAATAAAAACGAGGTTGAAATGAAGAATGACTTAAAGAAAGACAGAACTTCCCCCTATCGGCCGCATTTAGGGCAGCAAAGCTTTTCTTTACCGATAAGTTTTTCTAATCGCTACCTTTGATGAACGAAAACGATTCGATAGAAAACCATAATGGCGAATTTTTGACACGAGGAATATCTTGCATGTTAAAAGGACGTTTCAGAACATGTGTAAAAAAAGTTGTGTTGAAGAATAGACGCTGTTAACGTAAGATGTGGATACTTGACGACAGACAAGTGCGTGTAGATATAGACGCAGATCTTCCTCAGTAATATCTGAAACAGGTTTGTTGGTAAGCGTAAGAAATCGATGAAGATACTTGGAATACGAGTGGATTGTACGAGGACTATAACCACGTAATTCCATTTCAAAAATTATTTGTGAAACATAAGATTGGTACATAAAAAGCTCCTTTCAAAACAAAAAATAGTAACATCTTAGTTTACATGAAAGGATTAGTATAAAGATACAAAGTAATTAGAGAAGCGGGAACGTTATAGAAAACATTGTGTTCGGGTCAATTGAAAGGAAGATTAATGAATATTACAATATTAATAGTTATTATACTTACATTCATAATAACGGTAATTGGAACTCTAGCATATGCAGTTCGAATTGTTGGTGTGTCCACTGGAAAGATTGCTGTATCTTTTGCACTTTTTAATGTTCTTGTTTTAGTTTCAAGAGCTGCAAATTCAGTTCAATCCCCTCTATTAACTAAGTTCGTTGAAACGAATGGAGGTAGTTCTATAATAAATTCATTTTACTTGATTATAGCTTTTTCAGGCATTGCTACAATAGTTGGAGCGTTTAGCATTCCAACTTTTCAAAGAGTTCTTTCTAAAGGTGTTTTACAATTTTCCGAAGATAGATCAGTTCCGAAGCTTCTATTACATGGTTTTACAAAATCAGGAATAAGACATATAAAGAAAAGTGTAAAAGTTCCTGATAAAGCTAACATAACAAAAGTTGATTTAAGTAGTTTACCTATTAAGATTGTATTGGCTAATGTCATTATTGTAGCAATCCAAACAGTCGGCTTCTTAGCACCTATTTATGCTGGTGTTATTGCGCCTGAATTAAGAGCAACATGTATAACATTAACTTCAGTTATTAATTGGGCAGCTACATTGTTACTCTATTTATATGTCTATCCATTTTTGTCAATCAAGACAGATGATGTTATAGATGGTAAATGTAGTGAAGCTGAGTTTAGGCAATGTGTTGTCGGAATGGTTGGATCTAAAGTTATCGGTACTTTTTCAGCAATATTTTTACTAGTACCGGCTAGCAATATAATTGTAATTGTAGCTAGATTAATACCATAACTAATGGGGGCATACAATAATTCCTATAACATACAAGTTTCAAAAAAAGAACTTATATAGGAGAAATGTAATGAGATTAGAGACTGAAAGACTACAAATTTTGGAGTTCAATGAAAACATGATGAATCAGTACGCATCGAGGAAGGATGGAAGATTGGCTACCACATTGCAATTGAATATAGCCGTAAAGGATATACACGGTACAACAGAAGCTATTAATTCATTTTTACCTGCTATCATGACTAAGTTACACATTAAGAGCATTTATGGTATTTGTCACAAAGAGAATATTGCCTCACAGAAGGTTTTGAATAAAGCGGGATTTACATTAATCTATGATGGAATAAGTGATTATCATGGTGGGAAACATATGGTGCATAAATATATATATAATGTAAGATAAAGCTTTCGATACATTCATGTGTATTGGTAGCTTCCATCTGCACCTTCATCTAACAGCGAAGTTATCGAACAGATGATACTAGTTTTTTGCATTGGCAATGTTTTGAATTAAGGAGATGAGCTATGGTTGCAAGTATATTTATTACAATACTATTATTATTTCTTTTCTATGCAACCCTAATAATATTATATGAGAAGTTGTCTAATAGTAACCATACTAAGAAATGGTATTATAAGAATTTATTTAAAACGATTCTTTTAATATGGTTATTGTGGTCATTTCTATTTGCAAGTTACCCAGATGCTAATTCAGAATATATAGTTGATGGCGAGACTATAAGAAGTTATGATTCTGGCGATGCTTTTGTTGTTAGGAATATAAGGAAATTTATATATGTTAAATACGAAGGCTGGTTATATATTTCTAGAATTGAATCAGTTGATGATCAACAGTTTCGTTTATATTTCAAGAAACTTGGTTTACAACATTCGGAGTTATTTGAGAGAGGATTAGGATTAATTGATGATAAGGGAAACATATATAAATTTGATGGAGGAGGAATCCAGTCAGCGCTAATTGTAAGTGCAGGTGTGATAAATTTGTTTTCAGACGATCTAATTATAAATTATGGAAATGAATTTATGTTAGATATTGGAAGTCAAGTTTATGATATTTGATATTTCCCTATCATCCATCCGATAACTATTATAGATATATCCGATGACTCAAAAAAATACCCCATCCAAAGACAGGGCAAGTTATCGGTTATATCGTGTTGAACGAAGTCGCGGTACTAGTGAAAAGTATGTAAGTCGATTAGCTGGAAGACAAACGATTTCTTCTAAATATTGAATAAAAACTAGGCTGAAATGAAGAATTACTTAAAGAAAGACAGAACTTCCCCCTCCCCAACAAAGAGGCCAATATTTGATGTTGTGAAATTAAGTAATCACCTAATTAAGATTAACTTCATGATTATAAGTGAAGTATCGACCGCATTTAGGGCAGCAAAGCTTTTCTTTACCGATGAGTTTTTCTAATAAACGAACTTTATCAAGCCTTGGTAGGACGCTAAGAACAAGACCGCCTTGTTTAGCAATAAGTTTACGGCAAAGCGCTACCTTTGATGAACGAAAACGATTCGACAGAAAACCATAGTGGCGAATCTTTACAAACTTATGTGGTAATACATGCAGAAGAAAACGTCGCATAAACTCATGATAGGTCAGTGTCATTATCTTTTGTTTACCGCCATCTTTGTTGTCGTGGTAAGAAAAGGAAACTTCATTATTAGAGATACTTTTGATCCTGAAATCTGAAATAGCAACACGATGTGTGTAACGCCCCAGATATTTAATCACATGGTCAGCACACTTAAAAACGCTTTTAGAGAAGACGATCCAGTCTTTATCATATAAAGAGTCAAGAAAAGACTGAAACGTATCAGAAGAACTAAGAGGACTTTTTTCATTGGCGGTCGGGAAATCACCAGACGAATAAAGCTTCTTAAGTCCTTCTAAAAATTTACCTTTAAAAACAGCGGATAAAATTTTCACGTGGATAAAGAACTTTTTCTTAAATGATTTAAAGTGAGAATGATCTTTAGACAAACCACCTCCAACAAAAATGCAGTGAATATGGGGATGGAACATCAGAGTTTGACTCCAAGTATGAAGCACTAGTGAAAATCCGGGAATAACACCCAGTTTATCTTTGGATAAATCAATCAGAGTTTTGGAAGCTGCATCATACATCAAGTTATAAAGAAGTTTTTGATTAAAGTAAATAAGTTCCCGGAGAGAATCTGGAACAGTAAAAACCAAGTGAAAATAATGAGAAGGCAATAAAGATTCTTGTTGTTTATGAACCCAAAGTTCTTTAGAAAAACCACCACAAGTGGGGCAATGACGATTCGAACAAGAATTGGAAACAATTTTTTCGTGACCGCATTCACAAGATAAAGTATGTGAACCAGCATTACTAGTACGACACGAAGAAATGGCGTTAATAGCTTTGACTTGTTGACAAGAGGTATGGTTTGAACTGATATAATCCATTGCATTATAAGACAGAACAGCTTGGATTTTAGGCATCAAAAGTCACCTCGCTATCATAAGGACTGGAAACTGAAAGTACTCTTGAAGGTGCAAGATGCAGATAAACCATAAAAGAACCCGACGAACAAGGGTGGCGTAGCCATTATTCCGTAGGAATAATTCCGAGTGGTTTTAATACTCGAATGACCTAACAAGGTTTTGATGGCAAACAAATCGGTACCTTTGATAAGTAAATGCGTGGCAAAAGAAGTTCGTAGAGAATGAAAGGTTGCAGGTTTTATAATACCAGCTTTTTTCTTAGATGCATTAAAAGTGACCTGAGCCGTTCTTGAGTGTAGCGCTCTAGACTTATCACGAGCAGAATAAAAAAGCCAATCAGTTGGACGATATTCCTTAAAATATTGTCTAAGAAACAAAAGTGTTTTCTCTGACAACAAAGTATAGCGATCTTTATCTCCTTTACCGGAACGAACATGGATCTGCATGTTTTCAGAATGAATATCTGAGACTTTAAGCGAAAGAACTTCACTAACTCTCAGGCCAGCAGAATAAGCCGTCATGAGAATAGCTTTATGTTTTACATTTACAGTAGCATCAAGAATAGCAGTGACTTCTGAAAAGGACAAAAACGAGGGTAACTTTTTCGAATTTTTGACACGAGGGACATCGTGCATGTTAAAAGGACGTTTCAGAACATGGGTAAAAAAAGTTGTGTTGAAGAATAAACGCTGTTAACGTAAGACGTGGATACTTGACGACAAACAAGTGAATGTAGATATAGACGCAGATCTTCCTCAGTAATATCTACAACAGGTTTATTTGTAAGATTAAGAAAACGCGACTAAGATACCTTGAGTACGAACGAATTGTCCGAGGGCTATAACCACGAAGCTCCATTTCAAAAATTAATTGTGAAACATAAGATTGATACATAAAAAACTCCTTTCAAAACTAAAAATAGTGACATCTTAGTTTACATGAAAGGATTAGAATAAAGATACAAAGTAATTAGAGAAAAGGTAAAAAGCTATCGCGTAGCGATTTCGTTCAACAGCGAACTTAAGACATGGACAGAATCAAAGAGGGATGTCCACGTCGTAAGTTCACAGGACGTTAGGCGAAAAACAAATATTTAATGGAGCTGGTAATTATGAACAATCTAGTAGAAATAAGAGAAAGTATAACTCAAATTAGTAAGAACTTTAAATTTCTAGATTTCAAAAATAAAAGCATTGTTAATGAAACTTTAAAAACTCTAGATAGTATTGATCAGAATGAAATAAGGTTGAATACAGAAAAAGAGAGAATGCATCATAATAAAGGAATAGAAATATACCGTTTTGCATCAATTATTTTTGGAAATAATATTGAATACGTATTTAATGTGAATGCAATTACTGATTTTATTCAAAAGAATAATATCGAAACTAATTCAATAAACGTGAAGGAACTTGCGAGTTTTATATCAGATGTTGATCAAGCAAGGATTTATAAAGAGATAGACTCAGGTATGCATTCACTTGAAACTGGAATCGCGCAGTATAAGAAAAGAAATCCAATTATACTGATTGGAGAAAAAAATCAAGAAGGGGTAAGAGGTCTAGTAGTTAACGGAAACCATAGAATATTATCAAATCATAGAAAATATGTTACGGTTAAGCAGATTGAATACTATTTTATTGACCATAGAAATACACGAAAATTTTTAGTAAATGAAGAGTATAAAAAATTACATGATGTTATGTCGAGATATTACTACTTGTTATCACAGACTTAATAAGTTTATAATAGAGAGATTCGGTAAGAATATTTATTCATCTCTTAACTATTATAGATATATCCGATGACTCAAAAAAACACCCCATCCAAAGACAGGGCAAGTTATCGGTTATATCGTGTTGAACGAAGTCGCGGTACTAGTGAAAAGTATGTAAGTCGATTAGCTGGAAGACAAACGATTTCTTCTAAATATTGAATAAAAACTAGGTTGAAATGAAGAATTACTTATAGAAAGACAGAACTTCCCCCTCCCCAACAAAGAATACCTTCTCGGTATTCTAAAGTCTCTGAAACAGAGGCTTTTGTTATACCTCTCTTTTCATTCACCCCCATATTTCAACAAAAAACTTCATAAAATGACTTGACAAATCTCTAAAAATTTGTGGCGAAGCCAGTTGTTTGAAATTATTTTTTCTACTCGACTGGAGGCGATTTTTATGTTATTTGTACCTGACAACAGCCATGCTGTTTATCAAGATTTTCTTATTTCTCAATTCCTTGAATTTTTTCCTGATCCTTTTGTTATTTCAAAAAAACGATGGG
>Ga0334898_1002771_pt1 | contig 15356 bp, 9 predicted proteins | sample GraSluR3_MG_10_FD_207228 | JGI IMG/M metagenome (GOLD analysis project Ga0334898, IMG submission 207228) | Sludge microbial communities from methane-producing bioreactor in Wageningen University, Netherlands - Granular Sludge_3_08-R3 | ecosystem: Engineered > Bioreactor > Anaerobic > Unclassified... | reverse complement strand
TTGCGTTTCCTGCACTCGCTCGGTAATGGACCAATAGCAATTGTTCCGCTACCCTCGTTTCGTTGGGAAATCAACATTCACTATGTCCACAAGAGAAACATTTCTTGCACCCCTCGATATTCACGAAGGTCACATTGCCACACACCGGGCAAATGTCGGGAGTCACACTGTGGGCGACCTCCGCGGCCAATCCAAGATCGAACTGTTTCGCAACAAACTCCACATCATCCTCATCGGGAAGTTGGGGGTACCCGGTCTCGTCCTGCTCCACTCCGATATGTTCCTCGATCACCTGGGCGACCGCATCTGGAAGGCTCATCACACGATTCTTCCCGAATCCCATAGGCCGTCCTGAGCCAATTCCACGCAACTGGGCAATCACCGATTGGGCCCTCTGACGGGGAGTCAATGGACTGGGCATCCTCAGGATGAGGCTGATCAAACGTCCCAACCCCTCGGCATCGGCCGAAACATCGGAACCGACCTTGGCCACATTGATGAAGACTTCGAACGGTTCCCCGTAGGGACCTCCATCCGAATTGACCGTGATGTAGGCAGTACCGATGGGAGTGGCCTTACGGTAGGTCGTGCCATGAAGGACCTTGGAACGAATCCTGGATTTCGGCTCCTCAACCACCACCTTCGCCTCTTCAGCTTCGTTCTTGGCAGCCTTCTCCTTGGCCTTGGCAATAAGCACCTGGGTATCCCTCGACCCGTCACGATAGGTGGTACCACCCTTGCAACCGAGATCATAGAGCAACTCGTATAGCTTTCCGGTTTGCTCCACGGTATATTCGGCCGGGGTATTGCCGGTCTTCGAAATGCTGGAGTCGACCCAACGTTGGATCGCCGCCTGCACATGCACATGTCCCTCAGGCGGAAGATCCATCGCAGACACGAAGAAATCGGGCTTCTCCTTGCCGGGATTCGCCTTCACCCATTCGTCGTACACGGCAACACGCTCAATGTTGGAGCCCATTCTGCCGACCCGTTCCCACTCCCAGAAGTAGTAGGGCTCGATTCCCGTGCTGGTTCCGACCATGGTTCCGGTGGTGCCGGTCGGGGCTTGGGTCAACAACGTGACGTTGCGCATACCCTTCTCCCTCACCAATGAGCGGATATCCTCGGGCAGTTCCATCATGAAACCGCTTTGTAGGAATTTTTCGGCATCGAAGCGGGGAAAGGAACCCTTTTCATCGGCCAGATCGGAACTTGCCCTGTAGGCCTCCACACAGATGAACTTGTACAATTCATCAATGAAATCGATCGACTTCACACTCCCATAGGCCAGTTCCATCTTTATGAGCATATCGGCCAAGCCCATGGTTCCCAGTCCGACACGCCTTTCCGATTGCTGCTGTTCCCTATTCTCCTCATAGAAGTACGGCGTATCGTCAATCACATCGTCGAGGAACCTGACCGCACCACGAACGGCACGTCCGAGATCTTCCCAAAGCACCTTTCTGTTCTTCACGAACCTCGAAAGATTGATGGATCCGAGATTGCACACTCCCCAAGGTGGCAAACCCTGTTCTCCACAGGGGTTTGTACACTGGATGCTGCTGTAATACCAGGAATTGGACATCTTGTTGTACCTGTCGACAAAAAACACGCCCGGTTCCGCCGACGCCCAAGCACTTTCTATGATGGCGCTCCAAATCTCCTTGGCCTTCACCGTTTGATAGGGATACACCTGTTTCCCCAGAGATATCCAACGCTTCAAATCACCGTCCCAGAGGTCGTTGTATTCGGGATCGGAAGTGTCGGGGAAATAGGTCGTCCACTCACCATCGGAACGAACAGCCTCCATGAAGTCATCGGTGATTCCCACACTGATGTTGGCATTCACGATCTTATCCATCTCACGTTTGCTATTGATGAAATCGAGGATATCGGGGTGCCATACATTCAGGATGAGCATGAGCGCTCCCCTACGGGAACCTCCCTGCTCAATGAGACCGGTGACAAAACTGAACAACGCTCCCCATGAGACCGATCCACTCGATCGACCGTTCACTCCTTTCACATAGGCATGACGTGGCCGCAAGGATGAAAGATTCATCCCCACACCGCCACCGCGACTCATGATCTCGGTCATCTGCCCCAGGGAATTGATGATCCCCCCCCTGCTGTCCTTTGGAGAGGGTATGACGTAACAATTGAAGTAGGTGAGATTCTGATCGGTCCCGGCTCCTGTGAGAATCCTTCCTCCAGGAACAAACTTCCAATCCTCGAGCAACCAGTTGAACTCACGTTCCCAGTGGGAACGGATCGAGGGATCCTCCTGGGCGGCAATCCCCTTGGCCACACGAAGCAACATCTCGGAAGGATCGGTTTCGATCGGTTTGTCGACATTCTCCCTGGTTGATTTGATCTCGGCACCATCCTCGAGAAGTACGGTCACCGCATCACCATCGATGGAGAGGATCCTACCGATCTCCCTCTGTCCGGTCTGGGGATTGCTCACCGCCACCACCAGATCATCGATCTTCAGCGTATCCTTCTTGGCGTCCTTCTGAGCATATCTATCCAAGAAAATCTTACGCCCCAAAGGCGTAAGTGCATTTTTCGTCTTAGCCACAAACCTAACCCTCACTGTAGATGATCAATGCCCCGATCGGGCAAGTCTCACGATAGCATATTAGCCAAGGCTAAGCAAGGCAAAATAGCGATATTTAGCGTATTAAAAAGACAGCCTACACTATATATAGTGTATAGATATAGTTTTTATGGCATTCCTATACGAGTTGGGAATACCTATTTCGGCATACGGCAAACAATAGTTCGACCAGTTGTTCGAAGTCTTTCAAGGAGATCATTCCGATATTGCTGTGGGCGTAGCGGACCGGAACACCGGTGACCACCGTGGGAATACCCCTTCCAGCCAAAGCGATTTCACGTGCATCTGTTCCTCCCCCCTTGCGTACGGCTTCCTGAATGGTGATCCCTTCCTCCGAGACGATGGAACGGATCGATTTGAGCAAACCGATGTTCCCGATATGCGTCGGATCGAATATCCTCACATGCGCACCCTTGCCCATACAGGTTTGGGGATTCGCCGGACCTCCGGGCACATCGTCCGCAGGAGCCCCTTCCACAATGCACGCGGCATCGGCAACCACATGGTTGGACAGCACCTTCGCACCCCGAATGCCCACCTCCTCCTGGACGGTGAAAGCCAGCAGGACCGTCGCCCCAACAGGATGTTCGTGCACTCTTCGTCCCAATTCGATCAAAGCGGCAACTCCAATGCGATCATCGAAAGCCTTGCCCATCATCGTGTGGTTGCGTGCATCAAAGTGGAAACGTCCGTGGGGAACCACAATGGAACCAATTCCGATGGAATACTTCTCCCTCACCATCCGACTGTCCTTCGCACCGATGTCGATGAACAGTTCATCCATCTCGGGAACACTGCCCGAATCACCCTTGGGAAGGAAATGGGGAGGAATCTGGCCGATCACTCCGGGGACCACCTCATCCAATTCATTGATGATATCGACAGGGGATGAGGGCAATGTACGTGTGTTCCAACCGCCGATGGGAACAAAGCGCAGGAACCCGTTTTCCAAGATATCCGAAACCATGAATCCGATTTCGTCTTGATGGGCAGCGAACACATATCGCGGACCATCGGCATCGGTTCCGGGAATCTCACATACGATGTTGCCTATCGCATCGGTATCGACCACACCGAACGGGGTGACCTGTTGCCGTATGATTCGTCCGACTTCATGTTCGTAACCACTGGGTCCCACAGCTTGCACAAGTTGTTCGATCAACGCGACTGAAGATGTTTCCATACGGCAATGATACTGGAAAGGCCGTCCCCTTTACAAGAGAACGGCCCCGATACATAACCTACCCTTTTGCAAGGATGTGGAACACTAATGAAAGGCATCAATAACCGAGATCCAACATCGCGTCGGCAACCTTCTTGAAGCCCGCGATATTCGCTCCCTTCACATAGTTGATATACCCATCGGGACCCTTTCCCTGTGAAACACAGGCTGCGTGGATATTCTGCATGATGCCTTTGAGCTTCTCATCGACTTCGGCAGCGGCCCAACTGAGTTTCATTGCATTTTGCGACATCTCCAACCCGGAGACCGCGACACCACCGGCGTTGGCGGCCTTTCCAGGTCCGAATGGAATCTTGTTCGAAAGGAAGTAGGGAACCGCATCGGCGGTACATCCCATATTCGAAGTCTCCACGACATATTTCACCCCGTTGGCAACCAGTTTCTTGGCATCATCGAGTGACAACTCGTTCTGGATTGCACAGGGGAAAGCCATATCCACAGGGACCTCCCATGGCTTCTTGTTGGAGAAGAACTTGGCTCCGAACTTTGTGGCATATGGTGCCACCACATCATTGTTGGAGGCTCTGAGCTGCACCATGTACGCCCATTTCTCCGGAGTATTCACGCCATCTTCGTCGAGAATATATCCATCCGGTCCACTGATGGTAACCACCTTGGCACCAAGCTCGGTGGCCTTCATCACGGCTCCCCATGCCACATTGCCGAAGCCACTGACCGAAATGCGCTTCCCTTCCATCGTATCGCCATGGGCCTTTACCATCTCGTTGGCAAAGTACATCGCTCCAAAACCAGTGGCCTCGGGCCTGATGAGTGACCCTCCCCAGTTGCGTCCCTTGCCGGTGAGCACACCGGTATTCTCATCCCTCAGCCGCTTGTACTGGCCATAGAGGAAGCCGATTTCCCTTGCACCGACTCCGATATCACCTGCGGGGACATCGGTATCCGGTCCAATATACTTCTGCAACTCAGTCATGAACGAACGACAGAAACGGAGGATCTCATTGTTCGATTTGCCACGGGGATTGAAATCCGAACCACCCTTGCCACCCCCCATCGGAAGTGTGGTGAGGCTATTCTTGAAGGTCTGCTCAAAACCGAGGAACTTGAGGGTTCCCAAAGTCACACTGGGGTGGAAACGCAAACCACCTTTGTAAGGACCCAACGCATTGTTGAACTGTACCCGGTAGCCCCTGTTGACCTGGACATCACCATTATCGTCTTCCCACTCGACCTTGAAACTGAACACACGATCGGGCTCGGTGATCCTTTCAAGGATCTTCGCGTTCACATATGCGGGATTGTCGTTCACCACATCGATGATCGACTCAACTACTTCGGCGGCAGCCTGGATGAATTCGGGTTCCGCGGGATTGCGGCGTTCCAAATCGGCCATGAAATCTTCCAATCTATACATAATCTATCCTCCCATTTCATCAAGGTGCCCTTTCTCTGAAAGGACACATCCGAAGACAGTGTAACCTGCCAATATTCGGTTGTCAACACAATATATAGCCGATTTCGTTAATTATGTATTTCTATTTTGCCGGATACATCAGAATATTTTTATTTCTTTTATCATATGGTAAATCAGGCATAATCGTTTGCCATAGACGGACAATTGTGGTCATCGGTACTTTTTCTAGCAACTTCAAAGGCTTTACGACCACGAAACAACACCACTCCAACAAGCAGTACGATCATTATGGAAATTATCAGAGCCACGGAATAGGCTCCGGTCGTCTCTGCGATCCATCCTCCGAATCCAGGGGCAACCAAACCTGCCAATCCATACGAAAGGAAAATCATGGGATAGATGCGTGTGAACTCCGAAGCGCCCTGAGATTTGGCAACAGCGGCCGCATAGAGGACGAAATTCGACCCGAATGAGAACCCCATGAGACACACCAACATCAGCAGAAGGACCGCAGGAGGATCAATCAACAACCCCAGGGCAAACATTCCGAACAACAGAAGGGAGAGTGGGATGCAAACTGCTCCAAACCGATCGAACAGATGTCCCCATGCGATCCGTCCCAACGAATTTCCAGCTGAAAAACAAATGACCGAAAGAATCGCCACCTCTTGAGGGAACCCCTTTCCAAGCACAAGCGGGGTAAGATTGCCTATCAACAACAAACCGGCGAAGGTTCCCCCAAACATACCCAGCAATCCAAGAGGAAGCACCCTTGTGAAACCTGTCCGTACAATTTTTCCGGAACGTAGAGAATTGTCGCCCTCGGGAGAAGCGAGGAATTGTGATGCAGCCAGCAACAGCAGCCCAACTGCCACACCATACCATCTAAAAAACACATCAACGTGAACTCCGGAGGAATAGACCGCTCCAATCACGGAAGAGAGGAGCATCGCCCCTCCACCAAATCCACCCACGGAAAGCCCCGTCACCAAACCCTTGTGGTCGGGAAACCATTGGGAAGCTACCGTAAGCGGCACCACATACCCGAATCCGATACCTGCTCCGGAAACAAATCCTATGGCGATCAGAAGGAGTATGAATGAACTGGAATCAATGGAAGCGAGCAGATACCCAGCCATGTAGAGCACAGCTCCGATCGAAGCCACCACCGATGGACCCTTTCGTACCAAGAGGCGTCCTGAAAACAACATCGTGAAAGTGAACACCGCAATCGTGACTCCGAAGATGAAACCGCTTCGCGCGGTGTCGACCGACAACCATGGAGTAAGTGTGCTCCACGCGTAGATTCCTCCAAGGATCGTTTGTGTGACCACCGCCGAGACCAATACCAGCCACTTGTTTCCACGTATTCCCATCACTGCTCCTTCACACCACCATTGAGCCGAATCAGATCGTGGATACGGCCACTCGCTTCGAGAGGGTGTCGTAGGGACATCTCTTCATGTACCGTGTAGATATTGCCTCTTCCATCCCTCACAGCCTCCACAAACCCCTCTTCCACCAGATCCGAAAGAATGCCGTGCACCGCCCTCTCCGTGATGCCCACCGCTTGCGAGATATCCCTGACCCGCATCGACCGGTCTTTGGCAAGACAGAGCAACACATGGGCATGATTCGTGAGAAACGTCCATTTTCCTATTCCCATACCGTCCTCCTGCATGGGAGCATACCCTTTTTCAATATACGAAGCAAGATTCATGAATTATTTTTCACCATATATTCCGACTATGGGATTGTGGCAAAACATGCTACGATTGTCCCCATGAGAAAACTGATGACGGCCAGCGACCCTTTTGGGGAATTGATGCCTCGACACATCTACAAAGTGGTACTCCTCTGCAGCGAGTATGACCAATTCCTCATCGAGGAGGATGGAAGGGTTGAAGAGGAGCTGTTCCGGGAATATACCCAGTTGGGATTGAGCAATCCTCCCAAAATCACCTATGCGAGGAACATCGACGAAGTCTTCATGTTGCTGGCGACCAATAAGTTCGATCTTGTGGTCACCATGTTGGAATTGGGAAGTACGAGTGTCGTGGAACTCGCCCAAGCGATCAAGAACCAATATCCCCACATCCCAATCGTCGCCCTTTCCCCATCCCCTGCACACCGCATCAGCGAAGACCTCAGGAAACATCATGTTGCCGAAGTCGATTATCTCTATTACTGGCAAGGCAACGCCAACATCTTCCTCGCGATGGTGAAACTTCTGGAGGACAAGATGAACGCGCTGCACGATGCGCAATCGGCGGCGGAGGTTCCCGTGATCATCCTTGTGGAGAATTCGGTCAGATTCTACTCCAGCTACCTCCCCATCCTCTACACCGCGATCATCCAACAGACAAGAATGAGCATGAGCGAGGGACTGAACCCGTGGGCCACCGCGCTACGCATGCGGGGACGACCCAAGATTATGCTTGCCCAAGACTATGAAGAGGCGATGGAACTCTACAACACCTTCCGAACCCACTTGTTGGGAATTATCACCGACATTTCGTTCGATAAGGAGGGAGTCGCCGACAGTGAAGCGGGATTGAAGCTGTGCCACTATGTGAGGGAGATGAATCCCGAGCTACCGATTCTCCTCCAATCGACCAAAGACGATTATGTCCAGAAGGCCAGAAGCGAACACTCCTCCTTCATCTGGAAGCTCAGTCCATCCCTGCTCAATGATCTGAAGCAATATGTGTTCGACAACTATGGCTTCGGACCATTCCTATTCAAGGATTCGATGAACGGCAAGGAGTTGGCACGTGCCGAGAACCTACGTGAGATGCAGCATGTATTGCCCACTGTTCCCATCGAATCCTTCATCTGGCACTCGAACCGGAACGACTTCTCACGTTGGCTGAAAGCCAGAAGCCTCTATGTGCTCGCCAACCTGTTCAGACCCTATTCGGTGAAGGATTTCAAGAGTCCCGAGGAATTGAGGGACCATATGGTGGATATGATCAAGGAATTCCGCCTCAACCGTGGAAAGGGTGTCATCGCCCAATTCAACCGCAACAGTTTCGATGAACTTTCGTTCTTCAGCAGAATCGGTTCGGGTTCGCTGGGGGGAAAAGGACGGGGACTCGCCTTCATCGACTTCAAGCTGCGACAAAGCGACATCATCGACAATTACCCCGGCATGTACCTTTCGATACCAAGGACGATCGTGATCGCCACCGATCTGTTCACCCAATTCATGGACGAAAACGATCTTCATGATGTGGTGGCCGCCTCGCTTCCCGATGAGACTTTGCGCAGGGTTTTTCTTTCCAAACCCCTGCCAAGGGAGCTGATGCTCGACCTCGAAGCGATCGTCAAGATACTCAAGGAACCGCTCGCGGTACGCTCCTCGAGCATGCTGGAGGATTCCCATTACCAACCGTTCGCAGGAGTATACGAAACCTGCATGCTTCCCAATACCGGAACCGAGGAGGTCAGGTTGAAGGCTCTTGCCGATGCCATCATATGTGTCTATGCCTCCACTTACTACAATAAGAGCAAGGAGTATCTCAGGGCGACGAACCATATGGTGGAGGAGGAAAGAATGTCGGTCATCATACAACAGGTGACCGGTAGTGGTCATGGCGACTACTGGTATCCCAACTTCGCCGGCGTCGCACGATCACTCAACTTCTATCCTGTGGGAACGGAGAAGGCGGAGGATGGCGTCGGGATGCTCTGCTTCGGCTTTGGAAAAATGGTGGTGGACAATGGCATGGCATTCCGTTTTTCGCCAACCTTTCCCAAAAGAAACCTCCAATATCTGGGAGGAATGGAATCGAGTTCGCAAACCGAATTCTATGGATTGGACATGAAACACCCGTATACCCCCGAGGGAAATCCAGAGAATCTGGTGGCACTCCCCCTCACCGAGGCGGAAAAATATCCCGAAAGCCTGCGTCATATCGCATCCACTTTCGATGCCGAGCGTGGCATGATGGTGGACCAGTTGAGTGCAAAAGGTCAGAAGGTGATCACCTTCAACAGTATCCTCAAATACAACAGCTTCCCCATCGCATCCATAGTAAAGGACCTGCTCACCTTCGGAGAGAGGGTGATGAACACCCCAATAGAGATTGAATTCGCATGCAACCTCAATCGACCGAAGTGGAAGAAACCGGAGTTCAGCCTATTGCAGATACGACCGATCGTCTCCGGAATGGAATCGGAAACCCTACAGGTGACCAGAGCGGAAAAGGAACGTGCCTTCATCGTTTCACACCATGTGATGGGCAACGGTCACAATGAAAAGCTCAGGGACATCGTGTATATCAAGGCCGAAGACTTCAATCCATCGAAGACGGCGACCATGGTGCTTGAACTCGATGAAATCAATGCAAGATTCGTCAAGGATGAAACCGATTATATCCTGGTGGTAGCAGGTAGGCTCGGATCCAGTGATCCATGGTTGGGGATTCCTGTCGTCTGGGCCCAGATATCGCATGCCGCGGTGATCATCGAAACAAGCCTTCCGGGTTTCCAGGTTGAACCAAGCCAAGGAACACACTTCTTCCAAAACATCACATCATTGGGAACCATCTACCTTACGGTGAATCCAACCCATAAGGATGGGATGCTCGATTTCACACGACTGGATTCGTTCCAACCGGTGGATGAGACTCCCCATTTCAAACATGTGAGAACTGCCGAACCGTTGATCGTGAAGGCGGACGGAAGAAGCCGTCTTGGAGTCGTAACGACAAAGAAATGATCCGCATCACCCGAAGAACCAGGTTCTTCCGTCTGGTTCCGATGCCACCGAAGCGAGATAATCCCACACCACATCCCTGGGAGGAGGTGCGATCACTGTGAGCCGCTCCTTCTTCACCGGATGCATGAAGGCTATCCTCCTTGCATGCAGGTGGATCCCACCATCTTCATTGCTACGCTGGGCTCCATACTTGAGATCGCCTTTGATGTGGCAACCCAAAGCAGCCAATTGGGCACGTATCTGATGATGCCTACCGGTGAGCAGTCCGATTTCCAATAGGTAGAACGATTTCGAAGCGGCCACGACCTTGTAGGTCATCCTGGCTTCCTTGCTGTCCTTGCGGGCCTTTTCGGATGCGAACGTCTTGTTCTTCTTGGAATCCCTGGTCACGTGGTGCACCACCATCCCCTCATCTTGGGCCGGCAATTTGTCCACCACCGCCCAATAGGTTTTCTCCACCGCATCATTGGCACGAAACAGCGCATTCATCCTCACGAGGGCCTTCTCCGTCTTGGCATAGACCACGATCCCACTGGTGGGACGATCTATCCTGTGGGGAATACCCAGAAAAATATTTCCCGGCTTATCGTAGGCAACCTTGAGATACGCCTTGACGGTTTCGGCCAAAGTGGCATCACCCGTCTTGTCCCCTTGGACCAATTCCCCCGGCAATTTGTTGACCACTATGAGGTGGTTGTCCTCATACAGTATCCTGGCATCCAGTTCATGCATCGGAATCATCTCCTTCCGGTTCATCATCGAATGGATCGATATCCTTGAAGAGGGAAGGTTCCCCCTCTTCGTTCGCCTTGGGATCCTGCTCATGCTTGATCCTGATGGTCTGGGCCTCCTTGGTGGTCAATCTGACACCATTCGCCTTCACTCCCTTCACCAAAAAGCGTGAGAAATAGGTTCGATCCTCCAAGTTGCGATAGCCCTTGCCTTTCTTGAAGGTAATGGTGATCCTCGCATCATCCAACAGGGAAAGCGTGTACAACTTGTAGTTCCCCTCAGGCAGCAACTCATAGGTTCGGTTAAGGATGAATTGGGTGATCTTGCATCTCTTGATGAAAAGATACTTAAGGGATTTCTCCTGATAGATCGTGGTGAACACGAGCTTATCCAACTCATCCTTATCGGCCAAGCCACAAAAACGCATCCCCTTCCCCACAAATAGCTTTTCGGGAGCATCGGTGACGAAGTAGGTCCCCTCCTTCTGGATGACAAGCACGCGATCGAACTGGGATACCAGGCATTGGGTGGAACCGGTCTTCACCCCATACCCGAGATATCCTGTCGAAGCATCGTACTTGAGTGCGAGATCCCTATTGGCGACTTCCTTCACATCGACCTTCCTGAACGAGCCGATCACCGTCTTCCTTTCATGGGCAGCCGCATCCGCAGTCTTCTTCAAATCCTCCAGATAGTCCAAGGCGTATTCGATCATATGCCCCAAATTCCACTCGATCTGTTGGAGTCGTCTATTGATCTCCTCTATCTCATGGCGGTTCTTCTCAATATCGAAGAGACTGATTCTTCTAATGGGAATCTTCAACAAACGTTCCACATCCTCGGAGGTAACGTCCCTGGCGATCTGATCAGAAAAGGGTTTGAACCCATCGACCACCGCTTTCTCCACTTCCTCTTGGGTCCTCTTCTGCTCAATCTTCTTATAAATCCGTTCCTCTACGAAAATCCGTTCGAGTGTTCGCGCATGCAAACGGTCCCACAAATGGTTGCGCTCGAACTCGAGTTCACGTTGCAGCACTTCCACCAAGTGCTTCGCATGATAATGGACCATCTCGGCGATCGGCATGATGCGGGGATACCCGTCGCAGATGACGAGAGGATTCACCGATATGGACTGCTCACAGGCTGTATAGGCATACAAGGCATCCACCACATCGTCGGAATAGGTATTTCGCGCCAATACGATCTCGATATTCACCTTGTCGGTGGTGTAGTCGTTGATGCTGGAAATCTTCAGCCGGCCTTTCTTGGTGGCATCCTCGACCGATTTGATCATCTTCTCGGTGGTCACACCGAAGGGAAGATCCTCGATCACGATCCGTTTCGGATCCTTGGTGTTGAGTTTGGCCCTCACCAACACCTTTCCCGCTCCATCATCGTAGGAAGAGACATCCATGAGACCACCGGTGGCGAAATCGGGGTAGAGTTCGAACTCCTTTCCCTTCAGCACCGCCTCGATCGCATCGATCACCTCGAACAGGTTGTGGGGAAGGATACGTGTCGACATCCCAACCGCTATCCCCTCCGCTCCCTGTAAAAGGACGACGGGAAGTTTCGCAGGGAACGTCAATGGTTCCTTGTTCCTGCCGTCGTACGATTCGATGAACTGGGTGAGCTCGGGGTTGTACAACACCTTCTTGGCGAAAGGGAGAATCCTGCACTCGATATACCTGGAGGCGGCGGCAGGATCCCCGGTCATGATGTTCCCGAAATTCCCCTGCTTGTCGATGAAGAGATCGGTATTGGCCAGATTCACCAGCGCATCACCGATGGAGGCATCTCCATGGGGATGGTATTTCATACAATGGCCGACCACATTGGCAACCTTGTGGAATTTTCCATCGTCTATCTCGAACAAGGAATGGAGGATCCTCCGTTGCACCGGCTTCAGGCCATCCACGATATCGGGAATGGCCCTATCCTTGATGACATAGGAGGCGTACTCGAGGAAGTTCTCTTTGAAGATCGATTCAGCGTGTGCCATTATATGAGGTTCTCCATGATGAATTCCCGGCGATCGGGAGTATTGTCACCCATGTAGAATTTCATGGTGAGGTGCATCTCCCTTGAAGATGCGATCGAGACGGGAATCAGACGCATCTGGTCTCCGATGAACTGACGGAACTCCGAAGGATTGATTTCTCCCAATCCCTTGAACCGAGTGATCTCGGCACCTCTGATGCGACCAACCGCAGCATCTCGCTCCCGCTCATTGTAACAATAGACGGTCTCCTGCTTGTTGCGGACCCGGAACAACGGAGTCTCCAGGATGAATAATCGTCCCGAAAGCACCAGATCCTCGAAATAAGTCAAGAAATAGGTCATCAACAGATTCCTGATATGGAATCCATCGGTATCGGCATCGGTGGCGATGATCACCTTCCCATACCGCAATCCCTCCACACCGTTTTCGACTCCAAGGGCCACCATGAGGTTGTACAACTCCTCGTTCTTATAAATGTCGGTCCTTTTCTTGTCGAATACGTTCAACACCTTTCCCCTGAGACTGAAGATCGCCTGGGTATAGACATCACGAACACTGACCATGCTCCCGGAAGCCGAATCCCCCTCAGTGAGAAAGATCATGGTGGCATCACCCTTCTCACCGTTGTGGTTCAGGTGGTATTTGCAATCCTTGAGTTTGGGAATATTGATCGAGACCTTCTTCGCAGCCTCCCTGGCAGCTCCCTTCACCGCAGCCAATTCCTTGCGGAGCTTCTCATTGCTGGCGATCTTATCAGACAGCCTGTTCGCATCCTCGGGATTCTTCATCAGGAAATCGACAATGGCCTCGCGAACCTCCTGTGCGATCCAGGTCCTCACTTCGGTGTTGCCGAGCTTGTTCTTCGTCTGGCTCTCGAACACGGGATCCTGCAACTTGATCGAGATGGCACCGGTCAGTCCATCACGGACATCGGGAGCCGTATAGGATTTCTTGTAGAATTCGTTGATGCCCTTGAGGATCCCTTCCTTGAAAGCCCACAGATGGGTTCCTCCATCACTCGTATGCTGCCCATTTACATAGGAGAAATAGTTCTCACCATAGTTTTGCGTATGGGTAAAGGCGAATTCGAGTCGTTCGGAGCGGTGGTGGAGAATCGTATACAGCCCCTCCGCACCCACTTGTTTGTCGAGCAGATCGAGCAATCCATGCTTGCTCGAGAATATCTTCCTATTGAAATCGATCGACAAACCCGTATTGAGATAGGCGTAGTTCCACAACCGCTCTTCGATGAATTCGTCCCGGAACGAATAGTTGCCGAAGATATCGGGATCATGGTCGGGAATGAATTCGATGAGTGTGCCGTTTGGTTCCTCCGTCTTCCCTTTGGAACTCTTGATCAGTTCTCCTTGTGCGAACACCGCCTCGAAGGTTTGTCCATCACGATGGGACACCACCCTGAAATGGGAAGAGAGGGCATTGACCGCCTTTGTTCCGACTCCATTGAGACCAACCGAGAATTGGAACACCTCGTTGTTGAATTTTCCCCCGGTATTGATGATCGATACGCAATCGACGACTTTCCCCAAGGGGATTCCACGACCGAAGTCCCTCACCGACACCTTGTCATTGTCCAACCTGATCGTAATACGGGCACCATAGTCCATGATGAACTCATCGACACTATTGTCGATGACCTCCTTCAACAGAACATAGATGCCATCTTCGAAGTGAGAACCGTCACCGAGTCTCCCGATATACATGCCGGGACGCAACCTGATATGTTCAAGAGCGCTTAAAGTCTGTATTTTGCTCTCGTCGTAGGCCATAGGGCCAGCAGCGGATTTCTTCTTTGCCATGGGATTTCAGTATATACGTTTTGCCTACGATTTGAAAGTACGACAATGAAAGGCATCAAGACTTCCGGGGCAAGCGGTGGACCCAAAAGACTCTGCCTCTTTTCGGGGCTCCACAGGTCGAGGTATGGATCCTTACGTTGTCTTCACCCAATAAGGAAAGTGGACCATTCCATGGCCCCTTTCCTCTCGCTTCGTTTGGCAATCAGGAGAGATTCATGTGGCTTTGAATCCAGGTCTCCGTATGTGCTTTCACACAATTGACGGCCGCCTCTCCATCTCGTCTCATGATCGCCTCATGCAAGTTCTTGTGGGCTTCATGCACCCCCGAATGGATGGGATTGATGGTGGGAGTGAACAACTCGATCACGAAGTTGTAGATATTCTCGACAATGGGGTTGTAGGAAAACCTGCCCAACAATCGATGGTATTGGATATCATACTCACTTGCCTTTTGGGGAGATGCCGCAGGATTCTCGATCTCACCTAGGAACCGCACCATAGCATCATCAAGCACCTTGAGGTCCCCATCGGAGGCATTCTCCACCACCAGTTTCACGATCCCCTCCTCAAGCAGCTCCCGAACTTGGGTAAGCGAACGGTAGTCCCGTTCCTGTACGAGGATTTGGAACAGATGGGCATCGAACAGTCGCTTGTTGGAGGCTCCGGCGATATAGGTGCCATCTCCACGCCTGATCTCCAGTACGCCATACGCAGTGAGGACCTTCACAGCCTCCCTCACCGAACCCCTCCCCACACGAAGGCTCTCCGCGAGCGCTGTTTCGCTTGGGATCATATCCCCCGGCTTGAGCTTGCGCTCCACCAACAACTGCTTGATTTTCTCGAT
>Ga0334898_1002768_pt1 | contig 15375 bp, 8 predicted proteins | sample GraSluR3_MG_10_FD_207228 | JGI IMG/M metagenome (GOLD analysis project Ga0334898, IMG submission 207228) | Sludge microbial communities from methane-producing bioreactor in Wageningen University, Netherlands - Granular Sludge_3_08-R3 | ecosystem: Engineered > Bioreactor > Anaerobic > Unclassified... | reverse complement strand
AACAAGGACCGCCTCTACCAGCAGGAGCAGCTTCCGTCGCTTGAGGGGCCTGTTCTTCCCGAAGAAGAGGCCATGCCGGCCGAGGAATCCAAACCTGAACCGGCCGAGGAATCCAAGTCTGAGCCGGCCGAGGAATCCAAACCTGAACCGGCCGAGGAATCCAAACCTGAACCGGCCGAGGAATCCAAGCCTGAACCGGACGAGGAATCCAAGTCTGAACCGGCCGAGGAATCCAAGCCCGAACCGGCCGAGGAATCCAAGTCTGAACCGGCCGAGGAATCCAAGTCTGAACCGGCCGAGGAATCCAAGCCTGAGCCGGCCGAGGAATCCAAGCCTGAACCGGCCGAGGAATCCAAGCCTGAACCGGCCGAGGAATCCAAGCCCGAACCGGCCGAGGAGACCAAGCCTGAGCCGGCCGAGGAATCCAAGCCTGAACCGGCCGAGGAATCCAAGTCTGAACCGGCCGAGGAGACCAAGCCTGAGCCGGCCGAGGCGACCAAGCCCGAACCGGAGAGAAGCCCTGAGTCGGCTGAACCGGTTCCTGAGGCGCCGAAGCCGGCCGACACCACAGCTCCCACGATGGGTTCGCCGTTTCGCTTGGTTTCGTTCGCCGAAGAGCAGGCGTCGGGCGAGGCGGTCGCGGGTCGGGAACGGCCCGGTACGGCCGAAGCAGCGTCGCCGCCCGACGCACCCTCGGGCGACGAGCGGGCGGGTGACGTGGCGGAGGAGTCCCAGCAGGGCGAGGAGGCTGCCGCGGAGACTGCCGCGCCGGCGCAGAACGCGTCGACCGATGCGGGAGACGATGTGCCCTCGCCACAATATGTGCCACTGGAGAAGGTCAGAGACGAGATCCGCCGGCGCTTGGCCCGCGCCAAGGCCCCCGAGCAGATGCAGAAGCTGCTGAACGACCTTCAGGCCGCGATCGCCAGGTACCGGGAAGACTTGATCCGGCACAAGGTGGAGGAGGACTTGCAGAAAGGGCAAGCGTTGCCCCCGCCCGAGAAGCCCGACTTGCGCAAGCTTGCCGACGAGCACGGGCTGGTCTACGAGAACCCGGGGATGGTCTCGGCCTTGGCGGCGCAGCAATTGGACATCGGCAAGTCGACGGTGGGCGAGGCCTCGTTCGTGACCGTCCTGTTCGAGCGCCTGCCGACGCACCGCCCGGCGATCTCCCAGGATCACGAGAACAATCTCTACCTGTTCTGGAAGCTCGAGGAGGTGGACGAGCGGGTGCCGGAACTGGACGAGCCGGAGGTCCGCGAGCGCGTGGTTCGCGCGTGGAAGATGGTCCAGGCGCGCACGCTAGCCGAGCAGGAGGCCGAGCGCCTGGCCGCGAAGGCCCGCGAGGCCGGCCAAGCGCTCCGCGCGGTGTTTCCCGATCGGGCCGAGGCGGCCGAGATCGTCGAGTCCGATCCGTTCTCCTGGCTCACCTACGGGGGAATCCATCCGCTGATGGCCCAAGGCCGGCCCCCGCGAATCAGCGAGGTCCGGGGAGTCACGATGCCGGGCGACGATTTCATGCAGGCCGTGTTCGGGCTCGACGTGGGCGGAGTGGGAGTCGCGCCGAACGCGCCGAAATCGGAATACTACGTGGTTCGGCTCATCGAGAGCAATCCGGCGCCGGAGGCCCTGTGGGCGATGTTCGTTTCGGAGCACTACTTCGTCTACATGGGGGCCGCCATCGCCGATCAGGGGTCGCTCTACGAAGCGTGGTTGGACGGGATCAAGTCGGCGTCGGGCTTTGCCTGGGACCCGCAGTGGCAGCGGCAGTAGACCCCGGCGCCTCGAACGGCGATTTGCCGGATGGCCTCGGGAAAAAGCCAGTCGTAGCAGAGCGCCACGCCCAGCTTGCCGATCTCGGTGTCGACTAGGGGAAACGGGTCGTCCCCGGCGTCGGGCAGATCGTGCGGGCTGGCGCTGAGCTCCCAAGGAATCCAGGGGTTCACCTTCCGGTACTTCGACAACACGCCCCCCGGCCCCACGAGGCACGTCGTGTTGAACACCGCGATGGCGGCTCACATCAGCCACTTGATCAAGACGAAGCCGCCGACCAGCAGGACGACGAAAACGGCCGTGGCCAACTCGAAGTACTTCTCGATCAGCTCCTTGACGCCCGGGCCGAACAGGTAGATGCAGGCGGCCACGGCGAAGAACCGCGCCGAACGCCCCAGCACCGAGGCCACCAGCAGCACGGGCAGGCCGATGCCGAATACGCCGGCGCTGATCGTGAACACCTTGTAGGGAAGAGGCGTGAACGCCGCAACGGCGATCGCCATGAATCCGTACCGACCGTAGAGCCCGCGCACGTGCTCGAAATTCTCAGGAGTGAACCCCATCCAGCCGAGGTGCGCCATGACGAAATCGCCCACGGTCGCCCACAAGGCGTAGCCGATGTACCACCCGAACACGGCACCGAGCACCGAGGCCGTCACGCTGACGGCCGCGTAGTAGAACGACCGTTTCGGCTTGGAGACCGACAGGGCGATCTGCAGCACGTCGGGGGGGATGGGAAAGAACGAGCTCTCGGCGAAGGAGAGAACGAACAGGGCGGGCGTGCCGTAGGGCGAGTCGGCCCAGTGGAGCACCCAGAGATACAGCGATCGGACGATCCCCCGCCGCGGTGTGCCCGTCGCGGAAACGGCGGCTTCGGATGATCGGCCCATGCGAGCGCTCCAGGAGATGACGATCGGGAAGACAGTCAATCATACCTCTGCGGAGGGCTTTCGCAAGGCGCGCCTCGATTCGCGTCAGAGAGCGGCCATCCGTAACCGAATCCGAATCGTGCCCAAGAAACGGACAAGCGGCCTCCCCGCCGAAGCAGGGGGCCGCTTGTCTTTGTGCTCGAAACCTGGATGCGTCGCTCGCCGTCGAGCACGCTTTTCCAGAGACCGCGACTAGCAGCCGCAGCCCGCGGGCTCGCAGCAAACCGGGGCGCAGCAGCGGCGGGCTCGCAGGCGCTCGAGCAGACCGCATCGCGGCGGGCAGCACGGATCGCAGCAAGCCGGCTCGCAAGCGGCCGGCTCGCAAGCGGCGGGCTCGCAAGCCGCCGGCTCGCAAGCGGCGGGCTCGCAGCAGGCCGGTTCGCAGCAAACCGGGGCGCAGCAGGAGGCCATGCGGGCGCGAAGCCGGGCGAACAGGCCGCATCGCGGCGGGCAGCAGGGATCGCAGCACGGGTCGCAGCAGGCCGGCTCGCAAGCCGCCGGCTCGCAACAGGCGGGCGCACAGGCGGCGCGCCTGCCGAACAGGCCGGCGTCGGCACTGGTCGCGCTGAGGACGATCACCGCACCCATGACGATCACCGGGAGAAGGATACGTCGGTTCATGGGAGACTCTCTCCTTGTTGGGAAGAACCTGGTAAACGTTGCGTAACGGGGGAGTGGCAAAAACAGGGTAGGGAGGTGTTCCGTTGCCAATCTAGCTGACTTTATCGACGGACCATCATCCGCTTCTTCGCTAAACGGCCCATTTTCTCCAAACCAAATCGTTCCGACGGTTCCGTTGTAACGACCAGGTCGTCGGACGAGGTATCTGCCGTTCTTGACGATCCGACCGACCAGACGGATCGCCCCGACTTAAGGGGGGGACATTGGTCGAATGGGGCCCTGAGACTCGTTGCGAGCCGTCCGGCGAGCGGTGACCTGACCTGACTCGCGAGTTCGGGGTACACTTAGATGTTTGTTGCCAAGGTCCCCCGACCCTCGAGGAGCATGCTGGCGCGATGGAGATGGAGAAACTGGTCGCTCTGTGCAAACGAAGAGGTTTTCTCTTCCAGTCGAGCGAGATCTACGGCGGGCTGAACGGGTTCTGGGACTACGGGCCCTTGGGCGTCGAGCTGAAGCGGAACATCCGCGAGGCCTGGTGGCGCGACATGGTGTCGGGGCATAACGAACTCGAAGTATCTCCCGGTGCGCCTTCGACGTACGAGATGACCGGCGTCGACTGCACGATCGTCATGCACCCCCAGGTCTGGAAGTGCTCGGGCCACTACGACCTGTTCCACGACGCGATGGTCGACTGCCGCGAGTCGAAGCGCCGCTACCGGCACGACCAGGTGCAGGGCCGCTGGGTCGAGGCCAAGGGCGAGCGCATCTTCGTGGCCACCGAGGCGGTGGGCGAGCAGGCGCTCGAAGACATGCAGCACAAGGCCCTGAAGTTCTTCAACCTCCGCGCGAAACACGCCGACGAGTTGAGTTGGCAAAGCGATCTCGTGTCGCTGACCACGGTCGACGATTTCGCCCGCGTGCTGGGGCCCGACGCCAAACAGTTGGGCACGCTGACCGAGCCCCGCGAATTCAATCTGATGTTCAAGACGTACATCGGGGCGTTGGGGGGCGAAGAGAGCGCGGCCTTCCTCCGCCCCGAGACGGCCCAGGGCATTTTTGTGAACTTCAAGAACGTGGTCGACAGCACTCGGGTTCGGGTGCCTTTCGGCATCGCCCAGATCGGCAAGAGCTTTCGCAACGAGATCACGCCGCGGAACTTCACGTTCCGCTCGCGCGAGTTCGAGCAGATGGAGATCGAGTTCTTTTGCCACCCGAGCACGTCGCCCGCCTGGTACCGGTACTGGCGCGACCGCCGCTACCGGTGGTACGTCGACCTGGGGCTGGCCGGCGACCGGCTCCGCCTGCGCGATCACGATCCCGAGGAGCTGAGCCACTATTCGTGCGGCACGGCCGACATCGAGTACGCCTTTCCGTTCCTGGCCGAAGGCGATTTTGGCGAGCTGGAGGGCGTGGCCCACCGCGGCGACTTCGATCTTCGCAGCCACATGGAGGGCAAGCTCGTGCGCGAAGGCGACGACTTCGTCGTCGAGAAGGACGCCAGCGGGCAACCCAGGTACCGCGGCAGCGGCAAGGACCTGAGCTACTTCGACGACCAGACCAAGGAGCGGTTCGTGCCGCACGTCATCGAGCCGTCGGCGGGCGCCGATCGGGCGGCCCTGGCGTTTCTTTGCGAGGCGTACCGCGAAGACGAGGTGCCCGACGAAAAGGGGAATCCCACGCCGCGGGTGTTCATGCAGTTTCATCCGCGCCTGGCCCCGATCAAGGTGGCGGTCTTTCCCCTGGTCAAGAAGGACGGCATGCCCGAGGTCGCCCGCGAAATCTACGGCGCGCTGAAGCCGCACCTGACCGCGTTCTACGACGAAAAAGGGGCGGTGGGCCGCCGCTATCGGCGTCAGGATGAGGTGGGCACCCCCTTCTGCATCACGGTCGACGGCCAGACCCTGACCGACGGCACGGTGACCGTCCGCGACCGCGACACGCTCGAGCAGTGGCGCGTCAAGAAGGAAGACTGCCTCGACGAGCTCAAGGCGCGGCTTCAGACCTGAGGCGCCGGCCCGGCTTGCCCGGGGGTGGCCGTCCTGCCACAATCGAGTCCGACGAATTGGGTTCCTTTCCCACCGGGTCGAACCGACGGCAGGATCCACGATGCAACGAACCGATGCGCCCCTCGCCTGCTTTGCGACATTCGCGCGGACCCTGCTGGCCGCGACCGTCTGGTCCGCGGCCGCGCCGGCCGGCGCCGGCGATCTCGACGCCCTGGCCAGGCCGCACCCGGGGCGAAGCATGCGCGCGACTTCGACCGCGGTCGACGAAAACGGCGACTACGCGCACAGCAACCACGACAACTCGCGGGTTGCCCCCGGCGCGACCAAGGTCGTGCTCGACGCCGAGGGGCCGGGCATGATCACCCACATGTGGTTCACCTTCCTGGGCCCCGAGCCGCACCCGTGGGCCAAGGAGGGATCGGCCAACCACCAGGAGATGCTGCTGCGGATCTTCTACGACGGCCGCGAGCGCCCCGGCGTCGAGGCCCCGTTGGGCGATTTCTTCGCCAACGCCTTCGGCAAGCGGAGCGAGGTCATCAGCGTGCCCGTCGTCGTCGAAGACGCCGATTCGTACAACGGTTTCTGGCGCATGCCGTTCCGCAAGTCGGTCCGGATCGAGGTGGTCAACCAGAGCGACAAGAGCATCAACCTGCTCTACTACAACGTCGACTGGATCCAGCTCGACTCGCTGGCCGACGACGTGCCCTACTTCTACGCCCAGTACCGGCAGGAATACCCGGTCGAGCAGGGCACCGACTACCTCATCCTCGAAACCGAGGGCCGGGGGCACTACGTGGGCACGGTGCTGTCGGTGCGCACGCGCAGCCCCTCGTGGTTCGGCGAGGGCGACGAGAAGATCTACATCGACGGCGAGGAAAAAGCCTCGATCTGGGGCACGGGCACCGAAGACTATTTCCTGTCGGCCTGGGGCCTGAAGACGACCAGCACGCCCTACTTCGGCACGCCCTACTTCGACCAGTGGGGCATCGTGGGTGGGCACACCAGCGCCTACCGCTGGCACATCCACGACCCGATCGTCTTCCAGAAGTCGATCAAGGTGACCATCGAGCACTGGGGATGGATCTCGTCGGACGAGAACCCCGACGGCAAGGTTCACAGTTGGAACCAGCGCCAAGACGACTACTCGAGCGTGGCCTTCTGGTACCAGGCGGGCGAGCCCACGTTCGCGGCCCGAGCACCCCACGCCAAGGAGCGGACGCTGCCGAACCTCGACCTGATCTTCCCGGCGTCGCCCTACGCCCGCCCCGAGCACCACGGGGCCGGCACGGCCCGGGTGCAGACAAATCTGGGGTTCTTCTCCGAGGGCCAACTCTTCTACCGGCCCGAGCAGGCCGAGGGGGCTTGGGTCGAGATTCCCTTCACCGTCGACGTGAAGGAGCCCCGGCGGCTCGTCATCCGGGGCACGCGGGCCGGCGACTACGGGCGCTACCAGGCGTTGTTGAACGGGGTGAAGATCGGCGCACCCCTCGACCTCTTCCACGAGGGCGTGTCAGAGTGGGAATGGCACCTGCTGGATTTCTGGCCCGAGCCGGGCGAGTACGCGCTGCGCCTGGAATGCGTCGGCAAGAACCCCAAGTCGACCGGCCACTTCCTGGGCATCGAATCGGTACGCCTGCGCGAGCGCCGCCCCCGGGTGAAACAGTGGGCCCACGATCGCGACAACGACTGGCAAAGCGATCCGATTTTGCACCGTTAGGGTCTTTGTCGGCAAACTTCGCGCGCCGGCGCACCTCTTGTGGGGCACGTTTCCAATGTGCCTTCGGGTGGTAGGCACGTGAAAAACGTGCCCCACGTCAGGGCCCAATCGAAGGTTGCCACGCGCGCGGCGGCGGGTTACGCTGGAGAGAGGTGTCCCCGGCGTCCCGCCTTTCTCCCGCCATGAAAGCGAATCGTATGCGACCCAGCTTGCTCCGAGCGTCGATGGGCTTGTTGTTTGTGGTGTTTCCGGCAGTCGTCGCGGCGGAGAGCCGCGGCGCCGAAACGGGGCTGGATCGGTACGTGGCCCGGGCCGATCCCGCCTATCGTTGGGAACTGGCGCAGACCGTGCCGGGGCCCGGATTCACGACCTACGTGATCGACATGGTTTCGCAGAACTGGCGGACGACCGATGAGGTCGACCGCACCGAGTGGCGACACTGGCTGGTCGTGGTCAAGCCCGACGAGGTCCGCTTCCGCACGGGCATGCTTTTCATCGGGGGCGGCAGGAACGGGCGGCCCGCGCCCGAGCGGCCTGACGACAAAGTCGTTGCCCTGGCCGCGCGGACCGGGTCGGTCGTGGCCGAGCTGCGCATGGTTCCCAACCAGCCGCTCGTGTTCGGCGGCGACGGCGTCGCCCGATTCGAAGACGACCTGATCGCGTACGCCTGGGATAAGTATCTCACGACGGGCGACGAGACCTGGGTGCCGCGGTTACCGATGGTCAAAAGCGCGGTGCGGGCGATGGATACGATCCAGGCGTTCCTGGGCGGCAGCGACGGCGGCGGCGTGAAGATCGACCAGTTCGTCGTCGCCGGCGGATCGAAGCGCGGTTGGACCACCTGGCTGACCGGGGCGGTCGACCGCCGCGTGACGGCGATCGTGCCCATCGTGATCGACGTGCTGAACGTGCGCCCGTCGATGCACCACCATTTCGCCGCCTATGGGTTCTGGGCCCCGGCCATCGGCGACTACGTGCATCACAAGATCCCCGAGCGGTTCGACACGCCCGAATTCGACGCCTTGATGCGCGTGGCCGATCCTTACGCGTACCGCGACCGCCTCACGATGCCGAAGTACGTGGTCAACGCCTCGGGCGACCAGTTCTTCCTGCCCGACTCGTGGCAGTTCTACTTCGGCGATCTCTTGGGTGAAAAGCACCTTCGCTACGTTCCCAACGCCGATCACTCGCTGGGCGACTCGAACGCCCTCGAAGGCATTCTGGCGTTCTACCGGGCGATCTTGACCGGCGCGCCTCGGCCCGAGTTCGAGTGGAGCGCCGAGCCCGGCGGCGCGATCCGCGTGAAAACCCGCGACAAGCCCAAGGCCGCCCTGCTGTGGCAGGCCACGTCGCCCGATGCCCGCGACTTTCGCGTCGAGTCGATCGGCCGGGCCTACCGGCAGTCGTTGTTGACCGAGCGCCGCCCGGGCGAGTACATTGCGCGGGTCGACAGGCCCGAGCGAGGTTGGACGGCGTTCTTCGTCGAGCTGGTCTTCGAGGGCCCCGGGCCCGAGCCGTTCCGGTTTTCGACCGGCGTGCAAGTGGTTCCCGACGTGCTTCCGTTCGTCGACCGGGCCCCGCAATCCGCAGGAATAAGCCAATGATCCGAACACGCTCCGCCATGGGCGCGTTGATCCTCTGGACTGGCATAAGCTGCCTGGCCCGCGGAACTACCGTGTCGGCGGCCGGCGCCCCGGCCGGCACGGCGCCGACCCATTCGTTTTTCGCGCTCTGCCACGATACGCACGACGCGAAACGCCGCACCCTCGAACAGCAGGCCGCACTGCTGGCCGAGTTGGGCTACGACGGCGCGGGGCACCTGTGGCTCGATCACGTAACCGAGCGGCTCGAAACGCTCGACCGCCACGGCCTGCGCCTGTTCCAGATCTACGTGCGCGTGTCGCTCGATCCGTCCAAGCCGAAGTACGACCCGCGCCTGGCCGACATCCTGCCGAAGCTGAGGGGGCGCGACGTGGTGCTCGGCGTGTTGATCACGGGAATGCCGCCGTCGAGCCCGGAGGGCGATTCCCGGGCGGTCGCGATCCTGCGCGAGATGGCCGACCTGGCCGAGCCGGCGGGAGTCCGGCTGGCCATCTACCCGCACCATCGCGACTGGACCGAACGAGTCGCCGACGCCGTGCGCGTCGCGCGCAAGGTGGACCGCACGAACGTGGGCGTGATGTTCAATCTGTGCCACTGGCTTCGGGCGGAGAAGGGGCGCGATCCGAGGCCCGCGCTCGAGTCGGCCATGCCCCATCTGTTCGTGGTCACGATCAACGGCGCCGACGGCGAAGGCGAGTGGGATCGGCTCATCCAGCCGCTGGGCTCGGGATCGTTCGACGTTTGCGGGCTGCTGGCCACGCTCGGCGAGTTGGGATACACCGGTCCGATCGGGCTGCAGTGCTACGGCATCGCCGGCGACGTGCGCGACACCCTCGAGCGCTCGATGAAAGCATGGCGCGAATACTCAGCCACGTTCGCCCGATCCCGCCGCTGACCTCAATGCCCCTCGCTCTTTCGTTCGTCCTTCCTCGTTCGTCCTTCCTCGTTCATCCTTCCCTCGCCCTCTGCCAGGCGGCGACGCCCTGCTCGATGCTTCTCAGCTCGCCGAGAAACTCGCCGGTGATCTCCTCGGCGGGCAGGAAGATCGTGTTCGATCGGGCGATGGGCTCGGGCGGGACCCAGATCGTGCTTTTCAGCGGCTTGTAGCTGAAGGCGAGTTCGGGCACGTCGTCGCCGAGGGGGTAGTGCATGGCCGCCCAGCCGCCGTGGGGGAGCTGGTTGTCGAGAAAGGTGAACACCGCGACCCGCTCGGCGACCCGGTAGGTTCTTTCGACGAGCGCCTCGTCGCCCAGGCCGTGCTCGACGAGCACGCGCAGCAGTTCGCCGGCGCCCCATCCCACCTTGCATTTCGAGGGCCAGAGATAGGTGTCCAGGGGCATGGCCGCCTCGAAGTCGAGCAGGGTCAGGGCGGCGTCGAGATAGGCCGAGGCCCGCTCCTCGTCGCCGTCCCAGTCGCTTCGCATGGCGTCGTAGAGCACGGCCAGATACGCCATGGCCGTGCCCACGTGCCAGAACTCCTGCTTGGGGGCCTCAGTATCGACGACCTTGCCGATCCGCTCGCCGGGACCCACGTCGGTGATCAGGTGGCCCGCCGGGGTCATTTGGGTATAGAGCAGTCCGTCGGCCAGGTAGGGCCGATTCGCGTCGACCCAGGCCTTGACCCAATCGCCCGCCTTGAGGGCCTGCTCGCGCATTCCCAGGGCGATCATCAGGTGCCCGAAAAAGGTCGTGTTGAGGCTGCCGAGGATGGGCTGCTCCTCGATCCGGGCCGGGTCGTCGCCCACGTAGTTGAACACGCCGCCGGTGGGCGCGTGCTGGTACTGCACGATGCGGTCGACGACGCCGGGCCGCTCGATCACGGGATGGCCGATCCAGGCGGCCACCTTGCCGAAGGTGGCCGCGCGATACACGCGCTGCGCGTCTTTGTACTCGGGCGGCTCGCCGGCGAGGTAGAAATCGCCGTTGTCGCGCAGGGCCTCGCGGTCGATCCAATCGAGCAGGCGGGCGATGAGGTCGTGATCGACGCCCGCGGCATACATGCCCCACGACGCCTTGTGCACGTAACTGAGGCAGGGCTCGCCGAGGATGGGTCCGTTCGGCGCGACGCGGCTCTCGAGATACCGGCCGCCCTGGGCCAGCGCGATGCACATCGCGCCCGACAGGTGCTCGGGATGGGTGATTCGCCAGTCCATGGAAGATCCTCGCCTTTCCGATTCGATCGCTTCGGGCTGGGTTCCCTGGACTTTAGCGGCCGGGATGGCCGATGGCAACGGGTAACGAGAAAGAGGAGGCCGATCGAAGCGCGCATCCGAAGACGCGGATCGGCTCCCGAGATACCGCGAACCGCGCAGGCCGCTCCGATTGGCGGAACTCGCGAACGCCTCGGCCTCGTCTCGCCGCGGCGGGGAGAAAGCCGCTACCGACCCCGGCTGCCCCGACCGCCAAAGCTGCTGCCGGGGGGGCCGCCTCCGAACCCGCCCATCGACCGCATCATCTCGAAACGCTGCCGCATCGCGTTGGGATCAAAGGACGGACGGCTCGATTGCGTGCTCGAGGTCCGGGTCGAGCCGGTGCTCGAACGGCTCGACGTGCTGCCGAAGGTGATGCTGTCGCCCACCAAGGCCGAGAGGGCCTTTTGCACGGCCTCGGTGTTCGTCTTCTTCAGCGGCACGGTCACGACGCTGTAGCGGGTCGATTCGAGGGCCAGCTCGTCGAGCTGTTCGACGAGCTCCTTGACTTCCTGATAGAGCGTGTCGGGGGCGTACACGACGAGCGAATTGGTGCGCCCGTCGACGCCGATCGACATCTTCTGCGTATTGTCGACCGCCTGCTGGGAGCCTCCACGCCCCCCTCGGCCGCCGCCGCGGAGGGCTTCCATGATCTCCTGGGGCGAGGGGCCCCGCTGATTGCGGCCGCTGCTGACCATCCGCTCCTGAAAGACTTCCCGCACGACCTCGGCGACCTCCGTGGCCGAGGTGTTGTAAACGGGGATCATTCTGGGCTTCGACTGGGCGAGCACGTCTTCGGGGCTTTCCCTCTGGTCGATGATCTTCAGCAGTTGCTCGATCAGGACGAGGTCGGCGGCGTTCGCCTGGACGATCAGGGCATTGAGCCGCTCGTCGGGGGTGATTCGGATCGAGCCGGAGGGCGTGATCGTCCCCTCGGTCCCGGCGAGCCCCAGAAGGGAGCTGACCATTTCGCCGGCCGGGCCGAAGGCGGCCGAGGCCATGTCGCCGGCCAGGGAGCCGCGCGAGGCGCCGGTGGCGGAAACCGTGCCGCCTCCCAGGATCTGGTCGAGTATCTGGGCGGCGGCCGCCGCCTTCGAGTGGATGAGGTAAAAGACGGTCACGTCCGGCGTGCCGGCCATGTCGCTGCCGGCCAGCGTGGTCAGAAGCTGTTCGAAGTCGTTGAGGGCCTCGAGGTCTTCCGAGGCGATCATGATGCCGCCGGGCCCGACCGCCACGATGATGGGCGCCGGCTCGCGCGCTTCCCGGGCCGCGTCGGAGGGGCTCGGCTCGGGCTGGGTTTCGATCGTCTCGGCCGCGAACAGGAACCGAGCCCGGGCCCGATCGGAGCGGGCTTCGGAGTTCCCTCCGGCCTCGGCCTTCGACGCGGCCGGCGGGGCCCGCCGGTCGGCAGCATCGTCGCGCGGCTCCTGAGGCGGGTTCGGGTCGACTCGATTCGGGGAAACAACGCCGGGGGCCCCCGAGTCGACGGGCGGCGCGCGGCGTGTTCTCTCGCCGGAAGGGGGCGGAGCGGGTTTCGTCGCGTCGTCTCCGACGCGCAGCGTCGGGATGACCGCCGAAGGCGTGACCACGCGAATCCGGTTGCGGTGCATGGCGGGCCAGATCTCCTGGAGCCGCTCCAAGGCGGAATCGGCGGCCCGGCCGCTCAGGGGCAACATGCGGACGTTCCCACCCATGCCGATGCCCCCGGCCCCGTAGGCCCCCGACTCGCTCTCGCCCATCTTCTCCAGCCACGCGCGGATCTGGGCGATTTGCGTCGGGGTGCCGCGAACCAGAAGCCGTCGCGTGGACAGGTCGGCGTCGATTTTCAGGCTCGACCCCGCCTCACCCGCCCCAAACATGCTCTTGATCGCCACCACGGCCACCTGGGGATCGAGCGTTCGCAAGGGGATCACGTCGAACTGGGTGGCGTCGTTCTGCAACTGCGCGAGCGTCGCTCGAATCGTGGCTTGATCTTGGGGGGTGGCCAGAGCGATGAGGTTGCCCGTCTTCTCGTCGATCGACAGCCGAGCCCCGGCCTGGCCGGCCAGCAGCGTTTGCATCACCTTGAGCACGGCCTGAGGGTCGCACGGAACCGTGTTGTAGACCTCGATTTGCAGCGAGGCATCGGGTCCGCCACCGGCAACGCCGGTCGCGCTCGGGCTGACGAGCGTCTCGACGATCTTGCCCACCTGGTCCAGCCTGCTCGGCTTGCCCACGGCGATCAGGCGCATGCCCACGGGGTCGAGGGCAAGACGCAGCGAGCCGTCGGGAGTGGCGTTCTCCCCGGCGCCCAGCCCCATCAATTGCCTGAGCACCACGAGCACGTCCTCGGCCGTCGCGAAGTCCATGTCGAAGGTGCGCATCTGCTCGGAGGAGCCTTCCGGATCCTCGATTCTCTGCAGCACCTTGCGGATCGTGCGCAGGTTGCCCGCCGTCTCGGTGACGATGAGCTGCTGCGCCTTGCTGATGACCGTGATCGAGCCTTGGGGACCGAGCAGTTTTTCGATCTCCTTCTGGGCTTCGTCGGCGGTGATCTTCTCGAGCTGGAAAACCACGCGAACCAGCTCGTATTCGCCGCGCCGGTCGAGCTCCTCGACCGGCACCTCGCTTACCAGGATCGGCGGAATCTCGTCCTCGTCGAGGTTGATCAACACGAGCATCCGGTTGTTGCGAACCAGCGTGTACCCCTTGATCAACAGCAGGCTGTTGATCACGTCGAGCGCCTCGGCCGGGCTGTATTCGCGGTTGTCGATGTAGTTGCAGGTGCCTTGCGGCAGCGTCTCGTAGTTGAGCGACAGATCGTTCTGGTCGGCAAACCACTCCAGAACGTCTTCCCAGGGCTGATAGCGGAAATTGAACGTCAGGCGGATCTCCTCGTCATGCGGTTCGGGCTCGGCAACCTCCTCCGATCGGGATCGAGGGGGCTCCTCGTCGAGCGACTCCACAAAACGCATCGCCTCTTCGTCCGACATGCCGGGCGGCTCGCGCGCCTCGGGTTCGACTGCCGTGGGTTCGACCGGGGGCTCGGCCGTTTCGGGGTCGGCGGTCGCCGCCCGCGGGGCCATTGCCCCCGATAAACCACCATCCGGGGGGTGTGGTGGTTCCAAATCCGACGCCCCGGGCACCAACGGAGGGCTTGCCGTCTCCGTTTCGGAAGTCGCACCGACCGGCGATTCGGAAAGCAACGCAGCCGGCCCCGGATCGGGTGGGGCGGGAGGACCGGCGACCTCCGAGGCGGGGGCGGCCGCTTCCGCGCCCACTTGCGGCTCGGCAGCCATGGCCGGCTCGCCGACCGCGGCGGGTTGCGGCTCCGTTGCCGCCACCGGAGCCGAGCCCTCGATCGCGCCCTCGGCACCGGCTGCTTCAAGCGGGGCCGGCGGATCGCCTGGTGCGGGCGCGGGCGCCGGCGGCGCGCCGAAGGCGAGTTGCTCCCACGCGGCCCGTTGATCGTCACTCAACAGCGCCGCCAGTTTCTGCTCGAACTCGGCGTGGACGACGTGAGGCTCTGCCCCCTCCGCGGCGAAACGGTCGGCCCGCTCCCGAAGCAGTTCCGCCACCGCGCGGCGCTGCGGTTCGGTCAGTTCCAGACGCTCGGCAATGGCCGGCTCCATGAGCGAGGCCAACCCCTGCCGGCGAATTCGGACCTGCTCGAGTTGGGCTCGCTGCGCCGGGGTCAGGAGGGCCAACCCACGTTCTTCCGACTCGCGCCGGAAGGGGACCAGCCGAATCTCCTGCTGAATCGGCGAGAGGTCTTGAACCTGCAAGGCCAGCTTCAGGGCGTCGTGCTCGCGCGCTTCGACGAGCTTTGCCAGGGCCTCGCGCTGGGCTTCGCTCAAACCCAACTGTTCGGCCACCTCGTCTTCGACCGCCAACGCCACCACGCCGAGAAACCTCGGCTCCGCGATTCCACCCGTCGAAACCTGGGCGCAAGCCATCGCCAGGCCCAGCAAGACGGGGCCCAATCCGCACGCGAAAACCACAGACCGGCAGGTCATCGAATCCGCACTCCCCAGAATAAGGGTGTCCTCGGGTGCGCAACGCACTTCCGAACCGGCTTCTCCCCCTTTATCTAACTCCATGTTAATCCCAAGGTTTCGATCGAACCAGCAGAATCCGACAAGGGGGACCGGCACGCTCATTGGCAGGAACGAGGCACCGCGATCTTGGCGCGCAAATAAGCGCGCCTGGCCCCCTTTCTCCCGCGCATGAAAACAGGGAAGAAGGCTCGATGGCCCACTTCCCCAGGGGTGGTTTGCTGGCCCGATGCGGAACGGGGCTTATTCGGTGGCCGGTTTCTCGGCCGGGGCCGGCTCTTCGGCCGGCGCCTTCTCGGCCGGCGCGGGCTCTTCAGCCGGAGCCTTCTCGGCCGGCGCGGGCTCTTCGGCCGGAGCCTTCTCGGCCGGTGCGGGCTCTTCAGCCGGGGCCTTCTCGGCCGGTGCGGGCTCTTCAGCCGGGGCCTTCTCGGCCGGTGCGGGCTCTTCAGCCGGGGCCTTCTCGGCCGGTGCGGGCTCTTCAGCCGGAGCCTTCTCGGCCGGTGC